>JGI24003J15210_10000209_pt1 | contig 24775 bp, 31 predicted proteins | sample LinPmetageLP28_FD_15210 | JGI IMG/M metagenome (IMG submission 15210)
GCTGCAAAATCACCAAAACCCTGTGCTATGTTACCTAAACCAAATCCTATATCTCCCATAACTTCTCTGTTTGTAGGTCCATATTTGTTAGCTGTTTCCTGTCTAAATTTTTCAAAACTCATAGGAGCATTAGCTCCAAGGTTTCTTGTAAACCTACCAAAACCCTCAGGTCCTTGGTTAACTTCTTTAATTGGATTTAAAAAGTCTTTTTTAAATTGATTAACTAAATCTGCTTGTTTTTGTCTTTTTTCTAAACGATCATCAGTAATATCTTTTCTACCTCCAAAATAATCTTCTCTAGTTTTATTAAGACTCTCTCTTCTTTGTATTGCTTTATCTAATTCTTTTGATATTGCTCTGACATCTCTTGATTTCCCTGTGGAAGATGTACCAGGAGAGATAGGTCCACTAGTTTTTGTTTTCATACGTATAGGAGCCATTACGCTACCACCTGTGGTTTTTTAAACTTTTTTGATTCGTAGAGATCCACTATACCACCCTCTGCTGCATTGAAAAGAGGCATGCCAATTGACTCTAAGCTAGCCACGGTCTGCGGATTAATGGGGGAAGACAAAGGAGGGATAACGTCTACCCCCTGTCCGCGGGACACTTGAGGAGAAGGAATGTTAGAAACTTGTAAATCTTTAGTATCAGGTTCCATCACAATAAACTCTGATTCTGGTGCTTGTATTTTAGGAATAAACTCTTCTGCTTTTTTCTTAACATCATCCAAAAGTTCTTGACCGTAGTAAGATCCTGTTGTGGCAAACTCTGTTTGATAATCCATCATTGACTCTGTAAAAAATACTACATTGGCAGCCATATTTTTTGTTAAATCTTTAACTTGTTTTTCTCCTGTTTGAAGAGCAATAAAATTTTCTAAACCGTCTCTACCCTGTTTTGTTAATAATAACTTAGAGAGATAATTCATACCTCCCGCTCTCGCTACTAAACCAGGTAAATTTACAAAACCCAAAACAATATCAAGCATACTTGCCTTAGGGCTTACACGACTAAAATTAGCTCTTCGAATATATTCTAAAACATCTCCTATTTCCTTTAATTCTTCTTTTGAAAATAAAATTTCTGCCTTACCTTTACCTCCACCAGCAGTTCCCTTTAAAGTTTTGTTAAGATTTTGCATAAACCTAACAGGATCTAAAATATCCTTAAAAACCAAAGGATCAAATTTATTAGATTGCACCGCGTCTCGAGCTTGTCCCCCAGCTTGTCCCCCAGCTCTAGTTGCTTTAGATAATTTTTCAGCTTCCAAGGTTAAATCTTCAATCGGTCTCAAGGATTTAATAAAAGCATCCTCTATAAGAGTAGCTTTCATTTGCTGAATAACATCATCATATCCGTTGTCCCTTAGAAACTTTAAAGCTTCATCTGTTTCTTGAGCGCTTAACTTAGTAAATTGATTAACAATGTCATCCGCAGATTTTTTCCCTGTTTGAATAAAACCACTTAAAAAAGAATTTTCTAAAGCTGTTATTAAGTCGGAGTCTATTTTGTAATCATCTCTTACTTTTTGTAAATTTTTTGCTACAGCGGTTTGAATGGTATCACTCATTTCTTTTAACTGAACATTACCCATTAAACCACTCTCAATGGTTTGATCTAAATCTTTATTTAAAGCATCCAATAATTCTCTGGACGGTCTCTTCTGAGCAGCGGCACCTAAATCTTTGAAGACACTACCCGTTCCCGCTGCGGCTGAACTGTATTGACTAATTAAATTTTGAAATTGAAGAGCAGTTAATACACCCTCTCCCCCTGTATCATCCAGTAAAGATGCTCTAGCGTCTAATAAACTCCTGTACAGAGAGTCATCCCCTGTGCCCATTGGTTTGTATTGTGCTATTAATTCATCTAATTTAGCTACAAAGTTATTTGTATTTAATAAAGGTATCTCAGAAAAATCAACTATTTTTCCTGATTTTTGATCTTTTAACTTAGATAAATTGGCAAACCCCTCATCGGCTCTAACCTTTCTATTTTTAATTAGATTATCTAAAATATTATTGTAAGAAGTAGAAATTTTATTTCCTAAGAGAGGACCACCTTGTTTACCATACAGTTGTTTCATCATATTCTGTATTGCTGTAGCGGTGTTGGTTATCTGTTCAAACGCTAAATCAGCTCCCTGACCTCTCGTCAGGTAATACCCTCTTAAAAAATCTTCTATCTGTCTTAAAAATTTATCACCGCTTATCTCTGATAAACTAAGTGCTCCATATTTTTCCTGTAATCTTAAACCCTCTTCAAAAAATGCTCTTGCTTCACTACCTTTTTCTCCTTTAATTGTTTTAACAATATTTTTTGTAGCAAAGTTTTTTACAGGGTTAACAGTTGTAATCCAGTTTAAGAAACTGTTAGCAGCCCACTGAGTGGATCCTCCCAACACACCATTAGAAACAACTCTAAATGCTCTTTCCTCATTAGTTAGGTTTTCTTCACCTGGTAAGGAAGAAGATATAAATTGTAAAGCTCCCTCTCCAGCAGCCATTGTTAAGGCAGCGGTTATAGGATTAGCAGTAAACATAGCGGGACCAAATTGTATTACCTCACTAGCCATTTCAATTGGCTGTATAAACATTTCTGATACATCGTTTGCTGAAAATTCGGGATTGTATGCTTCCCAGCTAGCTCCTGGTTCATCTCTAAAAACAATGTTTCCCTCATTATCGGAGAAGACATTATTTTCTCCATAAATGTTTTTCACATAATTAATTTCACCTGCCTTACTGACTCCCTCCTTTAAATCAGCAAATAATCTATCTTTAAAAGCAACTTTGTCGCTTTTTCCCTTGGGATATAAATCAGGAATTTGCTCTTCTATTTGAGACAAAAAAGATAAAAAGTTTTCCGCATTGGAGACATAAGGTTTAAAGACTTCATCTTCTTGTATAGGAATTAAAGGAATATCTTTAACACTTCTAAAGGGATCATAAGTCCCTGTTTCTTTACCTAATATTGGGTTGAAATCTTCAGCCATATCATTTTTAACCTGGACTATTTATCCTATCTTTAATATCTTGCTCATTGCCATCAAGGAATTCTGTTCCGCGATCCCTAGATGGTAAATCAAAGACTTTCTCCAATTCATCATAGTAATCAAACTGTTTATTTTTTGGAAGACTATCAAAATCACCTACCGTAGGTAATTCTAATCCTTGAGTAAAGTCGGGAAGAACTGATATTGGTTCTAAACCTCTCACTTTAACAATATTTTCAAAACCATCTCTAACTCCTTCGTAGGCTTTGTAAGCTCCCAGTGTGGCTCCTCTCGCCGCGGAGATAAGAGTTGCTCTTTGTTTAGGTGTTAAAACCGTTTGACCATTAAGAATCTTGTTTATAGTATTCAGACTTATATTCTCAAATGTAGATAAGTCTGTAGATGCCGCTAAACCAAATTCACTATCTCTAACAACAGAGGTTGGATCTAAAATTTTCATGTAAGTAAAAACCAGAGCCATGTCAGTGGCACCAGTGGAATCTGCGGCTATGGTATCTAGAATAGAGAACTGTCTGACAGCCGAAGAAAAGTCTTTTGTTTGAGCTAGATATTCTTTTCTTAAAGTGTCTTCTTGTGACATTTTAAATTTTCTCCCCTCATCTGTATCATAAAAATCTTGTTTAAATCGAGGACTATTTTTTACAAAGTAATCTGCGTCTTGATCGATTTGAATTAATTCTTCTTGAGTCAGATCAGGGAATAAATCTTTAACTGACTGAGCTGTCTGTAATTTAAATCCTTTATTTACCTGTTCCATTTTTGCGTTTGTTAGAGAGGTGTAATATATATCTTGACTGCTGATGGGGTTACCAGTGCTTTTATCAAAGGGAATAACAACTCCATTTACCGTTTGAAATACTATTTCTCTGTTCTTCTGTTCTGCAAAAGCTTTTTTAATTGCTTCTGCTCCAAAAAGTTTAACAAAGTCTGACTGTTTTGTATCTTGAATCTCTTTGTCTTTTGTTGCTAAGTTTAGGGCTTGTGTTTTATAAGGTTCTTTTAATTTCTCTCCCGCTTGACCTGCCACACCAATATTACTTAATCCTCCCATCAAAACTTCACTAAAAGATTTTTCAGGATCTAGAATATCTGTAGCTGTCTTAAGTAATAAAGGAGAAACAACACTAGTTAAAAATTTACTCTTTAAATCAACATTGTCTAATAATTTTTCTTCATATTGTTTTGCTCTTTGAGTAATATCCACAGGTGGCTTTCCCATATCAAACATATTCTCTCCCATTTTTGTAATAAAATCATACTGATTAGGGGACATCATATTCTGTAAAATATCATAGTTTTGTGTGTTATCTGTAGGCATCTTTAAATTCATTGACATGTCTTGACCAGAAAACGGTACAGGGCTGGTTGAGTTAATAAAAAGTCCTGTGTTTGCCCTTAAAATACCATCACTCATTGGCTGATTTAATTGAGCAGAAGCTGTCGGCATCATGTCTTGAGCTTGCTGAGTGGCTCCAATACCCTGTTGCTCTTGTAATTCGAATACTGGTTGTACTAAAGCGAGAACGGATAACGGTGTATCCTGAGCGTCACTCTCTCCTACTACTCCAGCTAATTCTTGTACTCTTCCCTCCATTGCAACATCGTCACCTCTAATATCATTCATTAGCTGAACATACTGGTCAGGAGATACCTTAGCGATACCATCGGAAGTAGGGTCAGATGGAGGTGTTTCTCTGTCCAATCCATCAGCAATTCCCACAGCGTCGGATTCCTCTCCCTCCATGGGAGATCCCTCCGCTCTTTTTTTTAGTCTATCTAAAAAGTTCTGTTCTGCTGGATCTAATTCAAAATTGGTATCAGGTATAATCTGGTTTTGTGTTTCTATTGTTGCCTTATAGTTTGTAAATTGGTTTAATAATGGAACTAAAGCACTAAAGTTTTCAGGTGTATTACCTTGTAACAACATTTCTAAAATATTTTCACCGTTAGGTATTTCGGTTATTAAAAATCGTCTAAATTCATCATCGAATAAAGCTTTTGTGTAAGAATCTATTGTTTCTTCCATTGGCATTTCACCATCTCTTACAACAGAGTTGGGATCAGCCATCATTTCACCATCTCTTACAACAGAGTTGGGATCTAACATATTTAAAAACTCACCATCTCTTACAACAGAGTTGGGATCTAATAATTGATCAGCAAACAAATTCATTAAAGCAGATTTTTCACTATCTCTTACAACAGAGTTAGGGTCTAACATATTTAAAATCTCATTATCTCTTACAACAGAGTTGGGATCTTGTCTAAAAAGTAGTCTATCAAATACGGACATTAAAACAGTCCCTGCAATCCGCTAAGACCTGACAGTGCTCCTAAACCCGCTACACCGTAACCAGCAATTGTTCTTAGGGGCGACATACTACTTGTTGCCGCTGGAGAGGTACTTGTTTGAATTGTTTGTGTACTTGTTGGTGCTCCCGCATAAATATCTGATAAGAAACCAACTCTCTGATATGGCTCATACATTTGAGAAAGTTGATTTTGTCTTGCCACATCCAGACTTGATTGAGCTTGCTGTTGCCCCAAGGCACCTAAACCTAATAATGTATTAATATCTTGTGAACCTAATTGTTGACCTGTGACACCTAATTGAGCTTGCTGTGCTCCAAAGGAGCCATACTGAGGAGCGAGTGCTCCTAAACCTGCCGCTGAAGTTTGCTGCCTTTGACCTAACTGTTGTTGTGCATTTAAAAATGCTTGAGCTTGTGCCTGAGCTAATGACGATGCACGATTACGCTCTAATTCTGCTTGTGCAACTCCCTCTCTTCCTCCTCCAAACGCGCCCGCCTGAACCGCTTGCGCTGCCTGACCCTGTTGAGCAATATTATAGGAACGATTAATTTCATCTTGAATAGACTGTTGATAGGGGTTCATAAAAGGTTGAAGCTGTTCCATAGTCGGAGCTGTACCAATATCGGTGTAAGCTTGCGCTGCCTGACCGAGTGTACCTAGTCCCGCCGCCTGAGATTGAAGTGCGGATGTTAGGAAAGGTTGATAGCCTCCTATACCCTGAGAACCTAATTGAATAGCTTGTAATTGCTCAGGAGTAAACCCTGCTACCTGCTGTGCTGGTAACGTTAAAGGTTTATCCGCTAAAGACTTAGCGGTATCCATTAACCCCAGTCTTCTTGCTTCAATATCTGGTGCTTCTCTTTGTAAATATTCCGTTGTTTCTACCATTATGACATCCCTATGCTTTGTTGTGATAGACTACCACCGTTTTCTAAACTTTTCATCATTTTATACATATTTTTTGCTCCCGCTTTCCGCGATCCACCGCCCGCGTTTCGAACTGCCTTGGCAGTCATTACAAATTCTCCATCCGATAGCATTGCAGGAATGTCATCAGAAGTTCCCGTTCCAGCTCCTGCAATTTCTCCGATGCGTTTTGGGTGTTCTCTGACTTTACCATCAGAGTGTTCAATTCGCTGACCGCTGTTCTCGATCCCGCCTGTCACCTCTCCGCCATCAGCGGCTAGATAAATACCAGGATCGTATCCCTGTGGTCCTGTGATATCTAATAGTTGATATTTTGAGGGGTCGGCGTAGTAGTATTCATTGGGAGTAAAAGAGGCAACATACTCTTCTTCTGTTGGTTGCTCTTCGGGTTTCATAGCCAGAGAAGATAACCCAGCTATTGTCGCTGCCGCAGGTAAAAACTGTCCCGCAATACCTCTCTTTACTTTTTCAGGAACAATACCTAATTGTTTATTTAACATTGCTCTATTTAAAAAATTTTCTTGTATTACATCTTCTGTTAAACCCTCACCAGTAATTGGAAACTTCTTTTCAATAAAGGATTGAGATAAAGCCATGTCATCTGTAAACTTTGGATTAGTCTTAAATTGAGAAGCCTCACTGAAGGGGTTTAATCTTGAATCCTTTACTTTATCAAACACATTACTAATACCTTCCACCTGACCGCTGTTCTTTGGTTGAAGATTAGGTTTAACACCGAATGCTCCTTCCATAAAACCTTGACCGAGTGTTGCTCCCTCAGGTCTCATTATAGCACCTCTCAGTCCTCCAATACCTACTTGCAACGCTAAATCTTTTGCTACGTCTACTGGTTTTTTTCCAGCGGCTAGACCAATACCCGCTCCTAATCCAAGTTGAACTGCTGGACCACCAGGTATAAAAGGTAAAACATAAGGTGCTATGGGTTCTACTGCTCTAGCAAAACCTGTAACCGTATCTTTAACATTTTGAAAAAAATCACCAACAAGAGATCCTAGACCGTATTCATACATTTGTGGATATACTTGTTGCTGCATTTACATCTCTATTCTTTGACCACGGCACCTGTAAATAATTTTGGTGCAATAACATTTACGTCTCGTCTAATTTCACTATCGGTGGTATCGGTGTTAGGATCGGCAACGTCATTGTTTGCGTGATCCTCAGAATCATATTCGACACCTGTTCTTGTATTAGTAATAGTGGTTTCTACCTTACAGCTATAAACAGGGATTTGATTTCCCTCTGCGTCATACTCATAGCGTAAGATGATTGGTTCATCTATAATCTTTGCCATAGTATAGTTTTATCGAGGAAAAGCTAAGAAATCAACCGATTATTGCTGTGCTTTAATTTCTAAAACAGAAGCTTTAATAACAAGATCATTTGCAGCACTAGAGGTTACTTTTAGGCTATCCCCTTCCTCAAAAACAAAGGTACCATTGATGATTTTTGTAGCTTGATGAGCTACCGCAACATTATTTATTTCAAAATCTGTGCTACCGTCATTATATGTAAGGACAGCATTTAGTGTTCCAGATCCTGAATTATTATGTAGAACGATAGTTTTAACCATAAAGGTGGTAACAGGAGTCGGAGGTGTCGCAGCTACATTAGCTGTAGGCACCGTAAACAATGTATTGGCTCCTGTATTTGCAGGAGTTAAAGCAAAGGTTCTAAATCTATCAGCCATTAGTCAGTCGTTGTGCCTCCTGTTGCAAAAAACACTGTTCTTCGTGTTGATTCTTCTTTTGTGTCTTCTGTGTATTGTGTGTTTAATTGTTGAATCATTTCTTCTAGCTGCCTTACTAACTCCGAAAATTGTTGTCTTTCATACTCATCAGGAGCGTCAGGAAATCTCTGAAGAGTTAGTTTTGCCATTATGTTATTTAAATGATTTTTTCTTCCAAAACAAGCTTTTATAGTTATTAAAAAGTCTACTAAAGTATGCAAATTTTTGTTTATTAGTTAAAAGCTCATCTTTATCTACATATTCTGTGCTCATTTTCCAGTCTTCTCTTTTAAATGGAATCACCATAGCCATTGGAGATCCTTGTTTTAAAAGAGTTCTTTTTTTTAAATCTTCAGTCCAATAAAAAGGAAAGTTAACATTCATGATAAACTCATCTGTATCAACAATTCCAGTAATTAAATCAAATGGCAGTGCATGATTAAAAGGAGTTACAAATAAACAACTGTATCCCTTAGGAGTAACTACCTTCCAAGGATTCAAAAACTTAAAAGCAACATCAACAGTTCTTTTTGGGTTTCTCATTTCTTCCGCAGTTTGAAAATTAGGGTGAGAAGATATTCCAATTATGTTTGAAAACATATCTCCTAGTTGATCATTACATGTAAATTTGACTTGATCAGCTTCTTCATCAACCCAAATTTCAAAGTCGCATGGAAAAGGAATAATGTATCCTGCTGTTAAAGAATCTAAAAAGGGCATACATCTTTTTACTGTAGAATCATTTTGATCTTTAATATAAGGGGGTAATTTTTTAAATGCATCTGGTATAAAAAAAGTTGAAGGTTTTGGTTCAGCACAATATCCTTTAAGCGGTGATATAAATTTTATTTTATTCATTGGATAGTTTAAAATTACAAGAAAATACAATTCTTTCTTTGTCTTTATTTGGAGGAACACTGTGAGGTAATCCTCCTGGAAAAATTACAAATTTAGATTTCTCAGCCTTCACTTCAATACTTGGCGAATTAATATATGGATAACCAAGATTAAAAAATACAGTGCTAGAAGATTCTTCAGTACACTGAATATAAAATATTAATGAAAAATCATTTAAGTTTAGGTTATGTGTATGTAGTGAATGAAAATCACTTTCTCTATACGCCTGTAACCAAGATCCATCGATAGAGAAACTTTTTCTATTCATAATTTGTTTGGTAAATATTTCTATAAATTGATAAACATGATTTTTTAAATCAATTAATTTTTTATCTTCAAGAACATTCGGTGTATTGTAGTATGTAGTTAAATTTCCCTCATCTACAAATTTATTTGTAGACACAAATTCAATTGTAGATTTATTGTCAAAGTCAGAGGGTATTTCATACAAGGTGCTCTGAAAATGATGTCTTGTTATATCTAGGCTCATTATTCTCTATAGCTGTATATTACATGTTAAAGAAAGTTTTGCATTATTTATTTCTACAACTTGATGATTTATAAACTTGTCAAACCAAATACATTCTTGATTAGACAAAAGTGTCTCTTTTTGATCAATTATCCACTTAGATTTACCATATATGTTTTTTACTATAACAGGATATTCGTGTTGATGCTTGGGGAACGATATTGATTTTTTACCATTACCAAAATAAAAATTACAATTAATCTCTGTTTTAAAATTAATATTTAATAATTTTTGAATAATCCATGTATCTTTTGTAAAAGAGCCTATATTGGAAAGAATTAAAGTGTAGCCTTCTTCATAACATTTAATGCATTTTTCGGGATCTAAATATCCATCCTCACAAAAAAAATCTTGATGTTTATTACCATTTTCTAATATAGCTTCAACACTAGGTTGACCATTTAAATATTGTTTAGGCCAACGTCTTCTATCAAGCAATCTTTCTAAAACATGATCTTCTGTTAAGTTAACTTTTTTATTTTCTAATGTTTTTAAAAATCTATCTTCTACCATCTGGTTGTATGTCGAAACGCTGAGTGCCTAATCTCCAAGAAGTACCTGAAGTATTGGAAACAACATTTACTGTAAATTCTCTTCCTCTTCCCCTTAAACTTACAAATTCAGTAGTGTCACTAAAAGTTGTTGTTTTAGTTACACTCTGTGTGTTGTTTGGATAATATTTAAATTCTAAGTCCATATTTAGAACACCTGATTGATTCTGTATATCAGGTATCAACTTTTGCACCATTAGTATATCATTACCTTCTCCTATTTCAACTGATCCAGATTTTACATAAGCAGTCATTGCTTGTCCGTCAGCATCGTTTCCTGTTTCATGTAAATACATTTGTGTTGCTCCTGCTGTAAGTCCTAAAATAGTTTCATTATTTGCAACAGTAGTGCCAGAATATTCTGAGCCAATAGGATTTTGATATACTTCTCTGTCTATCCAAGTAGTCCTTGATAAGGTGCCAGTCCACCAAGTTTGCTCTAAATAGTTATAAGCAACAACAGCATTTATTTGATTAGATCCTTCTCTAGGATAAAACCATAGTATTTCATTAAACTCACCGTTATGTCCTGCAAAAGCATTTTCTGCCCCTGTTTGATTAATATTATTAAAAATAAATTGTTCAACAGTGCATGGTAATTTTTTCACAGATCCATCAAAAAGATAAAAAGAATCTTGAGACATCCAGTAACTCACACCATTTAAATCAACACCTGCGTGACTGCCCATAATTCCACAGTTTTGACCTAATTGTCTAAGACCAAAAGTAAAAGGTGGTCCAATAAACTGTAGTGAGTGAAGGGAGGTATCTGTCCACACTAATATTTGACCTCTTGAACGTTCAGCCGCCATGATCCGTGATCCGTCAGCAATACGTAGTGAACCAGCAGTATTCTCTGCTGTTGGCTGATAGTTGGTAATATTTTCTTGATCGGAGAATCTTATTAATAAATCATCTTGAGTAGTTGTATCGCCAATCGTGTTTTCTGTTCCCATGATCATTAAATGTCTGTCTGGAGTAGAAATTAAACTTAATCGTGAAGCAGTTGGAGCGTTAGTGATAGCAGTAGCTCTTGTGTTAAGTCCACTAGAAGTATCCCACTGAAAAGTACCGCCATTTAAAGCAGTAGCTATTAAATCTTCACCGAAGTTATCTAGAGACCACTGCCTTGCCTCCAAAGTAACATTTGAGACTGTAGAAGGTGATCCCCATCCTCCAAAACCAAATTTATCTGTACCATATCCAAAGGCAAGCAGAGAAAACTCAGGACCAGGATTTATTTGATAGTTGGCATTACCTGTTCCTCCACCAGCTGCTGTAGAACCAGAAGCAGTGCTAGTATGAGTAACTACGTAAGCAGCTGCATTGACAACAGAAGAAACTTCAAATTCTTTATTCATGTCTAATCCGTCTATTGCTGAGAATGAGTCAAATTTTACGAAACTACCAATTTCACAATCATGGCCTGAATCCGTAACTACAATGGAAGTAGTTGCATTTGTTGTAAAAGGATTTGTTAAAGAAGTAGGGCCTCGTCTAATCGGTGTAATATCATAAGCCTCTCCTTCTTGAATAACATATAATTTTCTATCCGTTCCGACAGCATTATATCTTGTGCCGTCTAAGGATACCCAAGCGTGCTGATCCCTAGCTACTCCAACTATAGTCTTAGCAATAAATTTCTCCCACCCTTGTATTTTTTGTGGCAATCCTTGAAAAAAGCGTACATTATCACCGTCTGTCCACTTACCTTCGCCTGTGTAGTCGGTAACTTCTTTATTAATACCGGGTGCTGGTCTAAAATTAACTAATGGCATTTTGTCAATATACTACTTTTTTACCATAAATCTACAGTTCTTGTGCTTATCTAGGTTCGAAATTAAAAGCAATTGAAATTCTTTGATGATTTTCACTGTTGCAAGAACTTACAGAATGAGGGTATATACCAGGGAAAAAAATAATCATCTTTTCTTGTGGAATTACAGAGGTTATATTTGTTCTAATTGTTGGCACCAAATGATGAAAATTTATCGTTGATTTGTCACAACATACTTTGTGGTAATAAACTGCTGACCATGCTTCAAAATTAGGACTTTCATGTATATGAGAAACATTAGAAGATTTACCATCATTAATATTTAACCAAAAAGAATTTAACATACAATTAATATTAACTGATTCTAGACTTTCTACTAAAAACTGTGTTAAATCATTAAAGCCAAAATCTATAAGATTACTCTGATAGCCTCCTCGATTACTTAAAGATACTCCTTTATCGAAAGACAATAACTTATCAATATCTCTTTGAATTAAAGATATATCTCCAAGATATTCTGTTAAAAAACAAGAATCCTTGCTAAGTATTTTTTCAATCATTTACTTGATTAGAAAAATTAAAAGATGCAGTAATTCTATCATTTTCACAATTACTTACAGAATGATAAAGCCACGAAGGGAATAATATAAGAGATCCTTTTTTTTCGTTTATTTGTTGATCTTCAACAAACTCAAATGGTCTAGTTTTACTTTCTACTAATTCTGTTTTTGAAAAACATAAATTGCCGTTACCTGGTTTGATAATAAGGACTCCACAAAAATCTGCAAATCCATGAGTGTGTAATTTAGTTAAATCATTTTTTTGATAAAAGTTAATCCAAGCGTCATTTGTTATCCAATTATTATATTTCCAATTCTCGTTTTTACCTATCTCGGTGAGAATGCTTTGACAAATATAATCACATAAACTTCTTAATTCTTCATATTCTTTTAGTCCATCCCAGCCTGATGTAAGTGCTTTGACATTTGCTAAATTTTTTTTCCATTTATCTTTATCTACAAGAACTTTTTTTTCTAATGTATCGCAGAAATCTTCATTTATTTGTAGATGAAAAACATTAGTTGGAAACCAATTTTCTTTTTTTATATCGACGTTCATTAATCTTTCTTATTAAATAAAGATCCCACATGCCCTTTAAATGATCTATTTCCAAAATGACTTAGAGGCATAGCTATATCAGCCCATATATCTCCTCCACATTCTTGCCAAAGTCTAGAAAAATAATAATCTTCTGATAAATATCTTTTTACACCATTAGTTTCATATACCCCCGCACAAAATAAATCGTAACAGTTATCAGAGCTATAAGATTTACCATTGACAATTTGATCAGATACATATTTTCGTTCTGGGAATTTCTTCATCATTGTTCGTAACACTTCTCTTTTGACAAGCATCATTCCTGTAGCTGCCTCCTGAATCTTACAAAAACCATTGTCCATCCTTACATTCATAGGATCATCAAAATTTAAATTATAGCCTAAAGATCTTACTTCTATTTCTTCAGCAGTGGCTTCAGGGTGCTCTTTTAATATCTTAGGTATTCTTTCAAAATGAATATGCTTTCTTGGATAGATTCCACATGTAATATCTTTATCAAAACAAAGCATACGTTCTATATTCTCAACTTTAAAACCTATATCAGAATCAATAAATAGTAAATGTGTGGCAATAAAATCTGTTTGATCCATCATCATAGAAACACAAGTATTTCTAGCTCTAGTAATTAAACTCTCATTTCCCATAGACTGTATACGCAGTCCTACGCCTTTTTCCATAGACCACTGCTGTAAGGACAATAAACCATGCATTGTATTTTCTGTAAGCATCCCACCATACATTGGCATTCCTAAAAATATTTTATAGTTCTTGTCTTTAAGTTCTTCTGGTTTAAGCATTATTTTCTCCTTGTTTTGATAGCTAGTGTCATTCTAAAATCGTTAATATTTATATTTGGTAAGGCTCTATGAAAAATCTTAGCGTTAAAAATTATGGCTCTATTATACAAAGGATAGATACATAAAGAAGTATTGTTTTCTAATAACAATTCTGTTGCTCCTCCACTTTTTACTGTCCAATTTTTATTTAACCCTATTAAATAAGTTTCATCTCCATCATCCTGATGAAAATCACCATGCTGGCTATAAGTCTGTCCGTTAATATAAATTCTTGTAACTTGATTATTGATAATTTTATCTAAGTTTTTAGCTTCTTCAGAATCATCAATATTTAAATGCCAAAACCAACTATCATTTTCTTCATCATTAGATTGTCCTTTTCTCCATTGACTGGATAGAGCTTTATTATAAATACTATCTATTAAATTTTGAGGTAAGAAATTATCTGTGTATCTAATTTGCTCATTTATTACGTTCATTATTTTTTGTAAGCAATGTTTTTTCTTTGATCATATTTATATTCAGGATAATGAGGTCCTTCTTCATCTATAAAATGTAAAAAAGCTTGTGCACAATGATCTCCGCTAAACTTATTTCTCCAATGAACTAATTTTTCTCCCATATAAACAACTCCATCTCCTGGTTGTATTGTTATTTCTTTTTTTAAAGAGTATCCGTCATCAAGATTTTTATCTTCATTGTTGAAATCACCAAAATATATAGGCCAAGGATCTCCTCCAAAGTTAACTGTGACAGAGTATTCACATGAGGGTCTGTCACTATGGGGTTTTAAAATCTCTCCTTTTGTATACAGTCTAGTATAGGTATATGTCGGACAAAGTTTTTTACTTGTAACTTCACTAAGTTTGTCTACTACAAAACTAGAAAGACATTCAGTAACAACATCACCATAACAATACCTTAAATATTTTTCTTGTTCGTCATCTTGATTATTAGAAAAACTTTGATTAGTACAAGCTTTTAATACTAGATAATTATATATAAAAGTTGTTAATTCCTTTGAAACTAAATTAGGAACATAAACATAACTATTTTCATTAAAATATGTCTTTAGGTTGTCCATATTACTAATACCTTTCTATTTCCTGATTCTACTGGAGCTACTTTATGTGGAAACATAAAGTTAGAAGGAAACATAAGGCACTCTCCTTTATCAAGCTTTATACCCTCTTCATCATTTCCTACTAAAAGTTTTCCGCCTTCCCACTCATCTTTAGAATTAACACCAATAAGCATAGTTAAAACTCTAGGCTCTAATTTGTAGTGATCTGTGTGATATTCATAATGTCCTTTGACTTTTCCATCATAAGATAAAAAATTAAAGGTAGATTCTGAACCAAAGTACCAGGGAGATACTTTATCAATATAAATATCCTGTAATTTATTTTTTAATATAGATAGTTCATTAAATAAAATTCTTTTTGAAATGGTGTCAACATCTTCTTCTTTAAAAGGTTTTTGCCTGACATGCCTGACTCTTAAATCTGGACCTGCAAAAGTTCCACCATGTCCCCATTCTTCTTTATCATAGAACATAACTTCTTCCATAAGTCTACACTGAGAATTAGACAGTATATCCTTGACATGGAGGCAATACTCCATGATGTCCTTTTTTAAATTAAGCACCTAAGATATTATTTTTTGCTGTGGTTGCTGCAGATTGAGCTGCGGTTTGAGCTGAATTAACATCAGCTTCATATGTTTCTGAACTTACATCTAAATTCGCAAGAGCATTATCATATTCTGTTTGGTAAGTTGCGTAATAAGTTTTTTCACCATTCCATCTAGTAATCATAGTATTTGCCCAAGAAGGTATATCGGATGCACTCGATAACACTAAATTTTGTTCAGTTCCAGTATACTCTAATTCACCAGTACCACTTGCTGCATTGAATTGAAGTGCATGAATATTAGTAGGAACAATATCACTTGCATTTAAGTTCATGTAGCCTACTCCATCAATTATGACATCACACTCTGTGTTGCCTGAATAAGCTCTTGGTCCATCATTAGGATTATTAGCATTAATACCAGCATCATTAATAATGGTTATTTGATTATTTGCTGTTACGTTGTTTATTGTTATTGGCATTTTTGGTTACCTTTTTTTTACCTTTCTTCTTTTTATCAAGTTTTTTGTTTGAAAGCAAGTTGATATCTTCAGGAACTTCTTCTCCATCTTCAAGGTTTTCTTGAGCATTTCCTATAGATCCCCAAATACTGCCTACATCTTTTATCTTTGGATTTTCTTTTTCTTGAGCCATTTTAGGTAACATTGAAAGAGTTACCATATTAGCCTTAACCATTTCATTTCTAAAAGATTCTACAGCAGCACTAGTTTGAACTTGTTTGCCTGTATTCTCTACTAAAAGTAATGGAATCCAAGCTATAGAACATCCCCATTCTTGAACATTTTGACCTGTTTGAGGATTTTTTCCTTGAAGCATATTATACCAAATACATTGGTGTTTAATGCATTTCTTGTTTAAAAGAGGGCACTTTCCGTCAGGATCAAATATTGGCATTTCTGTTTGTTAAATTATCACTAATCTTTAGAACATGCAATTACATTTGCAAATTTTACGTTCATGTTTGGAACTGACAATGATGTTGTTGCTGATGCATTACCACCTAGTGCAACACTACCGCTTAAAGGGTGAGTGTGACTACCACCTCCACCTGTAGTGCCTGTACTGCCGTTTGTAACATTTTGAGAACCAACAGCAGCTGGATTAAAATAATTATTTGGACCAATAGGTGAACTATGTGTGTGAGAAGGTAATTGTGGGTTTGAAACTGTAGCAGCTCCCATACTAAAATTACCTGAGCCTGAAGCAGAACTTAAATCATTAAAAAGAATATCACCAGTTTCGGTAGTTCTACTTCCAGCAAATGTTGTACCAAATGCATCTGAACCCCCTACTGCTCCACCCGTTCCAGTTACAACTCTCATTGTTGTGGTGTTTATAGAAGCGTCTGTATTTTGTGTCCAACCAGAAGGTGCGGAACCTTGAAAAAATAATGCAGTTGTCCCAGTAGGAATACTCGATACTCCAGTTAATGTAGAGCCATTACCAGAATAAGATGTTGCATTTATAGTTCCGTTAGCAGATGTGAATACTGTACCATTAACAGTTAATGAATTTTTTACACTAAATGTACCCAAAGAATTTGCAAAAAGATCAACCATTGCATCACCTTTATTGTACATAATGGTGTGAGCACCTTGAACTACAGCAACTCCGTTTGATGCATGACCTGTTGGTGCTACAGTCAAAGTTTGAGATCCTGTAGTATTGTTAAAAAATATGTAGTTAGATTCAACGGCAGGAACAAAAACTTTAATATCGCCTGTCAAAGCTCCTGTAAATTCAATTACTTTATTAGATGATTCAGCATTAGGGTCAGCATTATTTGTTGTAAGGGTAACATCAGCAGAACCAGCAACACTCTTTGATAAATATCCAGCAGTAAAAGCGTCTACTACCTCTAAATTATTATTTGTATTTTCTCCCCAAGTGTTTGCGTTAGCTCCTGTTGCTTGAAGTTCTAGTTTATATCTATCTGAATATGTTGATGCCATTTTTTAATCCTTTGTCGCTATTATACTGTCTGCAAATTTTAAGTCCATTGCAGGAACAGAACTTGATATAGGTGTTGCTAAACTACCAGAAATTGGAGGGTTACTAACACTGTGTGAGTGACTACCGCCTCCACCTGAACTAGAAGTGCTTTCAGAAGCAGTGAAAGGTCCTAAAAGAAAAGTATCGGTAGGAGGAGAAACAAGCGACATTCTAGCTTGAGGAGCTGATCCACCTGAGTTTTTATTAGTGTGTGAGTGACTTGGAATTGTAGGATTACTTAATGAAGTATTACCTACACTGTAATTACTACTTAGAGCTAGGTTAGAGGTGCTTAACGGCACGTCTGTGCCTGTGGCTGTTTTTGAACCACTGAAAACTGTTGAAAAAGTATCTGCACCACCTGTTGCACCACCTGTTCCGTTAACAACCTGTAAACAGCACTCAGATAAAGTAGAGTTTGTGTTTGTTGTAAAACCAGTAGGAGCAGCTGTTTGCACAAACATTGCTTCTGTACCTGATGGAAATTCTGCTACTCCTGTAAGCCCTGCTCCATCTCCTTTGTATGTTGTAGCATTAACAACACCATTTGAATTTAATTGAATATTAGTGCCAATTTTTAATTGATTAATTACACGAACATTGCCCAAGGTACTAGCAAACAAATCAACAATTCTATCCCCTTTACAATATTGAACTGTGTGTGCTCCTTGTGATATTGCAACTCCATTAGCAGCGTGTCCTGTTGGAGCTACTGTTAATGTAAAAGAACCTGATGTATTGTTAAAAAATATGTAATTATTTTCTACTGCGGGTACAAAAACTTTAATATTTCCCGTTAATGCTCCTGTAAATTCAATTACTTTATTAGATGATTCAGCACTAGGATCTCTGTTAGCTGTGGTCAATGTTACGTCAGCAGAACCAGCAACACTCTTTGCTAAATAACCTGCATTAAAAGCATCTACTACATCTAAATTTGAATTTGTGACATTACCCCAAGAATCTACATTTGCTCCTGTAGCCATTAATTCAAGTTTTAATCTATCTGAATACGTACTTGCCATTTAACTATCCTTACTACAAACTATTACGTTTGCAAATTTTACATCCATGTTTGGAACACTTAAACTAACAGCAGGTGCTGCTATAGTTCCTGATACTGAAGCACTTCCTGAAACAGGGTGAGTGTGACTAGAGTTGCCTCCAGAACTACCTGTTGTAACAGGCCAAAAACCTATTCTTGTTCCAGCAGATCCTGGACCTGATGGAAATCTTCTATAGGGTTGATTGTTTCTGTTTTGTTGTATTGGAGAAACACTATGAGTGTGAGAAGCCATTTGTGGATTACTTAAAGAGGTACCAGCTACTCCTAAATCTCCAACTGTCAAAGGTGAGATACTTGCACTTGCAGTTCCAGAAGTAGTCGTTGATGCAAATACTGTTTGAAAAGCATCTGATCCACCTGTGCCTGCTGTGCCTGTCGTAATAACTCTTAAAGTAGCATTAGCTAAAGTTGAAGCTGTGTTTTGTGTCCAACCTGTAGGAGCTGCCGATTGTAAAAAAACCATTTGTGTTCCAGGATCAACAGTTACAACACCACTCAAGTCTGCTCCACTACCTGTAAAACTTGTTGCTGTTAATTGACCATTAGCTTGAACTTTTACTGTATTAGCAACGTTTACTAAATTTTTAACGCTTACTGTTCCTAGTGAATCAGCAAAAAGATCAATGATCCTATCTCCTTTACAATATTGAATTGTATGTGCCCCTTGTACAATAGCTACACCGTTAGAGGTGTGTCCTGTTGGAGCTACAGTTAATGTATGAGAGCCTGCTGTGTTATTAAAAAAAATATAATTATTTTCTACTGCGGGAACAAAAACTTTGATGTCTCCAGTTAATGTTCCTGTAAATTCAATAACTTTATTTGAAGATTCTGCATTCGGATCGGCGTCGGCTGTTGTTAAAGTAACATCCGCACTACCTGCTACACTTTTTGCTAAATATCCTGCTCCAAAGCTATCAACTACATTTAAGTTATTATTTGTGTTAGTTCCCCAAACATTGGCGTTTGCACCTGTTGCCATTAATTCTAATTTAAGTCTGTCTGAATAATTTGATGCCATGATTAATTTATATACCTATATTTAAAAAAATTCAATTTCATAAACCTATGCCGCCACTGAACTCCATGTATTACTTGCACCAGTAACAACATTTGCCCATGGCGTTGATCTCATATTACCAACACTAGCTAACATTTCAACCCCTGTTGGCAACACTGTTGCTCCTGCAGTTGGAGTAGCAGTTCCATCTGTAAATGCCATTGAAAGACCAGCCACAGTAATTGGAATAACAACATCGCCAATATTAGTAGATATTTGTTCCCCTGTTGGAAGAGCTGCAGCGGGAGCTACTAAAGTCCCTAAATCAAATGTAGAAGTGACTGCTGTCGGATCTACCTGAGTAAAGATATCAATTGTTACGGAACCAAGAGCGGTATCCATAAGATCTGGTGGAGCTGAAGTTGTAACGCTTCCATCAGCTATAATTGTAGCTAAAGCTGCTGTTGATGTTATATTTAATCCTGTTACAGAGAGTATTTGATCTGTAACAAAACTAAAACTACCTAGATCTGTAGATAATAAATTAGTAGTTCCAATTGCTTCATTACCTGTACCTACAAAAATACTTACACTAGATTGATCAAATGATATTTCTTGTCCTGTAACAGAAACATTTTGCGTTATGTTTTCATTCCAAGCGAATGATCCCCAATCATTTCTACCCCAACCTGCATCGACTGTTGTGATAATAGTTTCTGTTCCATCAGCAAAAACCATTTCAACCCCTGTGGGTTGTACTCCATGGCCTTCAGAAATACTGACGGTGCCTAATGTTGTTGTAGATTGTTCGCCTGTTAGAGCGTAGATACCCTCTGCTTCACCGATTGCAGTGCCAGTTGCTGTGGAAGCTTGCGCACCTGTGGGGTTAATAAGTGCAGTACCAGTTCTACCTACATCTTCTAATGTAAATGAACTTGCTACACCAGTGACAGAAACTGTTATGGAGCTTTGTTGGCCCCAAAAGCCTTCGCCCCAATTATTTTCACCCCAAGCGTCTGCCATGGTAAGGACTCCCTATATGGATTAGGAAATCCTTAGAATTGCACTTGTTGCGTCGTTGGTTGGGAACTGAATTGTAAATGTTCCGTTTGTTGATGTTTTTACACCGCCAAAATCTAATACTGCAATTGATGCATTTGTGGCTGTTGATGATCTATTATAAATCAAAGCTGCTTGAGCTGAGATTGTTGCACTTGTAAATGATAGATCAGCAAAATCTACAAAAGCTGTAGATGCTGTTACACTAGTTTTGGTTAAGCCGACAGTAGCACTCTGTAATGTTGCACCGCCTGCTGCGTATGTGCCTGATGCACCAACTTCGTTGGTTGCAGCATAGGCTGTTGTGTTTGCGTTCAATGTAGCAGAACTTGTAAAGAGAGCGAGATTGACTGTGTCGTTAGTTATGTCATGATCGCCGTTTAACAACTCCTGTTTAAATGTTGCACAAACTGCTTGGTTTATTGCCATTTTTAGTTACCCCTTTTTTTATGGTGCCTCTGATTTCATTGGAATACGTACCACACCATCACTGTACTCATCCCTACGGTTTCTACCCATTTGCTCCGTAGCTAAAGCTTGAAGCGACTGAGAGTATTTTGCATCATATAATTGCATATCTTGTGCGTTTTTCAAGTATGAAAAGGTTTCCGACAATACACCATATAACAAAACTTCGGGAGCATTATTAGATATCCATGTAGTTGAGCTACTGTTACTTGTATCTAATTTTTCAGGCTCTTCGATATAGGCCATTTCTATAGTATAAACTTGATTTGGAGTAGGAGCTAACATCAATGTTTCATAGTCCCAGTTAGCCCAATACCTTGGCTGACCTGTTCCAGTTGTCTCACTTCTAATTGGAGCATACTCATCCATAAAAGATTGATCTCTTTGTTCTAAATAAGTTCTAGTTCCATCACTTCCAACTATCTGTAAACTTCTAGCAAATCTAAAACCACCTTCAGGTCCTGAAACATCTATAAAAGCATTATTAGCAGTAGAAGTTGTAGTAGCGTATCTACGCTGTTCGTCTAAATCAACTTCTCGTGCAATTTTATTTTCTACATTAGTAATAAAAACATTGATAACTGAATTACTTAAAACATCAGAAGTTACTTCTGCGTAGTTTCTTACATTTGTTAATAATTCGCTATAGTTCATGTGCTTATTGAGTTCCCCATACCAGAGTGAACACTACAATAATAATATAGTGTCGGAGCTCCAATTGCTACTGTAATTTGTAGTTCTCTAGAAGAAGCTGAAGCATAATCACTTGTGTAATCAGATTGAGATACATCAGAACCATCAATTCTATATATCACTCCTGTAGAATAAGGTGAACCACCGTTGTGATTTCCGTCATCTGTTGTGCTTAAATAAAATGGATGACTAGGAACTGTTCCGCTATCTAAGTTAAATACGTAAGTATCTCCTTCTGTTAAAGAAAGAGTAGGTCTCTCAACTCCATCAATATAAAAAGCATTTCCTCCACCACCTTTTGATCCTACCGTGACCGTATAAATAGTATCTCCTACACCAGTAGCTTGACCTATTCCAGAACTTGATACAAGTCCTGTTGCTGTAGCTATGACATCAGTATCGTCAGAAATTATACTAACAGTTCCTGTTCTGATAGGCAAAAGCAAGTCGTTGTCTTGTTGAGACGGCATCATTCCATTAGAGGTAAAAGCACTGTCCCCAGGTGCTCCAACAAAAACTGTCATTGGTTCAATACGAGCTGGTCTTGGATTTTTAACAGCTATTGCGTCAGCTGCATGATAAGGTGGATCTAACTGAGGATGTTTAGGCTCATAGCACTCAGGACAAGTAAATAAACCATTCCATTCTTTTTTAAGTTGAAGTAATTTGTACTCTTGACCGCAACGATCACAAATTCCTAAAGCAAATTTACCTGTTGCAAAAGCCATCGGTTAACTCCCGAAGAAATTAGAAGGCACTATATGTACAGAAGTTCTTTGACCATTCTCTACTAAAGCTCTTTGCATTTCATCTTCATAAATTAATTTTAATTGCTGAGTTAGTTCAGGTCTTTTTTTCATTGAAATGTAGTAAGCCATACCTGAAGCAAGACATGGAATAAAATTGTAATAAACATCGGGATCATTTGTATAGGCTCCTGCATCTTCTATAATTCCGACATAATAATAGAATATCTGACTGCCTGTTGTGTCAGGTGTCTGATAAAGAGTAATTGTGGGAACATACTGTCTATCAACATAGTATTGACTAGGTGTTCCTTGAGAATTTTTGTTAGGTAAATTTATATATTCAGATCTAGATATTTTTGTCATTGATGTATCTTGTTGAGTAGACCCTGATCCTGTTCTGTAAACAACTTCTAAAATATCAGAAGCATCACTAGGGGCGCTATATGTAGCTGTGCCTTGAGTTAAACTTTGTTCCTTGGATTTAACTTTCCATAAATGAACACCTCTATTGCCCCACTCTGCTAATAAAATATTTAAACTACGGCGAGCTGTTCTTAAATCATAACCAGATCGAGCAGATGAAATCATGCATCGTTCAAAAGCTTCATCTATTAGTTCATCGATGCTAAGTGTAAAACTTGTTGTTCCTGAAGTTGTTGGTGTAGGCATCTATTTTTTCCTTTTCTTTGCAAAAGTTTTTACGTTAGTTGGTTTTGGACCTGCGTTGCCTGCAGCTCTTTTTCTTTTTACAGCACTAGCTTTTTGTCCTTTGCTCATGGATCTAGCTTTTGCTAAAGGAACGCATTTTGGATAACCTTTTCTTTTTTCACCTTTGCTACGACCACAAGGTTTGTAACCGCCTTTGCCATCAGGTGCTCCAATGTCAACCCATTTTTCTGCAACCCATTTACGTAAACCGTTTTTAGCCATTATGAAAAAGAAGTTATCTTTCGTTTTCCTTCAACAACTCCACCACAAGCTTTAGCAATACCGCCTTGACTGTAGCTTGAAACTTTTTTTCTTCGTTGAGAAAGTTCATTTACCATTCCGCCACTGGCTTTCTTTTTAGGTTTCTTTTTACCGCCCGGGGTTATCTTACCACTACAAACACCACTGGCGTACATATTAGCATAGGCTGACGGATAGACTGAAAATTTCCGCTTAGCTGCGGCCTTACCTTTTGCGCATAGTTTTCCCATTTTTAGCTCCTGGTTTTTTAATAACTCCTCGAGCCATTAAAATATCTTTTTTAGTTACTTTTCCATCTCCGCTCATGTCTGGAAACTTAGATTTTTTCTTTACTTTTTTAGATTTAATCTTTTTTTTCATTTTTTTCCCTGGTCCTTTCGATACTTGCATTGACTCTTGTGCTCGTGTTATACTCATTAATAGATGTCCTTTTTAGTTGCTAATCTACCACCCACAAAAGTATTTGTCAAAAAGCAATATCTCTATGATCATCAGAAAGGTCATGGTGAATTTGTAGAGGGTGTTTGGGTTACTTGTAAATCCATCCAAGGCAGAGCTTTGTATTTTGAAACATATCTCCCTGAATATGGTGCTCTTTACGATAAACTTCCTATCTCTGCTTTTGTATCAGAACCAACAGAACTAGATTTATCTTTAGAAGAACTAGAACTATGGGATGCTTTTAGTTATCACATGACTGTAGTGACCAAAGCTAGTATTGCAGGATGTAAGGCAAAATATTTAGCACCTTCAAAAAATTGGTATGGTGGCGAATATTTGTTCACAATTGATAATTGTCATGCTGACGTCAATATATTAAATAGCGGATATTCTGAAATACCAGAAGAACACAAATCGTTCAATGTATTAGGATTAGATAACGGACACTTTGCAGCTCAGCCTAATAATCGTTGTTTATTTTTTGATAAATCACTAACTCCTGCTGAATTAAAAACACCTGACTTCAAAGTTTCTACAATCGAATATAATGTTGAAACAGAAAGTAAATGGACAGCAGGCGACGATACTAATTATTTTTACAAGTTAAAAGAGAATAAAGAATGAATATAATTTTAAAAAAACCTATTAAAGAAGAGATAGAAATAATTTTTGAACCTGATTTTGAGCTTCCTACAATCCATTAATTTTTAGCAGATTTATTTGCTAAAGGATTGTTCAAAGCCTTATTGATTTGTAAGTCAAGGCTTTCTTCAATGAGCTTTAACTCATCAAATACTTCTCTTGTATCTTCTTTTTGTCTATCTTCCACGTCATTTACAATTTCGGTTATGTGTCGAATATCATTAGCTTGTTGACGTAAATCAGCCTTCATATCTGAACGCATATCACGTGCCACATCACTGATTATGGTAATTTCTTGCAGTATCATATCTACCTCTGATTTTAAAACAGCGAGTTGTTCATCATAGTGAGATAAATCAGGA
>JGI24003J15210_10000212_pt1 | contig 24703 bp, 33 predicted proteins | sample LinPmetageLP28_FD_15210 | JGI IMG/M metagenome (IMG submission 15210)
GCTGTAAGTAAGCTTACTAGAGCTGCTAAAGATAAAGAGTGTACTGTATTCTTTATTATGCATCTTACTAAAGATGGTAAGCTTAAGGGTGGTACTATTGTACCTCATACCGTCGATGTTAATATGAATATTGTAATCGATGGCGATATTGATGATGATGCTCGTAAGATCTTTTTTACTAAGAATCGTTTCGGCGCTCTTAATGAGTTAACTTTGTTCATCGGTGCTAAAGGTTATGACTTTTCAGCTCCTGTAAAAGTAGAAGAGAGTGAAAATAAAGCTCCTAGTAAGAAGGGTCGTAAGGCTAAAGATCTAGAGGCGATATTGAATATTACTGAGCCTCCTCATCTTACTGCTGATAGAGTAATGACTGAGCTAGGTGTTGAATATAACCGCGCTTATAACTTGCTTAGAGAGTTGGTACTTGATGGTAAGATAGACAAGTTCGGTAAAGGTAAGAGTGCTATTTACAAGCATAAAAATCTCGATAACGGAGGCAACGTAAACGGTCTGCTTAATGCAGCTGATAGTATGAAATTATTCTTAAAAGTAGCTAGCTAAATTTTATATGGTTCATGACCTGAGTAAGTCTTTAAACTACTCTTTTTAACTTTAAAGGAATAACTCCTTGAAAACCGATTGGAACTACTATATAATATATATAAGAGTTTAATAATAACAATGTATAAAAATGCATAACATAAAAGAAAACGATGCTCAAGTAGGATTGAGCCAAGCATGGCACGGGTTAACCGATGTCGTAGATAATATCGACGTTAAAGATAACGTCTTGACTAAATGGGACGTAGAGCGTAAGCCGCTTACATACGTGGACGTAGATGGAAGCGAGCAGGAAACGGGATACGGTATCTTAGTAGGTACTGACGATGATAAGATTATCGGTAAGCCAATGTCTCCTTCATATAAACAAATTACTAATGAAAAGTTTTTAGACTTAGTTAGTGATGCGATGGCAAGGCTACCTAGAGCAAAGATTGAATCTATCGGTTCAGTATGTGGTCGAGGTAAAGTTTTTGTTACTGTCAGTTTAGCTGGTAATAAAAAATATAAAGTGGGTGATCGAGAGTTTGAGGACTATCTTAACTTCGGTAATGCTCATGATCAGACATCTAAGCTCTGGATCAATAACACGAATGTATGTACTGTCTGCGATAATACGTTTACATACAATTTAAATAATGCATCTGCTATGGTAGGTAGTGCAGTTCACCGCGGTGATATTGAACTTAAGTTAGCTGATCTATCTAATGTCGTTGAGGACTTCTTAGGTACTCAAGAAGATTTTCGTGAAAAGTTTAATAATCTTCTTAAGAGAAAGATTACTCATAAGAAAGCTCAGTCATTGTTTACTGGTTTCTTAATGCGTAATAATCCAAAGGAAGGACTTAGTACACGCTGTTTAAACACGGTAGATACTTTAGATACATTGTTTAAGCGAGGTGCTGGTAACCGCGGAGAGAACTACGCAGATGCGTTCTCTGCTGTAACTGACTACTATTCACATAATAGTACCCGTGGTAAAGGTAAGAACCGTCTTAACCAATACGTCTCGTCAGAATTCGGGTTAGGTCGCATGAATAAGCAAAGCTTCTGGACTGTTGTTAATAACAGAGAGCTTGCAGAACGAACAATTGAGCGAGGTACAAAACTTCTCTCTTTAGTAAATCAGTAACATAATTGAGATAAATAGTATTATGCAATTCAAAGAAGTAACTCAAGGCTATACCTTTATTCAAAACGAAGGCGAGGCTATTAAGGCTTATGATACAGTTGGTGACCTTAGCGGTCTCGATCCAGTATTCATAAGTACTGAAAGTGTTAAGACGCAGAAAGATTTTGAAGTTGAGATATCTTATATCTTGATGGACCATCTGGCTGTTTCTAATTGAAGTGTTTCAGCTGGGGATGCAAACGTGTCCCCAGCTTCTCAATTATTATGAAAGATGAAATGACAGAACTTTTATTCTCACAGTTTATACTTAAAATAGATAAGTTTATTAATAGCGCCGAAGATGGTAACAATGATCAACTGGCATTAGATCTTAAAAGTTTTAAGGAAGAAATATTGAGCTATTCAAAAAAAATGTCTAGCAAAACAGGCAAATAGATATTATAATATATATATGAGACAACAAAAAGAAGGTGATTATATCACATATAGAGTTAAGTATGCAGGTAGTGAGACAGAGTTTCATGCTAGCGGGCATATTCAACAAATCGTAGAAAAAAACGGACATACAGAATATCTAGTAGCAGAAGGAAATGGCGGTCAAAGTCTGACTTATGTTAACCCTAATGATATTGTAACGTTACTAAATGAAGTCCCGGAAGGAGGGCAAGTATTATGAGCAAAAGAGCAAAACAAGGAGTAGATTTAAGAGCTCCAAACCCTATGCGTACTAAACAGATGGGACGTTCATTCGGACCTTTAGTGCATAATGAGATCGTCGGTCATAAAGTGACTCAGAAGATCGATAAAGCTATTAAGAATAATAGAGATAAAAAGTCAAATTAACTCCCAATAATATTCTTAACACTTGTAACAACTTGCGCAGAGGTCCAATCACCGTAATTACTATTACTCAAATCATCTAATAATAACGTACCGACTCCATCTACTTCTGCTTCAACTGTTTTATTAGCTGGGGTGTCGATAATATTGTCAATATTAACAGTACCGTTCAAAGTAACAGTTTCAGCTGGTACTATAGTATAGGTCGTTGGAGTTGCTAAGGTAAAAGATAAAGTACTCATAAATTTATTTAATATATGAACATAATAATAATGAAAGAAAAAATAAAAAGAAAAATTATATTTGCTTTAGTTATAGTAACTATAGCAGCAGCGCCGCTTAATGTAGCGTACGGGGTATATTTTGGTGTTCTTACGAACTTACTAATTAATGCCTTTTGGAATAGTAAGCTATTCCCACCTGTTAAAAAAGAACAATCTAAAGAACAGCTTATTACGGAAGCTGTTGGCCCACCAAGGCTATAAAATAGTTTGCCGGAGTGGTGGAATAGGTAGACACTGCAGACTTAAAATCTGTTGCTCGGAAGAGCGTGCCGGTTCAAGTCCGGCCTTCGGTACCATTTTAAGTATAGAGCAAGTTTAATATTTAAGCATTATAAACCCCCGGGGTAATAATAAAATCAGTATTTGATCCTATTGAAAAAGAATCTTCAACTATTATCGGTCGACCACCGTTTACTGCGTCGCTATCCCCTAAGGATATCCAATTTTTATGACCTCCAATAGTCCAGCCTAAACCTATAATCGGTTCTAAAGTCTGGCCCTGTAACCCGGTATTCGGGAGCAAATAAGAGTCGAGCCCTGACCGTGAACTGGTGGTCCCCCGGAACCAGGATCGACCAGCTTTCAGCCCTTCCGCAAGGTGCTGCGCGCGTATATACGCAGCCGTACTAGCAGATTCGTATTGGTGCGGTGAATAATCATACCCGTAATAGAAATATTTATTAGGTGTCGCTATTCTACAGATTATATAATCAGGTCCAAAATTATCAGTCAGGTATCTTACCTTGTTTGTCTTATCAAATCCTTCGTTAGTACAGCCGTGTCTGTCAAACAATATATGATTTTCTAGAAGATCTTGCTTAGTACCTGGTTTATAATATATACCCTGCCTACTATTTCTATATTTACTCGAATCATTATTTATGTCGGATATGGATCCGTGGGGTACACAATCTAAAATTTTACCTACCGGTGTTAGATCTGATAAATTAGTTGATCTATTATACGTAATACCTTTATTTTTATAAGCGTCCCTATAGCATTGCCATTGTCTAAAGCCATGCCAAACTCTACCAAGATTTTCCGGATACAAGCGAGTATCCCGACCGTAATCGTAGCGCGCCGGGTAAGGCGCTTGTGCCGGTATATAACTTTGAGATTTACCTACAATCTGTTCAAACTTAGTAATCGTATTGCCTCCTTCGCCGATTCCGTCACCGGGCTTCATTACCCCGGATAAGAATTCTGCTGCTTTGGAAGGTGTTATATCGTCGTAATAGAGTGTATCTTGTAATGAGATCGTTTCAAACTCTACTGGAAGATACCCTCCCATTGCTTTCCAAAGAAAAGAGCCAGGAGCGAATAACCCACTATAAGTTCTGTATCCGCGGTTGTCTAGATACCCAGGTATTATTCTACCATTTGCGCGTAGTTCTTTCATTCTTGCAAGACATCCGAAATTATAAGCTTTTAAGACAAAATCATTATTATTATACGACCATTTAGCTTTACCCTGGTCGGTATGATCCACTAGATCTACAGGAGCTATATAATCCTTGGCGTAGCCATATATAGAGTTACTAACTTCGCCAAGGTTCATTAATCTTCTATATTGCGAAGGTCTTTCCCTGTACCATTGACTACCGTCCTCGGTCTGCATAACCGGGCTTTCAGCACCATCGTAATCTAAACCATCATTAACATCTGCAGTAAAATCTTGAACATCAGAATCCATGCCGGCAGGTAAAGATTCGCTGGGATATAGCGAACTAGCGCCCTCCGATCTACATTTACTCTTCGGATCTACATATTCTGTAATATGGGTTGTTATACCATCTCCGTCAGTATGAATAATGCATACGCATGGGCCAGAGGATCCACGGCCGTTACCACTAATATCGCCAAGGTGACCATACTCTAGAGTAGGTCCAGGGTTCGCCGGTAATTTACTTATATCGTATCCCGGTACATGATCTGCACCTCTTCTTATATATACAGGTATTTTTGAATTAGGGGGGTAGCCTGTACCTTTAGCTTTCAATCTAATATAAAAAGAATACAACGACCAATTGGAATTCCCGCTGTCACCAGCAACAGTTATACAACTAGGGTTAAGAGGATCTCCAGGGTGTTTACTTATTAGTGATGAAAGATAGTTTATACAATAATTTGGTATCATCGCCCCTACTTCTAAAACACAATACTCTTTAATTTCAGTAATTGCCGTGTCTTCTCCATATACACCTTCAAGAGAATTAGGTTTAACTTCTAACTTATCCTCTATATAAATATCAGGATTAAGTGCTAGCTCTAAGTCATCGCCCTTTAATATGGTTAAATTAGTTTGAGCTGTAGCTGTTACCCCGTCTACAAGGGTGTCCTCAAAATCAGCTCTAACTGTCTGCTTTAAATACTTACTACCTTCCAACTCATTAAGCATAATATCTGCAGGCGGCGGTACCGCACGGCCATTACCAGTAATATTTGTAAATTCGATTGACCGCTTAGATAAATTCAATCTATTAACTGATCTAAATTTATAATCAACGTGGCGCGCTATAGGGTTGTAATTGCTGTAAACAGGTGAACCGACTGGCGGAGTTGTACCAAAGTGCCCAGGTCCGAGACCAGTTTCATTTAGAGTAAAGAAGGCGCCGGAGTAGTCAGCAATTGCATCATGATGCATAGTATCCCATGTAAATCCTAAATCCCCATCAAACCAATCTTCTTCCGGGTCTAGAGTATGAAAAGTATCCGGCGCTTGTACATATTCTATTGTATCTCCATCATGCGCACCGAATCCATCATGGGAAGAGTTGGTGAGTATAGCAACTATATCCGCGCCGCCATCTCCAGAAAAAGGGTCTTGAAATGTCCCGGTAGTATCGTCATAATAATCAACGAAAGCCATATTACCAGCTTCTTTAGAACCTGGAGTGAAATTTGCACTAACCCATGTAGAGTCAGTGAGATGAGAGCCTGTAACCGGGTCTAAATATGTAACATACTGAGGAGAATCATTGATTCGATAGTAACCGGAAGCGCTATCATCATCATAGCTCCAACTACAGCCATAATAGGTACTATGAAAATGTAGCCAGTGTAATCCCGGCCCGCTAGTCCTATCATTGTACAACCGATGGCCATACTTTTCTTCATCATACTCAACTAGTTGAGTTACTGACCCCGTACTGTCAGTAAGAGCGACTAAAACCGGGGTAGCCTCTCCCTTATGCTCCTTGTTCTGCCCGAAAAAGTGATACTGGTCGTAGGTTAACCCATTAGCTTTTGGATTACCTCTCGCATCATCCCGCTGCTTGGTCATATTATGGAACCCATACGTGGTCGGTACATGCGATCGACCCGCGCCGAAGAACGTTCTCCCTGCATAGTATCCTGTGGTTTGAACCCAACTACCGTTTTCGGTATCGGATCGACTATCGAAAAAGGTGTCAATTGTATGATTTGAATTACCCAAATCCGCTCCTTCAAACGGTGACGCAGGATTTTGCGTGACAGTTGAACGGTCATTCCATATAGGGTAAAAGGCGTTTGGTCTATAACCAGATCCTCCATTTTTTAATTTCGCCATTACAAACAAAGCGCCTTGAAGCACCGTCTTCGCCGGTCTGGTAGTCTCATCCGTCCATCCCGTGTAGGCATTGCCAGTCACTCTGTAAGTTAATAGATCGATCACTGCGCGGTCACCATAAAACGCCGCATAGGCATTTTCAGCTGTAGTTGGGTATATAGAAATAGTTTTATCAAGAGACCCAGGAATCTCCGCTTCTATATCGATACTTATATTATATTTAAGTATTTGTTTATTAGCTATTTGTACCGGTGATTCGTAAGTAGTGCCTGTAGCCTGGTTAGTAATTTTAGCTGAATAATTACCGTTTGTTAGACCGGTGGCGAGTTTTATAAAGCTACCTTGGGTGTTAGCAGAAGCCGTAACCACGGTGTTGTATACAACTACTCCGCTAGCGTTTGTTATCTCAATAATAAAAATAAGATCTAGATTGATCTCATTAAGATATGCTAGGTATATACTACCATTACCATAGTCACTATATGACGTGTATCGATTCGCCCGACTAACACTGGAACCGTAAGCAAGTAACTGTAATGATGCACTGGCGTTCAGCACTGCGTCAACAGGTATTTTGTTAAAATTAGAACCTGGATGTATTTTTGTATAATAACCCTCCGTTCCATGCGCTATCGAACTAAGCGTCTCATTGTTGGTCCGTTGTTTTCGTTGACGCCGGTATAATTTTACCCCGCCGCCAGACACTTGAAATACTAAATATTCTGCCGGGGTAAATATCTTAGCGCGTACGGGTTGTGAAGGATTACTTACTTTGAAATGTAAAGCCGGGGCTAGTGGCCATACTAAGTTTGAACCTAATAGTATTTGACTAACTTTGTTGTTCTCTAGAAAAGCAGCTCGTATTGAAGTATTAGTTTTCACTTTATTAATATTTATCTCGTTGGTTGCAGACAGCCATCATAGCTTAGCTGGTTCGAGACCGGCATTCGGTACCAACTAGTTTATAGAAATTCTCTTGGTTTTATATGATGGCTGTCTGCAACCAACGAGATAAATATTAATATGCCTGATTTTGTTAAAGTTATGAAAAGCGCATATGGTATCGAACCAGCCGTTGCAAATCCTAAACGCATCTTATTAATGACGTTAAGGCATACAGGTTGTAATTTTTTTAGAGATTTATTACATAAACAGTATTATAAATGGCCTCCGATGATGGTTCATTTTAATGCAGCAGCGTTTAGTTCTCAATTTCCGTCTCTATCTACTGAAGATGCAAAATATCCACCTAGTTATGTAGAAGATTTTAACCCGTTTGTTAGGATACATACTGAATGGGAAAGTACATGCTTAGAATTTTGGAATAGATTTGGACCAGATGAAAAGCCTATTGTTATTACTTTAGAGAGAGATTTAGAAAAGGTCAAGCAGAGTTATATACGACGAACAAAAAGTAGAGGTCCTATGGCTCTCGATGAAATTATTTCCGCGGAAATAGGAGAGATGACATTTAATAAGCACTATAAGCATCATCTAAGTGTATTAGAAAAGATAAAACCTGACTTTGTTCTTTCAGTTGACGCTGATGATAGAGATGAGAGGTTAAGTACCCTCGCTTCTACACTCGGAGTACCTCTCTCAACTAACTGGGTGCCAATAAATCAGACTTCGGATGACAGCGGTAACTAATAGTTTAATACAAAATATGTATAGGGGGCAGTCCCCAGTTTCTAGAATGATGTTAGGTTTAGAGCAAGCATGGCCTAAATTTCCGGTGTTTACATTTACTGCTGCTGATGCAAGTAAACCGCTTGAACTTAATTTTAAAATAGCGACTCGCTATTTATTATTTGAAGTAGCAGGAGCAGGTACACGGCTGTATATTGCTCCTTATACAACTCAAACTAATAAAACATTATACACGATAGCACATGGATCAGAAAGTTTATATAGAAAAAATATTAGTAGATCGCACTCGTATTCTAATGACTACGATCTTGTGACCGATGTCGAGTTTACAGGTACTTTAGCAGTAAGTATAATCACCAAAAATTCACGGTATTCTAGAAGTAACCGGTATGCTCCATATACAGATTATCTAACAGGTAAAATTGATATTATTTACACCAACGATTTTGGCGTAGATGTACCCTTTACAATTGAAGTAAAGAGAGGAACTACAGTAGTAGCTACAGTAGTTAGCACAGCGTTACGAAATTCCACCACCTTCGGAATAATTAAACATGGACTATCTTACGGGTCTTATAACCTAAAAATTACTAATGGTATTACTGGGGCGGTATATGAAAAGGACGGGGTGCGTATCCGGGGATACCCCTCTGGCCGTGGAGGTCAAAGTTACAGTGTAACTATGGATTTACAGACTGAAGCACCGAGTCTTTTCAAAAAAACTATTTCAGTGTATCCAACAACACAAGAAAAGGCGTATCGAGCTTTCTACGGCAGTTCAGCACTTATTGAAATAGTTGCATACAATATGAACGGCGATGATTATACTTATAGGACCGGTCCGGATGGCGCCCTTGGCACCGGTCATTATTATAGTTTCCAAGCGTCTGGAGCTGTGTTTATATTTGCAAAATTAGTAGCAGGAGGTAGTGGTTACAGGGCAAATGCCTTTTACCCTATATTTTATAATAATGAGCGTTCGAATGTTGACCATGCAACTACTCAAAATATACCAGTTTTAGTCGCTCTTACTGATAGTACAGGTTCAGTAACTCAACTAGTTGAGTATGATGAACAAAAGTATGGGTATCGTTTATATAATGATAGAACTAGCGGTGAAGGTATGCATTGGTTACATTTTCATACTTCATATTATTCTGTATACAGAGGATATAAAAGTGGTGGTTTTAGGTATCTTGCAAGCACTGCTCCGCAATACGTTACTTATCTCGACCCTCTTACCGGTATGCATTTAACTGATCCATCCTTTTCAGGTAATAATTTTGTCATTTCCGATATAGTACAATTTTCTAGAACTGACCCTGCAACTCAAACAGATTATCTAATTGACCCTTTTGAAGACGAAGGCAATGCTGATATAGTTGCTATATTAGGTAATGTAAGAGATGCTAACGTCTATCATGCTTTGAATAACGACACTCACCGGGCATTCAATGAAAATACAGATGTTCTATATTTAGATGGGCCTAATGAATTTCATACATTAGATCCTGAAGAAGATTGGTTTGATGCTACTGCCAATGGCACAACATCAAACGTCAATGCACATTATACTGGTCACAACGATTTTTATGGCGGTAGTAGTAATCCGAATCCTGGAACGTTTAATAACATTGCCGGTGATACTACAGATGGGCAGCCATGGCAAGAAAGCTTGGGAGGAACTGGTACGGGTTCACCGACTTATAATAACTATAACGAAAAAGCCCCAGATGCAGATAATGTGTTTAGAGCTCTAAATGATTATAACTTATCTAAAAAAAGTATAGAATTTACAAATAGAAGTTCTGCAAGGAGTACGGTAGTAGCTGGGTCTTTCTTTCAACCTGGTTTACTTGAAGAGGATCCTGACGTATCACCTATATTAAATGTTGATTTTCATGATACGGAAGTTACCGGGATTACAGCTGAAAACCAACCTCTTTTGAGATCATTAAGAGGTACTACTTTCGAAACAAGTGTTGATCCCCGAACTTCTTTGGACGATAAAATAGATATTACACCAAATACTTTAGATGGGGTATTTGGATCTGATTATGGGCTTACAGATGTTAAGGAATATTGCGTTCTTGAAATAGGAGCTATTATACCTGGTTATTGCGCGCAAAACATACAAGAATTTGTCGAAAAACATCCGGGTGATCATCGCGATGGTGATAATTGTTTTGTCGCGTGGCGCGACGACCCTAATTGGCCGTCAAATGCTGAACCCACGTTATATACTATCTATATTAGATTAAAAGCTAAAGGTACCGGATACCCCCCTAATTCAAAAATACCGGTTTATTTAAGAAGGAGCGGAGCTTTTGTTCAGGGGTATGATAGTAATAGGTTACCAGCTAACCCAGGGCCTACTCTAGAGTACGGGCATGTTAGCGATATTAAGATTAACGGCCGCGGATCAGGAGGCCCGTGTATATGTATGATCCACACTGACGCAGCTGGGGTAACTACTCACATTACAGAATACGTGGACCCTAAGAGTAAATGTAGGAGTGATCCTGAAGGATCTATATATCCAAATGTTACTTTTTCTGGCCAAACACGTGATGTTACTAACCATTATCCATCAGCACGTGTAGGCGCTCGACAAGTTTATGATATGCCTCAAGGCTCTAGCGCTACAGATTTTACTGCAGATGTTAATGATGGAGCAAATTACGATGGTACTGAAAGCCCGCTTATGCAGACCGAGGACGGTAGTCAATGGTACCGAGAAAGACCTTCGCAATATAGAAGACTAGTAAATTTAGGAGAAGTTAGCGACTCTATATATGGCTACGCAAAGGATTATATAGCTCCTATTGATCTAGCGGATGATTTCGATTGGGGAAAGGCTAGATGGACTGATACCCCATGGGACTTTATGCTAAAAGCCTATCATTTCGGATGTCTCGCGAGATTTAAAAACGCGTCTATTTACGAAATTACTAATAGATTTATAGATCCGCGGACGACATATATTGATGCCGGATTTACACTTCCACCTGATCTTACTTCAGGCACGTATTATACGTATCTATTTACCCCTACAAAATGGCAATCAACTGTGAGTAAAAGTGATGCTCATCGAGTAAGTCCCCCTCCGGGATACCAGCATTACATATATGCGACTCGAATTGGTATGTCTATACCCGTTATTTGGCAAAGTTTTAAGATGTGGCAAACTTTTAGAGACGTTTATAAAACGAAAGGTATTACTTACAATAGATCAACCGATATAAGCAATTTACAGCCAGTAAGACAACTTTTAAATAATGAACCGTATCTAAATGCCAGCGATTTAACTATCTCTTATTCTGGAGGTGTAGGTGCTGCGGCTCATAATGTACCCGCGTATCTCTACTTTGATACTAGTCCCATAATCGACTATGGCAATTACGTTGCCAACTACGAAATCGCCGGAGACGGAAGCCTCCGCGGATGGTATCGCGAACAAGGTATGGAATATTATTACAGTCCCGGTATACAACAAGGTATTAAAGATGATAATAATATATTGTTCGATAGACATGGATTAACAAATGAAGGTTTCCCTGCCGAGGATAAAGTACCTCACTCAACCGAAGAAATGGGACCAGATTATATAGTTTGTAGAGTTGTAACCCCGCATAAAGTTCACAGAGCTACCAACCGGTCTCCATTAATTCTTAATGGTGGGCTGCAAGGGCAAAGATTATCGACAATCAGAGAACGGGCCGGGGGTACACTCACAAACAGTATCGTCGACGCTCATTGTTACCATGTCTATGGGCATGATAACTGGATATCCTTAGGAGATAGTGACGCTGCAAACGGCGGTCGTGCGATAAGAGTTATTGATGCTTTCCGAGATCAACGGCTTGAAAATAAAGAATATACCATAACCCCAGGCGTATATCTATCATAGCAACAAAGTTTTCGTTGATTACAGACAGCCATCATATATAATAGTATTATGCCCCGGTAGCTCAGCTGGATAGAGCAACGGTTTTCTAAACCGTGGGTCGCAGGTTCGAGTCCTGCCCGGGGTACCACTACAGGTAGTTTTTTTCAAGCCATTTTAACGCTAATCTTTTACCGGTACCGTCTCTATTAATCAACCCATTATCGACTCCTTTTTCGTACCTCCAGGTTTCGCCTATAATATATCCCCATTGTGTAATACGCTTAACAGTAGGGTGGTCATACAATGCTGGGAAGACTTCTCGGTACCTATCCAACTGTCTCTCTTCTGAAAAAGCACTAGCACCTCCCTGTATTGTACTACTGTTGCTCGGATCAGTATACGATTGACCTGAAATATCTAATTCGGTAATAAAGATAGGTAAATTAACTTGAGTTCTAAAATCATCTAACGCTGTCTTAATTTCAGCTGCAGTAGTATTATCCATATTAAAATAATGTGATTGTAAACCTATCCCTGATAAAAGGTCTCTATCCTTCAAGATCTTAGCAACGTCAATAATATGTTGTCTACTGGAAGAATTATTAATTAAACCGTAATCATTTATATAACGAATAGCGTTTGGGAAATAATGCTTTGCTCTTTCAAATATATAGACAACCCAATCAAACCCAGTCGATCCAGACCCGCCAAATTGAGAACTTAAGACATGTGTACCGGTTGTTTGATGCCCAGGGGCTATTTCGTTTAAAACGTTAAACGCACTAACCTTTGGATACTTATTTGCTATAGCTGAAAGCCAATTATCAAATGCTGTCTTAGTATCTGCTTCAGATAATCCAACTAACCATTCTGGATACCCTTGATTAGCTCCCCATAATAAGTTATGCCAGATGAAGTCCATTCCATTATCGATAGTATAGTTATAAACGTAATCTGCTGCACCAGAGATATTAAAATTAAAAGTACCGGAATTAGATTGAGAGGTTGTAGATTGGTTAGGTCTCCACTTGAAAGGGTTATTACACGTTACTGTATCCCAGTATTCAGTATAGTGGTCGGGGAAAAGTAATTCATTACTTGCAGTACCATCAGGATATATACCAGCATAATGAGACCGGTACCCACTATTAATGTTACCTATTACCTTTCTCTCCTGACTTCTTCGACCATACCCCTTAGCGGCGCCCATCTTTAAGAAAGATTTCAAAGATGCAGCTCTCTTTCTATTCAAGTCAAATAGTGTCGGTACTACTGCCATTATAATATTTAAGCAGTCTAACTATAAATTAGTATAGGTAACAGTATTACCGTGAACTGCTGTTAGTATTTTATTTCCCGCTGCTGTAATTATAGAAGGTAAATTACCGTAAGGATAATTTATATTATCAACTGTACCCGTTTTATTAGTCTGTATAGCTACTAGTTCTTCATTACCATACATTTCAATTTTTTCTATATCTAAATCGTTAAATTCTACAGCACTTATTTTGCCAACAGAATCTCGCTGATTAATAGACTCTATATCACCCGTTATCGGTGATTGAGATAGTATTGTTGATTTATTAGGTGCAGGTGCCGATCCATCACTATTAGTTCTATGAACTATAGAGAGTTCATGAGCAAAAGTAAGATACCTATCACTATTACGAATGGTGGTAACATTAGTCACAGGGAGCCTCGCTGTCGCTGAAAATAAAGGGGCATGCCCCACCTGGGTAAATGACTTTATTTCTGGATAGAATATAGTTTTACTAACGACTCCGTTCACTTGAATTGCCGGGCTAGTAGTCCCGTTAGGGTTGAAAACGCCCGGTACAGTGGTAAGGTATTCGTTACTAGGGTTCAATTCCACTTTACTTGTGGCAGTTCTAATTCGACCTTGAGAATCAGAAATTAGTTTAATTACGTTTTTTATTATAAATTCTGAATTTGGAGTATACCCTGTACCTTCTTCAATAATACAGGGACCGTATATAAACAATGGAACACGTTGACCATTGATAATTATCATAGTCACCAGGTTGACGAAATAGCCCCATTGGGCCCTTTGCGACGGTCTATTATAATCAGGAGCTAAATTAATAGCCTCTGCTTCACTTAAAACATATACATCCACTTTTCTTAGACGAGTGCCAGTAGTTGCAGGTGAAGAAGCTGCGCCATACTCAAACCTCTCATTCGTTGTAGTAACCGCACCATATATTGTTGATCTAATCTGAACGCTTCTAGTTTCTGTCGTACCAGCTTCATTATCCCTAATAGTTACGGTATAGGTACCTGCAGCTAACCGACTAGCACCAAAATTACTAGCGCTATTTCCGGGAATGCTGCGGGTCTGCGAAGTAGAACCTACAGTAATAGTAAAATTAGCAGTGTCTGCTAGATCGTTAATAATATTAATAGCAATTAATCCTTGGTTATAATCAACACTGTATCGGTTTAGTCTTGTCATTCGATATGAAAGAACCACACTTCTTTTTTTAAATAATGGTATATTTAGAACCGTTCTTTTTTTATTACCGTTAAAATTATAATTTCTATTATAACTTGGTGCAGATCCAGAGGCTCTGATACCGGTTATATTGCTAGTATCCCCCGGAGGATTGACAGTACCCTCAGCCCCATCTATAACAACTGCTATAGTACCTGTATCTGACCATACTTTAAAATCTAAGGAACCGCCTTGCTGATATGTATAGAAGGAAAATTGAGGTTTAATCGGCCAAACTATCTCACTCCCGAGCAACATTTTTGATACTTGCTCGTTAACATATTTAACATTTGTTATCTGTGTATTAAGCATATGACAATCCCTTGAAAGCTTTTAAATCAAATAATGTATGGAGTACTCGCGCCATACTAGTATTTATATATCTACTTTAAATTAACTAGTATGCCTATGTTACGCTAATGGGGTTATAATTTGTACCCATACCTGTATGTGATGTGCACATCATGTAAATTACACTACCACTGTAATCTGAAGCAATTGCTAATGTAACTGTATTACCGCTAGTTGATACGCCGCTGTATGCACTACCTTCGTCATCTGTAGAGAAGCTTAATGGATGGGTTGAGTTAGAACTGTCACTTACATCGAAGGTATAAGTTGTACCCTTGGTAAAGCTTAGGTTATATGACGCGTCGCCATCTACTACAAAGTCGTTGTTACCATAACCATCATTTACTACTGTTACTGTGAAGCTAGTTGGTGCAGATGTTTGGCTTGTATCGTTAATAGTAATTGCGCTGGTTGTAGCTTCTACAGTACCAGTCTCAGAACCGGTACGTATTTGAACTTGGAAAGTTTCAGCAGTGCTTTCGGTCGTTGAATCAGCGGTAGGTGTCACAGTGAACAATCCAGTATTGCTTGTAATATTAAAGTTACCGCTTGTTGTGCCAAAGTCTCCTGTATTACCGAGAATTGTCCAATGGAGCGTAGTACCATCTGCTACATTTGTAGTACTGACGTTAATTGTCAACGCGCTTCCTTCATTAATATTATTAGCAGCCGGGGTTACAGTATATGACGCCGCAGCCGCACCAGTCGACGTATCATTAATAGTAATTGCGCTGGTTGTAGCTTCTACAGTACCAGTCTCAGAACCGGTACGTATTTGAACTGTAAAGGTTTGAGCACCTTCTGTTGCTGAATCAGCAGTTGGCGTTACGTTAAACGAGCCTGCATTACTATTGATCGTAAAGCTACCGGTTGTCGTACTAAAGTCTCCTGCATTAGTACCTATTGTCCAATGAAGCGTAGTACCATCTGCTACATTTGTAGTACTGACGTTAATTGTCAACGCGCTTCCTTCATTAATATTAAGAACACCGCCGGCGGTCGCGACAGTATATGACGCTGCAGCCGCACCAGTTGAAGTATCACTAACGGTAATTGCTAGCGTTTGTACTACCGGTCCAGATTGAGAACCTGTTCTAAGAGTTATCGTATAAGATTGATCACCTTCTGTTGATGCATCAGCAATAGCAGCGAGGTCAAAAGTACCTGTGTCGGATGTAATTGTTACCGTTCCACTGGTTTCTGTAAAGTTACTTGAGGTGCTGTTAATAGACCAGTATAATGTACCGGTAAAATTAGTTGTAGTAATAGTATAGGCATTATTACTACCATTTTCTGAAATAGTACCAGGACCCGTTAGAAGATAAGTAGCAGCTGATGCACCACCGGTACCTCCTGTTATAACTTTAGGGAATTGCCTAAAAGCTTGTAGTTTAGCTTTTGCTCTAGCTAAATCATTTGAAGATCTTGGACCTCTAAATCCACTACGTGTTAAATCAGGTTTAGGCATTGTATAATTATTTATTAAATCTCGCTAAGTCCTATAGTGAACTGACCACCAAACGATGGATATCCCCCGTCATTGTTAGTTGTTGGATATTGACCTCCAGTATCTATACTACCAGTACTAGTCCAATCACCGTTATAATATTGGAATACCTCCCATGTACCAGTTACTACAATATCACCTGTAGGGTTTATCTCAAAAGCTATACTCGTGCCGCTGGTACCTAGAGTCGTACTATCCTGTACCCAACTAGTACCATTCCATCTAAAGACGCGAAGACCGCTAGTACCTGAAACAACTACAATATCTCCAGCATCATTCATCCTACACTTCACATTAGCAGGAGGCTCTAATTGCGCGCCCATTAAGTCATACGAGGTACCGTTCCATTTAAATACCTTGACCTTCTGGGTATTATACCCGTAACTGGCGGTAGTGCAGATTATAGAACCATCATTATTAATATCCAACCCTCCACCTCCTTTACTGCCGAGTAGAATATCTTCTCTTTTACTCCATGAATTGCCTGTTGAATCGTACTCCCATATTGACGCTCTAGGACTGGGAGAAGGATCGACTTCAGCTGGGTTAGTTATAACTATTACATTACCGTCATTCGACATCTGACTCCGATATCCATATCTAAAGAGTTGAGCAGGTCCTCCTTTAGCGACCCAATCTCCGGATTCATATACATAATATAACGCCCCCGTAGTTGAATAACCTTCATCATCGCTATTAAATCCTGCATATTGAACTAATAATTTTAATCCATCGTCTGATAAATCTACGCTGGTACCCACTAACGTGTCATCTTGAGCTGGCGCTGTGCCGGTGTATACATATAACGTGGAGCCTTTTTGTGACCAACTAGTACCATTATATTCATATAACTTTACATTACCGGATGTGACAGGTGAATTGCCGCCTAAATTGCCTGGCGCAGCTGTATCATACGCGCCCGGCGAGCTAATAGCTGCTATATTGCCATCCTTTGATAGGCTGACCGAATACCCCATCTTATCATCAACTGCGTATGTCGCTCCACCGGTAAAAGGATTATTTGCTCCTTGAATAGTAGCACCCACTTGAGCCGACCTGACCATTGTACCGCTTTGAATAGTTGCATCAAATACTTTCGCCTCAGGGGTGTTATACCGCCCATATAGTATGCGTATAGTTCTTGGAGCAGGCTGCGTTACCGCAGCCTTAAGTTTAAAGCTTTTCCTAGTAAAATTATTAGCTCTCAGGCGATTTAATTCAAACTGAGTTATTGGGTCAACTGCCATATATTATTATTTATATCAGGAACTATCATATAATACTAGTATGAAAATTACCGACCCTACTGTTAGAAAGATACTTGGTTTAGATGAACCTCCTGCGCGTAATACCGTTCCTTATAAAGGAGTTATGACTTTTGATCATAAGACTGGTGGGAGTATCCAAGTTATGTCTGCTGAGAGCTATGAGAGGAATAAGAAATATTATATTCCGAACGGTCCTCGATCGTGTGTTAAGAACTTCATGAAAGGCTAAAGGGAACTGTGTTATAATATGTGGATGAATATTAAAAAGTTTTTTAAAACAATGGTGGCGGCAACGTTGCTATGCCAGTTAATATGTATTAGTTTAGATTTCTATTTGAATACTATTGACTGGGAGACCGGACTGTATATCTTTTCAGCAATCGCAATCATTATAACATGGAGGAATGGTTGGTTAATCAAATTAGTATCAGATGAGTAAGTGGAATATATTTAAGATAACCGTCGCTGTACTACTGGCAGGTTCTATTGTAATGAACATCATAATGTTAAATTTTACGAGTGTTACTCTTATACATATCTGCGCGTTAATTAGTATTGTAGTTACCGAGGTAAATGAATGGGTAAAGGATTTGGAGGATTTATGATAAAGAAAATATATCACGGGGTTAAAGGCGAGCGTGTCACAATGGTCGATAAGCAAAATAAGAGTAAACTTGTCGTGTGCTCTCCTGGCTATGGTTCAATGACATTCTGGAAGAATAAAGACTTTTGGAAATCAATACTATTGTACATCGGTGGTGGATTGCTTTTAGTATTGATGCTAATGGGGTTCGCAAAGACAACCAGTTAGGAACTGTCTTATAATAAGGGGTATGAAAGACCTAAACAACAACGCTAAAAACGCAACAAAAACAATCTTCTGTGACATTGACGGTACTCTAGTAAAGTTTCCTGATGGTAAAGAAGGTTTTAAAGACCTCCCTAAAGGTCATAGTGCCTTAGAGGTATTACCAGGTACTCTAGATAAATTATGGGAATGGGAGACACATGGGTATCGAATTATATTAACCACAGGCCGTAAGGAATCTATGAGGAAAGTCACCGAAGAGCTACTAACTAACGCTGGTATATTTTGGGACCATCTAGTAATGGGACTAGGGCCAGGTAAGCGATATCTAATCAATGATATTAACAATGGAAGTAATACTGCTTATGCTGTAAACGTTGAGCGTAATCACGGAATCGGTTCAGTAGATCTTGACTGCCCGGTATATAATTCAAAACCGTTCTCAGCCCAAACTCTAAAATATGAAGATGTCTGCTGCCCGCCACCTGAGAAGAGATATGAAGGTAAATCAGCTGAAGAAAAGGTAATTCAAATAGCTCAGCAAAGGCATGTCGAGACCGTAAATGATATTTCGGATTTCATGTAAAGTAAAGCAATTCTTAATACAGTTACACATTCATTTACGTTACTGAACAATGGATATACCGGATATTGATAAGGATCTCGTTATAATGGAGACTGAGAAGAAGGGAATGATTTTTAACCTTCAATCAACCCTAGACCATCCTGAGTTTATAAGGTATTTTCGAAATAGAGAAAAGCTTCCGCACACTCCTTTTAAAAATTGGACAGGTACCTTCGGTCTAGATTTAATTAAGCATTTTGAAATAGCATATCAAACGCTGTTAGCTCTGGATGACTCTAAGTATGAAGTTTATGAAGATGATAAGCATCCTTTTGACAAAGACATTCCGGATGAGGAACTATGATATAATAGATGTATGGAATATGAATTAGATTATAACTTCGGGACGTTTGTTCTTACTAACTGGGCTACTAAATCTGAAACTACTATCTCAGATACAGAAGCTCTTGATTGGACCGGTGGTCGTCGTAACTGCCGTACTACTAGACGCGCTAATGATCAGATTGACTCAATCTTCGATGCCATGCAACTTCAACACTCATTCTAGTTTCTGGAACTACGATATAATAAAGGAGTACAAATTATTAACCTGTTAAAACTAAAATGGAATATATAAACGCTAAAGATATTATTAAATCTACTGACAAACAAAGTTCTGAGAAGAACGATTGCTCGGTACGTGCATTCACAACTGCACTTGATGTTGACTATGACGCTGCTCATAGCTATTTGAAAGAGACTTTCAAACGTGAAGATAAAAAAGGCTGTAAGCATATGGAATCGACTGGTCGAAAGCTTTCTCTCGAAGGTAATACTCAAGAGATCGACGGGGTAGAGTTTAATATAGAAGTACTTCCGCCCGAGAAGGTTACGAATATATATAAACTTCACGGCGAGCATATTTCTCGTAAGAAGACTGTTAAGTCTTTCATTAAGGACTTTAGCAAGGGCATCTATTTGATCTTAGTATCGGGCCACGTCTTTACTGTAAAGAACGGGACGATGATCGATAACGTTGGTGAGGAATGGAGACCAACTCGCAAGGTCGAGAGTGTTTTTGAACTTAAGCTTAAGAACGTTCTAGAACAAATGGAATTCTCATTCTAGGAACCCCGGGCCTTTAGCTCAGCGGTTAGAGCAGGGGACTCATAATCCCTTGGCCCTCGGTTCGAATCCGAGAGGGCCCACCATTCTGGAACACTGATATAATTATAGCATGATAAGAATAATACGACCCACGTCAAGCAGAGATCAGTTCGGAGACGGAGCTGACTACGCCGGCCCTCGTACAGAAGTTTTCAAGACTTCATCGAACGTTGGACCTGTTCAACTTAAAGAAGGTAAAGAAGGAGCAGAGCAGATGTTCCATATTTTCAACGCGCCGGAAGAAATACTTTCGAACTGGGAGCAAGCGTTAGCGAAAGACTTTAGAGAGCCTGGTAACTATTCGCTCTCGGTCGGCGATGTAGTCGAAGTGAAAGGTAAGCAGTTCCTCTGCGAGTCGTATGGTTGGAGAGAATTAGACCAGCCTTGTAATGAGGTTGAGGTAGAACTAGTATACGGATTATCATGAGCATTAGACATAAAGCATTTCAAGAATCTCAACGTGAGATCGATCTAGAGGGCCCAGATGGTAATGCATTTGCTTTAATGGGAATCTTTACAAGTACCGCTAAGCAGTTAGATTATGATAGCGATGAGATTAAAAAATTTACAGATCAGATGATGTCTGGAGATTATACGAACCTCGTCAAAATATTCAACGATCATTTCGGAAGGTATTTCACGCTTTATACTACTGATAAGCAACTACTTAGAGCTTTAGAATCAGATGATGATATTCCAGAAGAGGAACTCTAATATAATAATTGTATGAACAAACTAATTACCGAACTTACTCAATCAATTAGCTATAAGCTAAAAGACGTTGGAAATCTCACCAAGATGATCAATCTTGTAACTACTCACGATGTTAAAGCAATCCGTAGATTTATTTACGATAATGATACTTCAGAAAAGGAGATGTTTTACCAAGATCTTCAATGGGGCGACCCTGAATTGTTTGCAAAGGTTTACCCTAACGCAAAAGAACAAAAAGGTAAGTACGCGGTAGAGATCATCTACGATCAGTATGAAGCTGATAAGATAGCAGAAGCAAAGTTCGCGATAGACTTTGAGAATGGTTACCCGGATGATTGGTGCGACGAGCAATATCCGGATGATATCGATGAAAGCGATCCTGCAGAAGTTGCTGCTAATATGACTGACCACGAAAAGATATTTCAATTATGAGAATAGGAAAATACTGCATAGACATTACTGAGTTCGAACCTAAGTTTTGGGAACGAGTTGAGATTGAATACGAAGGTGAACATAAAGACTTAGGCGTCGTTTACCATCATCGAGGTTGGTTGTGGTTCGTTGTATCATACAGCGAACGGTTCGGGTGGAATGAATTTCAAGAGACGATAAAGGAGAGTCTAGAAGATGGCTCTGACTGAAGAAAGTATCCTCGATATGAGAGAGGAGATTGTGGCTCGTTGTAACGCTAACGATCGCATGTTCGATAAGTTCATTAAAAAGCTCCCCGCGAAGTTCAAAGCAAAGTTTCCGGAATTGCAGGATGAGTTTTTGGACTTCTTTTTTAATAACATTCATTACCAACCAAAAGATATAAGACGGTTCCTTAATAAGCTATACGAACGAGAGATTCTAAAGCATTATGATGATGAGGAACTATGATATAATATTATTATGTACAGTAAATTAACACAACCAACGTTTCTAATGTTCTCGAGTGATCGGTTTATGATGCTAAATCGTCAGACCGGTGATGGTGAAACTCTTCCGGAAGGTGCTGCAGGCTATGAGCTAGCGCATTCATTATCTAAGAGAGATGATAAGAGTTTATCGATATCGACAAACGCTAGAGAGCAGATCGAACTTTATCTTAATAACGGAATAGAATTAGAATCATGAAACTTACACCACGAACAGATGCTGAGAAGCAAAAAGATCGCATAACGTTAATTCGTAATGCAGAGAAAGCAGGCTTAACTTATATGGGAGGTAATGTATTCGCAGATGGAGAGGTTTATCCTACTCAGTACTATCGCTTCTGTAACCCTAAGAGTGTTAAGGATTTTAAAGCAGCAATCGATAGTCGTATGGATGGTAATAAGGAAAGTTATGCCGTTCAATTGCACGACTTCACGAGCATAATTCCTACTGAAGTTTTGGATACTATAGTTAATCGCCGCATTCGAGGTTACCTTGAAACTAAGATTGCTCGGGATATGTCCGATCATAATATCGATACTAGTATTCCTGATAACATCTATGATCCTAATAGAGAGAGTAATAACTCTGTTCATAGTTTTTATAAGGATTCAGACTACGAGGAGTTAGAAGGTTATTCATACGACTTATGTACTTGGCACGATAAAAACGGGCCTATTGAATAATGAATTTCGGTAATAATAATGAGTAAGAACGTATTATATATAGGACAGGCATTCGATCCTCTTGGGCAAGTAGATGTAAACAATCGTAAGAAAGTAGGCATTACCCAGGGAGTTAAATCTCTCCCCATTCGTGAAGGGCAGTTGAAGCGTGATGCCGGAACGATAATGCCCTTTGGATATGTTGTTGTTAAGGCATGGTACTTTGAAGAGCCTGTAGCAGATCTAGTTGAATCTCTCATACATAACATCCGTCAACCATACGCAGGTGAATGGATTCTAGATGATGACGATACTTTGATCGATGGCATTACAGCTATCATCGATGAATTGAAATATAAGAATAATGTTTTGAACTTAGAGTTAGAGGTAGAGTATAAGAATGACAAGGAGTTTAAGCGTGCTAAGAAAAACAATTCATGGCATAAACTAGAACGAGAACTTCACATGATAACTGGTGATGTAGAATTATCTACGACCACCCATCTCTCTAATGCTAACGGTGTTCTAACTGAGGATGGTTACATTGTAGATGGTATCAAATATAAGACTCTTGGACAGGCATGCCGGAAGGCTGTAGGAACGAGTACGAGGTGTTATGATGTATTCGAAGATAATAACGGTTACTCTCTTTCCGATCTAATGAAAGCTCAGGGGTTAGATATATTATAATTTAGCGGAAGGGCCCGGGGTGTATACGGTAAAGAAGTTCAGCACCCCGGGCCAATAATAACATGGATCCTTTTGATACAATTGACATAACAGATGATAAGGAGTTTATCTCCTCTAACGACGGCTTTACTATAACTCATGAACAGGCAGAAGAGTTCTATGAGGCAGGTATAGAGTTTACTAGAAAAGCAAGGAACGAGCTCATGAAAGAGTCATCAGAGTTTTTTAAGGAACATTAATATAATAGTAATATGGATAATCAAAAATTAGCAGACTTAGCATTCGCACTACTCTTTCTAACGATCGGAGTAGGTTGTTTATTAACGCTCATTCTAACATAGCATGGAGAAGTCAATGAACAGTCGTAACAATAACAACGGCCCTCTACAACCGCACGAGAAGGTGATTATAGCAGTGTTCTCTGTATGTATGCTTGTGGGGCTTTTCTTTTGGTTAAACCTCCTCTAGTACAAACTTTGAAATAATAAACGATTCAATATTATGGCCTTAACAAGAAAAGAAGAGAAGACCCATTGGGATAATATGCCGGAACCCAAACCCTCTTGGGAAACGTTCAAGCGTATGATGCCCCAGTTCGGAGGTAACCCTCTTGCAGTACAAACTCAGTGGGAGAAAAAACAGCGTAAACTAAACAACTTATGAAATCAGGTAAAGCACAGATAATCTCCGATCGTATGCGTCGTATAGCGACCGGAGGCTATACTCCATTCAAAGACGCTCCCCCAGAGCCTAAAAAGCTTAACCCGTACGATAGACAGTATAGTAGTCTTCCAAAATACAATGGTCGGATCAGCTGGTAAGCCCTCCGCAGGAGCAAAGCGCCGAAGGCGCCCCGCCTGAGCATTATGCCGCTCACAGGCGATAGCCATTAGGAACTACGCTATAATATATATAGAACAACCGGTTGCGATCACCGGATGATCAGCGAGAGATAGGCTCATAACTAAAAACCACAAATACAATTAAAAAATACAGTCTATCTCTCGCAATAATTTAAAAAAGGAACTCCAATATAATTAGAATATGAAGAAAAGTAAAGTAAAAGTAGAAACCGTAACCCGTAATCCGAATTTGTTCAACGTAATGCTTGAGCGAAATCCCGTAACAGGAGCGTTCTCCGTCGTAGGTCATCAGGCAAAGCGTCTGGTGATGAAGAATCAGTTCTCCGGAGTATGGGAGAAGGTCGCACCTCGCGAAATGGCACGAGCGTTGCGTAATAACTCAATCGTATCAGCTTAACGAGAGAAGGGCTCGGGGTAAGTCCTCGGGCCCTACCTCTGAAAGGGAACTATGGTATATCTATCAGAAATATTAATGGTCATAACGGCAGCGGTATCGACCGGCCTATTCTGTTACTTCATCTGGTGGTTAGTCGGGATCCTATAAGGGAACACCGATATAATTGTGGTATGGAAAAAACAACTACTAAATCACTCTCGCAATTAGATCTAGAATTTAGCAATACTCTTAGAGAGTACAATATTGCTAAGATCGCCAAGCAGTGCGGCAAAGATGTGGAGAACCTGTTAGAGGTTCTTAAGTTAGCTCTCGAGCGTATCGATGGCGAGTTAAAGGTAGCGATGAATGAGAACGATGAGGAGTTCCCATACG
>JGI24003J15210_10000214_pt1 | contig 24635 bp, 40 predicted proteins | sample LinPmetageLP28_FD_15210 | JGI IMG/M metagenome (IMG submission 15210)
CCGAGATTGAAGCGACTAAAGAGTTAGATATTAAGTCTATGGAAGTTACAAAACAGGTTGAGTTGGCAAAAGCACAAGTCAAAAAGGCACAAGTGAAAGCTAGTGAAAATTCCTTAAAAGACGAGTGGCTCACATTATGTTTTACAGGAATTTTAATTTGTCATTTCACACCTTGGACTGCCCCATATATGGAAAGTGGTTGGTTACTACTACAAAATGCACCTGAAATGTTTTGGTATATCATGTTGACGATTGTTGGTGGTAGCTTTGGTATTAACACATTAAGTAAGTTTAAAAAATGAAAAAAATAATGATAACTTTAGGACTAATACTTGTCCTTGTCTTTTTTAATTTTGTCATTGCTCATTCGCATACACAAAATTCAAGTTCAGGCTCAAACACGCTTATAGATGGAGATATGAATTCCACCAACAATAACACGTATTCTGCAGCAACTGCTGTAGATAATAGTACAACAAGTAACTCCACATCTAATGTGCAATCAGCACCCCCTACAGCAAGTTCACCCGGATTATCAAATGGCATTGATACTTGTAGTTTGTCAGTGTCAGCCGGAGTACAAACTTTTAATTTTGGTATCTCAGGTGGCAAAGCCTACACTGATGAAAACTGCGAAATGAGAAAGAACAGTAAGCTGTTGAAGGACTTAGGGATGAGCGTGGCAGCAATTGCCTTGATTTGTGATGACCCCAAAGTTTGGGCGAGCATGTGGGCAGCAGGAACTTACTGCCCGGTTAATGAAAGTGGAGTATCATTAATTGGTGAGCGAAGTAGACTCTTTTTTGAAAAATATCCAAAATTAAGACCTGACTATGATGAGTATATGAAAAGAAAAACTATTATGGATGAATATAAGGACAATCAAATACAATATTCTACAGGTAGGTAATGGCAAAATATTTTTTATTTATACATTTTTGCAGTTTAGTAGCTGATAACTGTATGCCCCCAATTGAGCATAGTTTAAGATTTGCAGATTATTATTCTTGCATGATTACAGGCTATGCAGACTCTTTGCAAATGTATGAACAAATAGAACCCTTAGGTATCAATGAATGGGAAATTACCATAGGGCATGAATGTATAAAGAAACAAAGTGATGAAATATGAGAGAGATAATAATATGTATACTTGGGTCAATTCTTGGATTGAGTGTGATGGTCAATATTATTTTTGTGGCGAGTGCATGGTCAGCGACAACGTCAAATCTTCTGACCAATGATTTTACAGACGGCAGCTGGACAGGTAGTAATCAGTCAACAAGGCATGGGAATAATATTATTGCAGGAGTCAACGGACAATATGTGGAAAGTGAAATACAGTTAAATGACCATTTACTGATACCTGAAATACAAGATGGATTCACTTCTACTTATACCGCAGATGTGTGGACATGGAACAGTTATGAGCAGACCACAAAATTAATACAGAATATAGAGTCATCAAGTGGTCAAACAGTCACACAGACTATCACAATAGATGATGTTTGTGCAAATGGTTGGAATGGATGTGGATATGTGGCAAGTCCTGAAAACATTATAGTTGTGCCACCTAACACAGAAACAAACTATAGTATAACAAGTCGCATGGAATTTAGTGTACCAAGTCAATCTAATGGGCATTATGGAGCAGATGTCAAAAACCCTAAACTCTATGTTACTTACAATGAGTTTGCACTGACATTTGATGATGATATTTCTGACATAGCAGACAATATTGAAGAAACTATCACATTTGAGTCTTTTGATTTTGAGCAAGATTTTGACTTTATATTCTTAGAGCCTGTTGAAACAGAAATGTTTATAGAGATTGCTCCTGAAATTTTATTCAATGATGATTTTTTTTTATCGGAAGACTATATGGAGTTTGGTTTTGATGAGATACAATTAGATGAGCCAATAGATATGGATGTAACTTTTGATGAGCCAATGGATATGGGGATGGAAATGTATGATGATACATCAATGATTGAACTTTATAGTGATGATAGTATGTTGACCATGTATACTGATGAGCCAATGCCTGAAGAAATGTTAATGCCATTGCCTATGATTTATGAAGATGAAGAAATGATTGTTGCTGATGAACCTGAGCAAGAAAATGTCAGCATAATTGAAGAAGTTATTGAAGAAGAAGTCACACCAACTGATGAAGAATTAGAGCAGTTTCCTTATGAGCCAATGATTGAAGAAGTTATTGAAGAAGAAATAGAGGAAACTATAATTGAAGATGATGTTTCATTTGCTGAAGAAATTATAGATATAGAAGAAACTCCATCTATTGAATTAGTACAAGATGAGCCTAGTATAAATGTTGAAATCAAATTTTCTGATGTTGTTTTAGCAGATTTGAAAAACATTAATGTTATTATTAATAGTCAAAATATGATACTTGACAAACCTTTTTATAAACCACAAAACATCTATACTTCTCAACCTACATATGTAGATAATAGACAACTATATCAAAATGTAGCTATGATTGTTGACCCTATAGCAATCAATCAAAAGAAACTTAGAACCAATAGACTCAAACAAAATGAGTTATTATTAAAGATAGAAAGAATAAAACATGCAACTAATTAGACAACATTTTTCAGCGCTTATTGCCGTTATCAGCAGTGTTTCAGTATTAGGCGGGGGATTCTATGCATACGGAGTTTTTGAGAACAGAATTGCACAACTTGAGAGCCGTGAATATGTCATAAGTCAAGAAGTTGACCTAATGCCCGTATATGAAAAAATGGAATTACATAAAGAAGCATTGTCAAAAAAAATATCTGACAAGCTAAGAGAGAAGAACACAGAGATTGGCACAATCAATGAGTCAATATCAGAAATGAAAACTAACATAGCAGTAATAGATACTGAAATGGAATTATTAAAACTCCAAATGGAAGAATTAAATCTTTCACAAAACCCATTACAATAAGGATTCATAATGCAAATATTAAAGAATATAAAATCAAAAATTAAAACATTTATAGGCACTATTTATGACAAGTGTGGTTGTGGCAACAGCAACATGAATAGAAAAGGCAAATTAATAGTAGTAGGTGTTTTATTCTTAGTGATGATTATTATTAGTTTGTTCTAATTATCCCATCATTTAACATTTCTCTACATATCATACAAAATGTTTCAAATGTTAATTCAACCAAGTTTTGATGATATATAGTCTGACCCCCAAAAGTTTCTAATATGACATTCAAGTCACAAACACATCTAATAGGTGACCTGTTTAATTGATAAATTAAAACAGGCATTTTGTTTGTGCCTTGAGTTGCCTTAGTAACTTGTTCCCACCAATCCATTGAGTAGGTTGTTCCCTTACCCCTAATCTTACACTCAATCACAAATGGAAAATCATTATTTTCTGTAATCAAATCCCCCAAATCTTTTGTTCTATATTGCTCAAGATTTCTCTTAAATTTAATCCCCAATTCATCAAGCAACATATTCCCAATCTTTCTCTCAAAAGATGCACCTTTTTGTCTACCATTTGTCATTTGACTAGCATAAATTATTTTTACTCTTTAAGCAAAAAAAAAGGGGTCTATGAAGACCCCCTTGTTGATAATTATAAAAGTTTTAGCGAATTGTGTTTCCGTCTTCATTTAAATATTGTTCTTCTTGCTTTATAAGTTGATACATCGCAAAATCTTTGTGTAAATAATCTGAACCATAAACTGCAACAATTTTACAATCATCTTTTTCACATGTTACTGTAATTCTGACTGTTCCTAATTTGTGAGGGTACACAACAAATCTTTTTCCCGCGATATGCTCACTCTTTTTAAAATTCATATCATCAACATCATGACATTGAATATCCATTATTGTCCAACCTTGTTTTTCAAAATCTTCATTAAGTTTTACATAATGCTGAAAGTCATAAAATCTTAAAGTTTTTGCTTTTGGGTTAGACATCTCATATGGTTTTAAATTAATCATTTTTTTTCCTTTAGTTAAGTTAATAATTGTCCAAATCTTTTTGGACTATGCATACAAGATACTCCATGCAAAAACATAGGTCAATACTTTTTTTTAAAAAAAGATTACATTCTTTTGTAAGTCAATGTGAGCAATGTTTTTCCACATGTATAAAAATAAAATTTGACTATTACTTCAAAATAGCGTAGACTCCTATCAAGAGTAAATTTTAAGGAGTACTAATATGAAACTACATATTAAAGAAAGACTATTATTAGAAGAAGTCATGCCATTGATACAGAATGGTGCTGATACTTTTTCTAAAATCAAGAAGCAAACATCTTTGCCTGATAATGACATCAGAGCCATCATAAGATTTGGGTCATCTAATTGGGTAAGGTCAGGCATCAGTATGTATAAGAAGTTGGACAAGACAAGTCCTAAGACATACACAGTATTAAAGCAAGGCAAGTAGATGAATAAGTTTAACAATGTTTCATGTGAAACAATTAGTGGCACAGAGCAGAAGAAACTTGATAAATATTTCAAGTTTCTTTTGGAGTCACATAACAAATTTTATTATGAGCCTAGTCCTAATGACTTGATTATGATTACTAATAAAATGCTTGATTTGGACACAAAATTTCTATTAAGAGGTGGTTGCAAATCATATTGGAAGTTTGTTGCAGATGTCTACCAAGAAACTGAGTTCACTTATAATGCTATGCCACTTTGGTCAATTTTGTTGAAGCTACCAAATGCTAGTGAGATGATGTCAGTGAAAGAAAGAAACAAATTCAAGAAGTTACCAAATAAGTTTGATGTCTATAGAGGTGGGGTAAGTGACAAACACTTCAGTTGGACAACAGACAAAGATGTAGCTATATGGTTTTTAGAAAGACACTCACACTTCAGGAAAATTACTAAAGAACATCAAGTTGAATTTAAAAGAGAACCACATGCAAAACTTTGGACAAAGACAGTCAATAAAGAGGATTGCATTTGTTACTTTGGTGACAAGAAAGAGTCAGAAATATTAATAAAATTTTGGGAGTTAAGATAATGGTAAAAATAGTTGACTATGAAAAATCTACAAAACTTTTTGTGACAGCATTAATGAGAGAACTTTATTTAAAGAAGTATGAGTTTCAATGGGACAAAGAGTCGGTAGGATTATTTGACCCTACTAAATCATATATGACATCTTCAAAAAAAAGAAAAGATGTAGTAGATAATATTATACTTAATACAACCTTTTATCGCAGAAGAAATGGTAGGTCAAATGCAGGTAGGTATGAGATGAATATTTGTACTAGTTGTTGGCAATTTAATCATAAATATTGGACAGAATATAAAAGTGTCAACAAAGACCCACAAATAGGTCAAATAAAAGTTAATGATAATGAGGACATTTTATTCTTATTAGTAGCACATGAACTTTCACATTATATTCAACTTAGCTATAACCATCTTTTACCAAAATATTTAAGTACACAAAACCATGATAAATCTAAAAGAATAAGTATGAAAAGACCTCATGGTTTAATATGGCAAGAGATATATAGAATTATGAGAACTAATGTAGTGAACCCATTTATAAAACAAAAGACTGAGATGATGGAAGTTGCACACCCACCATATGATGAAAATGATTATGAAAATATGCAAGAGTTGAGGGAGTTGTATTAATGAATTTATCTACTATTATAAATCAATTTATGGATAAGAGAATGGACATGAGTCCACTCACTCACAGAGAAGACAAATCAATCTTCAAACTTGCACAAGATTACTTTGGTCATATAAGTGATTGGGGTCAACTACACCCCAATGCACTTGATGACATCTTTGAGCAGATTGCCAAAGACAAATCAGTTGATAGAAGAAATAGAGTTAAGAAGAAGATGCAACAACTTATAGACTTTGCCATAAGGTATCAACTTGTTAAGTTTACTAATAATCCATTTCATCAAGTGAAGTTGAACACTGTCCCAAAATATGAAAAGAGAGATAAGAAACATTTTGAGTCATTTAATGATGTACCAAAAGAACATCACACCATCACAAGACTTCTTGAGATGGCTCAGACACCTCAACAAAAACTATTAATTCTACTATCTACCATAACAGGTGGTAGGGTAAATGAAGTATTAGACTTGAAGTGGTCAGACATCAACATCAAGAATCCACAAGAGCCATTGCTTAAAATGAAGAATAGCAAACTCAAGATAAATGATGAGAGTATGGACAAGCACAGACTAATGGACATCAACCCACAATTCTTAGAAAAGATATTTGAGCAAAAGAAGTTAGTGGACAAAAGAATGGAAGTTCTGAAGCAACAATACCTCAAAGACAAATCATACAGAGAATACTTTGAATCTAAACATACTGAGATTGCTCCAACTAGTAAGTCAGACAAGAGGGCAAATATGAAATGGCAATGGGTCATTACTACTAAGTTTGGTGATAAACCATCNTATTCAACTGCCTTGATGTGGTATCACAAGATTTGGAAAGACACTTATAATAAGTACAAAGACCATGAAGTACATCCATTCATGCATGGTGATAAACCTAAGGGTCTAACATTTCATGCCTACAGAAGATACTATGCCAATTCTTACAGAGATAGTTTTGGTGAAGATTATACAAAAGCACACCATGATGGTTTGCAGTTGAGAATTGGTCATAAGATTGGTTCAAAAGTAACAGATGATTTTTATACAGATTGGCAAAATAGTCAGTTGTTAAAAGTGAAGATGAACAGCAAGATAAATCTTGGTTTTGATTTTTAGTGTGGATAAGTCAACTAATATTTGAAGTCCACAAAAATTATATGTAACCTTAATAATTCAGAAAGAGAGTGTAAGATGAGATTATCAGAATATCTAGACAAGAGAAATATGACCCCATACAGATTTGCAAAAGAGATTGGAGTCAGCAAACAAACTGTCTACAACTACATTGCACACCCTTTTGATTATAATTTTAGGATGCCATCATTAAGAATTATGAAGAAGATTATCCAATACACAGGCGGTGAAGTTAGGATGAAAGACTTCTATGAAATCTTAGAGAAAGAGGGGGAATTTGAAAAACTTACAGGGCATACAGAAGTGGTGTGACCTCTCTGAGGGCAAACTACAACCTTATATGTCAGCATCTAAGCTGAACCAATTCAGAAATGACTTACCTATGTTTGTTTGCAAATATGGGTTTGGCATGAAGACCAAAACATCTGCACCAATGCAGAGAGGTCTGATTGTTGAAAAAGCAGTTGTTGAAGTATTGACAAAGACCTTAGAAATTGATGAAGCAATCACATTAGCTGAGAGCAGATTTACTAGTAAGTTTCCATTAATAGCAGATGAGTCTATTGCAAAAGAGTTCAAGAGTCTTGAACCATTTATTAGAAACTCAGTTGAAGCACTAGAAGAATTTGGATGTCCTGAGTTTGATAATGGTGACCAAGAAAGAATTAAGTTCACAATGAAAGATACTGTCAATGATTGGGAAGTTGACTTCATTGGTTTCTTAGATTTGGTTTATCCTGATGGTACAGTAATTGATTTGAAGACAACTCATAGGATGCCATCAACACAGTCATATGACCACCAATTACAAAGAGCCATATATCAAATGGCAAAGAGCAACCATTCAGTTAAGTTTTGTTATGTCACACCAAGAGGGTTTGCTTTTAAAGAAGATGGGGATGTTACACAACTAATGGAAGAAGCAAGATTGACAGTAAATAGGATGAATAAGTTTTGTGAAAAGTTTACACCTGAAGAAGCAAGACAATGTATACCACAGACCAATACATTCTATTGGACAGGTGAAAATGAATTGAAAGAGTTTTACAACCAAGAGAAAGCTGATTAATGGCACATGTAAGAAAAACACCATCAGGTACATATACATGCACTGTTGGTATTTGTTTAGATAGACACCCTAGAATTTCTAAAAATTTTAATACAAAAAAAGAAGCAGTGCAATGGGGTATATTTAGAGAGAAAGAAATTAGAGCAGGTAGTTTAGAAAATATAAAAGGGGAAAGTAAAAGAAAATGGTTAGAAAAAANGTACAAAAAAGACAACAAAAANTGGAGAAGTGAATTTAATAAATACCTGACTCTAGCAAACAAATTTGAAACCAAAGAATTCAATGAATATCAAAAGCTAAAAAATAAGTTTCAACCTGTTGAAGAATGGATTGAATCATTTTTTGTTTAATAAAGAAAGATAAGAGTTTTACAACCAAGAGAAAGAGAGCATATAATGGCAAAATTTGAAATAACATTTAATGAGGAACAGACCACTGAAAGTCTGCATGATGGTTACATGTCTTTTAAACCTAAGGGTACACAAGACATGGAAATACCACCTGCTTCTTTTATGGTGAAGCTGAAAGATGGCACAAAGAAAGTAGTCACAGCAATCACCAAGAAAGATAAAGGTGTTGTATTGGACATCCATAACATGAAGACAGGGTGGTCAAAGTTTGACAATGGTAGACCTGATTGGGTCTTCAATGATGACCTAAAGAATTGGAAACCAAAACCTGATGCTGATTATAAACAAGGTATCAGTATTCCTGTTGCCATTGGTGAGGATAAGATGTTCTATTGGACACAAAGTGGGGTCAGTGTAATAGAAGCATTTAAACATCTTAGTCCACAAATAAATGGGAAACCAATGGATAAACTTCCTAGAGTTTACATGGAAAAGGCAGAACCTCTACAATTCAAAGTAGGGGGTACAGTAGTGCCAAAACTGAAAGTTATTGATTGGGTCACAAGACCATTCATACTTGAAGTTGACCAAGACAAGAACAAAGACACATCTGAAGAAGTAGTAGTTTTACCTGCAGATAGTGAATTTTAAAGAACAGATGGTGGTGTCCCATCCCTACACCACCATCTACCAAAGGGGTAATAATGCAATTGCATACAGAACATATGGTGACACACCTAAAGCAACTGACCAAGAGATGGGATGAGTTGAATGAAAATGCACTGTTTGAAATCAGATGTATAGGTGACAATAAACCCACCATCTCACACAAATATACAAACAAACAAATCAATCAAGCAGTGGAATTTGCCACAAGATTGAATCAAGAAAAATACAATATATATATTACAGTCAATCCAATCAATGCACAGTCCAATGGCATCTATGCAAGAGATGAAGACATCATTGGAAGTTTCTTTTGCTTTTGTGATTGTGATGACACTGAGTCAATGAAGAATGTAAACAAATCATTTAAAGAAGATTTTAAAGGTAGCTTTGGAGTCTACACAGGTATGAGTCCTAAAAGAGGTCACATATATTATGAGTTGGATGAGCCAATGACAGACCTTGAGTCATGGTCAATGTTGCAAAAGGGAATAGCACATAAGTTAAAGAGTGACCCTGTTGTGACCAATCCATCAAGAATTATGAGGTTGGGTGGCACTATTAATTACCCTAATAAAGCTAAACTTGAAAGAGGTAGAGTCACAGAAATCAGTAGCTATGTGAAAATTGGGGGTGATTTAAAGACCATACAGACCCTTAAAAAAACTTTTCCATACCAAAGTATCACTCAAAACTACAATATAAACTTCACAGATTTTGATAGAACTGAGAAGTTAGATATAGAACAAGCACTCACAAATATCAGACAAGGCAACTATTGGCATGACAATATGATAAGAGTTGTAGCATCATTGGTAGCAAGAAATAAATCAGATGCAGAGATACACAGTGTCCTGACAGGTATAACACAAGCAGGATATTCAGTAGACCAAACTATAAAAGAAATAGATGGTGCTATTGAGAGTGCAAGAAACAAGGGGTTTAATAGACCAATTTTAACAACAAATAGCGCAGCAAGTGTACCAAAACTAGATACATCTGTATTTAGAAGATGGACACCTATTGACCCCTTGTCCATACCTCAGACAGATTTCTTGTATGGCAACAAACATTATATCAGAGGATATTGCTCCCTAACTGCATCACAAGGTGGGATAGGTAAGAGTAGCCTAGTTCTGACTGAAGCAATCTGCATGGCAACAAATAGAGATTTGCTCAATGTGGCAACAAAGAAATGTAAGGTTGCATATCATAATTCAGAAGACCCATATTCAGAGATACAGAAAAGAGTGTATGCAGTGGCACAACATTATGAGATTAAGCAAGAAGAATTGCATGACTTATATATCTCATCAGGTAGAGAGCATGAGATACTATTGATGATTGGTGAGTATGGTACAGTTAATGAAGAAGCCATACAGATAATAGAAGAATTTGTTAAGACTGAAGAAATTGATTTATTGATATTTGACCCACTTGCAAATCTACATACATCTACAGAGTCAGTTGAGAACTTTAGAACTCTTGCAAAGACACTGAGCCAATTAGCAGATAGATGTAATATTGCAATTGAGGTAGTTCATCACACTAGGAAAATACAAGCAAACCAAACCAATGTATCACCTGAAGATGCAAGAGGTGGTAGTTCACTGATAGGTGCTGTAAGAAGTGCAAGAGTCTTAAATAGAATGAGCAAAGAAGTCAGTGAACAATTAGCTATAGATAATCATGTAGATTACTTCAAGATTGAACCTGCAGGTAAGAACAATCTATCAAGACCACTTGACCAAATAGTTTGGTATAAAAAGACAGGTGAGTTCCTACCCAACAATGATGAAGTTGTTGTCATTGAAAGTTACACACCACCATCTGCATTTGAGGGAATATCAAAAGACAAGATAGTCAATTTAATGAACTCCATCAGAGATTGCCAAATATATCTTCTTACTAATATCAGAGCAGTCAAAAATGATTACAAGATGTCAGTGCATGAGTTTATAGCAGACTTCTTAGACTTTGACATCAATGCACCTGCAATTAGAAAAAGAGTATCTAGTATGCTCAAGGTGTGGATTGAAGAAGATGTACTAAGAGAAGAAACAATTGATGCACATAGAGTAGACCCAAAAGCATATAGAAAAGGTCAGACAACTAAGTTCATTGCATTAGGGGAAAACAGGTTGTGAGAGAATCTTACAAAATATATCCATGCACAAGAAACAGCATAAAACCATTCTTGATTGATAGGCATTATGCAAAAAGAATACCAAGTGTTTCCTATTCATTTGGGTTGTATTTAAATAATGAACTAGTGGGGGTGATAACTTATGGGTTGCCACCATCACCCACTCTCTGTAGAGGTATTTGTGGTAATGAGTTTACAAATGATGTACTAGAACTCAATAGATTATGTCTAAAATATAACAATAAAAATGAAGCATCTATGCTTGTGATGGGTAGCATGAAATTTCTAAAGAAGCCAAAAATCATAGTGTCTTTTGCTGATACAGAACAAGACCATTCAGGTTATGTATATCAAGCCACCAATTTTATTTATACAGGATTATCTACAAAGAGAAGTGAGTGGGCAGAAGTGGGAAAGAACACTCATAGTAGAGGTATTACAGGTAGGTATACACTTGAAGAAAGACAGTCAAATCCTGATAGATTTTATCAAAAAGAGAGGTCACAGAAGCATAGATATATTTATTTTTGGGCTAATAAGAAGCAGAAAAAGATTTATTTAAAGAACTTAAAATATAAAATATTTGATTATCCTAAAGGCAATAATGTAGTTTGTGTGTAGTAAAATAGGGGTGTTTTTACTACTACAAAATGAGGAAAAATGGTAAATGTGGGAAAAGTGCAGAAAAATAGCTGAAAGCCTTACTGACTGTAGTATTGCTAAATGTGTATGTAATGTTGTGTGTAGTAGCTATATTATATATAGCACTACATACTACTACACACACATGTATGTGAGGTACAATTGAAGTTGTCAAGAGGTAGAACAGAACACCATGATTTCTTTGATAGAAAAGGTGGTCAGAGAGTAGGAGTTAAAGCATATCAGAATCAGTCATTTTGGGACACCATAGAACAGTATCTATTGTTACAAGAAAAGTATGATGAGATATATGGATTTAATGGATTGCCTAATTTGGTTGAGAAAGATATGGCAGAGAGATTTGATTCAGCAATTATGAAATTTGCTGTAACAATAAAAAGAATGGATGAGTATAATTATAAAAGTTATGTCAAAGAATTATCAATGAGAAAAGAAATTTGTGTAAGGGGATTAGAAGCTATGAGAAAATATGTTGAAGATAATAAGTTGTATGAGTTACCTGAAATTTGGGTTGGTGATGCTGATGGAAAAACTATAGGAATAATTAAAGAAGAAGATAAATTATTGTATGCAAAAAACAAGAGAAGTGATATTGATTGTTTTTATACAATGTCAGAGATTATGGCAATGGTCAGAGATTATAAAATGACTACCATGATAAAAGAGCAACTTGATAAAGCTGACATAAGGGAAGCTAAAGTTGTAGATGTGCAACCAAAAGAAGATAAGGATTATTTCAATGATAAAGTCCCCTTTTAGATATAAAGAGTTAAAAGAACCAAGTGAGTTCTTAACACAATGTGCTTCTATTTTAAAAGATAGAGGTAATGAGTATGGAACACATTATGATTTGTTTCAAAGAAAAGCAAAGAGATTTAGTTTTGCATCAGGTGAAAAAATAACACCATCAACTGTAGCTAGGATGATGGCAGAGATGAAGTTGGCAAGATTAGATTTGAACAATTATGATGAGGATAGTTTGGTTGATTGTATTAACTATCTTTGCCTATATGGTTCTTGCATGTCAATGGAACATGTCCAACAAGATAAAACATTAAATAATAAAAAGGGAAAAACTGTAGCAGATATTGATTTCTCATCAATACTGAATAAATCAATTAGTGACTGATGATAAAATATATCAAGTCAGATTTAGGCACAGAAGAAAGAGTAAGTGGTGAAATCTATAAGGATGAACCTACAGGTTTAACAGCGGGTTCAAAACTTAGAAGAAGAATCATGTCCCAAACTTTAATTGATAGATATTATCAAAGAGGTTTGATTGATTCTAAACAATATAATACTGCTCAATACTTATTAACAATCCATTCTAAAGGGGCAAGACCATCATCAATGAAGTTTGATGCTAAGGTTGATGGCTCTATAAGTTCTTTTGATGGTGATAATATTGCATTTTCAGATTACATAAAAGCAATGAGTAAGCTACCAATTAATATGTTTAGAGTGGTGCAATGGGTTGTGTTTGAGGGGTCAACAGCTACAAGTCTTGATGCTAAGGAGTACCACAATAGGAGGGTTAGCATGAATAGGCTCAGAGATGCTTTAAACTTCCTTGCTAATCATTTTGGTATTTCTTGATGGGGCATAGAAATAAAAAAGTAATTAGTGGGATAATGGCAGAATTAGAGGTGCAATTAGAATTTACAGAAGACCCTGAATTGCTTGTCTTTATACCATTGCTTGGACTTGGAATGGTAGATATTGTTACATTAAATAGAGTTACAGGTGAATTTAAGGCATATGATGTAAAGGCAAGAAGTTTTAGAGAGTCTGATTATGTAACTAAAGAGGGTTATCATAAGAGGACAAAAGGTAAATTAATTCATAGGACAAGGTCAGAGGAGCAGATGAGATTGGGAATTGAAATTATTTACCCAAAAGAAAAAGGGTAGCTAGGAGTGAACTACCCTTTTATAGGTTTGATTATTCAGTAGTATATAAACAGTTTCTAAAACTTGCCATTGTTTGAGCAGAGTCCTCAACATCAGCTACTAAATAATTAGGTTTAGGTTTTTTATTTACCCATTCATCAAACCATGTCATTGCATCATCTTTCAATTGAAAGAGAGTTGTGACAGGTTTGTGGTAGGGTTGATGTCTATGAAATTGATTGTCTTTATAACAAACAAACATCTTATCTTTTTCTTGAAAAAAGATTGTAAATTGCTCATATTGATATAACAACATTGTGTACCTCACTATAAGTTAATAATAATTGTAATAATTATAGTCCAATTTAATTAGGTTGTAAAGACTGTTGATTTTTTATTTAAATTAAATTATAAAATACAAATGGTTAAACAATTAAAAAATGATGATAAGCAGATTATAAAAAGACCAAGAGGAAGACCAAAAGGTACATCACCTACATTCTCATCAGTTATTTTGGTAAGAAATAGTATTAAAGAAGCAATAGATGAGTGTGAAAAGAGGGGTAGACCATTGCCCCAATTAATTGCAGATGAAATGATTGAAACAGGTCAGGTCAGTAGAGTTCTTGGTAATCTTGCTAGATTCTTACCTGCTGAACTCAATATATCAGTGGGAAATGACTTCAGCACTGCCTTACAAGAGGTAGAGCAGAGGATGGCAGAGCATAATAAAATAATTGAACATGATATTATTGAAGATGATGAGGATAGTTAGACCTATTCAGTAGTCATATAAGTTATTGATTTAATTATATAAATAAAAATATATAAAAAAATGATATACCCCCTCCTTGCAAAATATGGGGGGGGGTAGGATAATTGTGATACCCCCCTCATAAAAAAATGTGGATAAAAATAAATATACAATTAATATTTGACTATATTCTCAGATGTGCTATATTGGTATCATTATTAATTAGGAGTAAAACAAATGAAAAAATTTTATGGTAGCGTACAAAACAGAATAATAGAAGACACAGGTTTCCCTGCTGACTACAAAGTAGAAGTTGGTTCAGGTGCAACTAAATGTGGTTGGTCAGACAGATACCCTTATAGTGTGTGTTCTGTTGATGAAAATTGGAACAATAAAGGTTATGAAATTATTGGAATCCAAGCAGATGATTATAAGAGAATTGATAACAATGGGATGAGTGAAGAACAAAGTTATGAACATACACCCAACCCAAATTCATCTGTAGTCTACTTAAAATCTTCTGTTGTAACTACAGAAAAAGGTGACTTTAAAATCTACGATACTGTTGAATGGTCTGAAAAAGCTAAGAGATGGGTAAAAGGTCATGGTAGTTATGGTCTAGGTTTCAGAACTAGGTATTTTGATTATTCATTCTAATCAACTAACAGACCCACCCTTGTGGTGGGTCACCATTATTAACTAACTAGGAGTACATACAAATGCAAAATTTTTACAAAAACAAAGATGATAAAGGCAAATATTATATAACAGAAGAATGGTCAGAAAGAGGTTGTTACTTAGAGCCATTTGTCAATAAGAATGGTAGAATTACCATGTGGGATGTGGTTGTAAGGAATAATGAAACAGGTAAAAAATATTTAGTTGCATCATCAAAATCTTTTAAAGAACTTAGCAAGACATTAAATTCTGTCAGAAAAAATAGTTATATCTTCCATGATTTGTTGAGTACAAGACAAGAAAACCCTCTTGGTCATATGTTATTGGTGCAGAGGACTTATCAATAATCCAAGAAAACAACCCAAGAAAAGACCCATCCTAGTGATGGGTTTTTTTTTGAAATAAACACTTGATTTATTTTACAGCATAATATAGGTTATATATTAACATACCAAAAGTATGTTTCATTTTAGTATTAAGTTAATAATTAAATTTACTCCCAACCCTCATATGCAAATGTGAGGGTTTTTTATTATGACAGAAAAAAATAATGTAGTTGATACACTTCTTACCTTGAGGAATGACCCTGTATTGTTCTGTAGGACAGTATTACAAGCTGAACCTCAAGCATGGCAAAAAGAAGCATTAAACAATATAAATAAAAATAATAGAGTTTCAATCAGAAGCGGTCATGCTGTTGGCAAGACTACATACCTATCTTTTGTGGTATTGTGGTGGTTGACTACTCGCTATCCTGTTAAAGTAGCCTGTACCGCTAACTCAGCATCACAATTAGAACAGATACTTTGGTCAGAGATACAAAAATGGCACAAGATGATGCCAAAAGCATTTCAAGATGAACTTGAGTTCAGGTCTGATAAGATAACTTTAAAAAGTGTTCCTGACTCATTTTGTGTGGCAAGAACAAGTAGACGTGAAAATCCTGAAGCATTACAAGGTTTCCATTCACCTAATATGTTATTTATTATTGATGAAGCATCAGGTGTTCCTGACTTGATATTTGAGGTCGCACAAGGTGCAATGTCTACTCATGGTGCTAAGACTATTATGGTTGGTAACCCCAATAGAGCATCAGGTTATTTCTATGATTCATTTACTAAAAATGCTGAATCATGGAAAACAATGACAGTATCTTGCTTAGATGCTGATACAGTTGACCCTCAATATGTTGAGGATATGAAGAAACAATATGGTGAAGACTCTAATGTTTTTAGAGTGAGGGTATTAGGTTTACCACCTGAAACAGATGATAACTCTATTATATCAAGAACATTGGCAGAATCTGCCGTCAACAGAGAAGTTGACCCTATAGAAGCTATGCCTATTTGGGGCATTGATATTGCAAGACATGGTTCTGATAGATGTGCATTATGCAAAAGAAAAGGCAATGTAATCACTGAACCTATCAAGCATTGGGGTGGCAAAGACTTAATGGAAACTGTAGGTGTTATCATGGCAGAATATGATTCTACTCCATATAAAGATAGACCATCAGAGATATTGGTAGATAGTATTGGTCTTGGTGCAGGTGTTGTTGATAGGTTGGTAGAGTTAGATTTACCTGCTAGGGGCATTAATGTAGCTGAGTCAAGTAGTATGGCAGACAGATATATGAGATTAAGAGATGAACTTTGGTTCAAATGCAGAGAGTGGTTAGAGCAAAAAGATTGCAAGATTCCTGAACAAGATGAACTCATTAATGAAATTACCAATGTCAGATATGAAATACTTTCAAGTGGTAAGTTCAAGGTTGAGTCCAAAGACCAAATGAAGAAAAGAGGTTTTAGGAGTCCTGATGTAGCTGATGCTTTAATGCTCACATTTGCAGGTTTAGCGGTGAGAGCATCAGGTAGTGGTGCAGGTTATAAATTTAACCAACGTATTGATTATGGCAATAATGGTTGGATTGTATGAGCAAAAAAGACTCCTACATAATTAAAACATTATCATTGCAAGAAGTCTTAGATGGTCAAGAGGTGCATGATTGTAATAGATTCTTTGCAGATATTATTACACAATTAATGACAGATGATATTGCTGATGGTGATACTATAGCAACATCATTATGTATGTTGGCACATGATATGTTGGTTGCACAGCACATGACTTCATATGAAATACAAGAATTTGTGGACACAATATTCCCTAGAACAGGGTATCAACTCCACTTACATGATTAGCCACCTACTAACAAAGTCACAAGCTGATATATAATCTTACACACTTATCACTTCTTGTTTGTAGGTGGTCACAGAGGTAAAAATGGTAAAAAAAGCATTTCAGAATAAGAAGGGTGGACTTAATCAAAAGGGTCGTGATTTCTTTAAAAGAACTGAGGGTAGTAATCTTAAAAGACCTGTCAACAAAGGTACAAATCCTAGACGTATAAGTTTTGCAGCTAGGTTTGGTAATAATCCCGGTCCTATGTTGGATAGTAAAGGTAGACCAACTAGGTTAAACCTTGCACTTAAAAAATGGGGATTTAGTTCAAAGGCACAAGCAAAATCATTTGCAAATAAATATAAGAAGACATAATGCAAAGCAAACTATTTAGTTTCATTGAAAGTGTAGCAAATGTCATTGTTGGGTTTGTTGTTGCTGTATTATCAAATGTTTTGGTCTTACCCTTTTTTGGGTTTGAGCCAACATTTAATGAAGCTGCAAGTATTGGTCTAATATTTACATTAATATCATTATGCAGAAGTTATATACTAAGAAGATTGTTTAATAAAATAAAAAGATAGGAGTTATCAAATGCCCGGTATGAAAATGTATTCAAAAAAAATGACTATGAAGCCTATGAAAAAAGGTGCTAAAAAGAAACCAATGAAATCTATGAAGAAGATGTCATATGGCAAAGGCAAAAAGTAAATCAACTGTCAACAAGGCAGGTAACTACACAAAACCTACTATGAGAAAAAATCTTTTCAATAGGATTATGGCAAGTAATAAAGGTGGTAAAAGTGGTCAATGGTCAGCGAGAAANGCACAAATGTTGGCAAAGCAATATAAAGCAAAAGGNGGAGGGTATAAGTAATGGCAATGAAAAAGACATTAACAAAACGTCAAGAAAATGCTCTAACCAATCATAAGAAAAAAGGCACTCACACCAAAAAGCATATGGATAGTATGAGAAAAGATATGCTTAGAGGTATGACTTTTACTCAAGCACATACTAGAGCCATGAAAGGTGTTGGTAAGTAATGGCACTCAAACCAAGACAAGCTGCACTAAGAACATGGGGCAAAGAAGAATGGGGTACTAGAAGTGGTAAACCATCAATACAAGGGTCAAAAGCTACAGGTGAAAAGTATTTACCAAAAGCAAAAAGACAAGCCATGTCAAAAAAAGAATATGACAGATTAACAAGACTAAAAAGACAATCTATCAAAAAAGGTAAGCAGTTTAGTCGTGACCCTAAAAAGAAAAGGTAAGTAAATGGCAAAGATGGATGATGCTTCTTTCAAGGCATTGATTAATGACTATGTAACAGAAGCGGTTAATTATTATGATACTGAGTTCGCATCAGAGAGGTCAGAAACATTAGATTACTATTTAGGTGAGCCTTTTGGTAATGAAGTAGAAGATAGAAGTCAAGTTGTAGCAACTGAAACAAGAGATACTATAGAGTATATCATGCCACAATTGATGAAAATTTTTCAGTCTTCTGACAGTTTTGCACGTTTTGTAGCAAGGCAACCTGAGGATGTCAAGGCAGCAGAACAAGTAACAGACCTCACAAACTATATTATTAATAGTGAAAACAGAGGTTTTGTTAATATATATAATTGGTTCAAAGATGCCTTGTTGTTTAAGATTGGTGTTATGAAAGTCTTTTATGATGAAAACCTTGAAACTGTTGAAGAAGAATATACTGACCTTGATGAAACTGAACTAACATTATTACTAGATGACCCTAATGTAGAAGTGATTTCTCAATCAACAAATGAAGTAGGTGTGGTTGTAGGTGAATCACAAGATGTCCCAACAGAAGAAGAAGTAGACATTGATGAAATCCAAGATATAGTAAGTGGTGAAAATCAAATACCATTATCTGTTACATATGATGTGCAGATTAAAAGAACAAAAGATAATGGTAAGATTAGAATTATGAATATCCCACCTGAAGAATTTTTGTTCTCAAGACGTACTGTAAATTTAGAAACAGCAGATTTTGTTGCACATAGAACTACTATGAAAGTAGGTGACTTAGTCAATGATGGTTATGACTATGACACTATTATTGAACATTCAGGTTATTCTGAAATTGAAAATGAAATGGAAGTCCAACAAAGATTCCAAGATACTGAGGGTGGTGCTAAACATGAGAGCAAGAATGACCCTAGTATGCATGATTGCTTAGTAACAGAAATATATCTAAGAGCAGATTATGATGGTGATGGTATTCCTGAGTTAAGACGTGTTCTTTCTATAGGTGAGGGAAACTTCATATTAGAAAATGAGCCATTTGACCACATTCCATTTTGTGTCTTATCACCAATATTAATGCCACATAGAATGGTTGGGTTATCTGTTGCTGAAATGGTAAAAGACTTACAACTTATTAAGTCCACAGTTTTAAGACAACTTCTTGATAATTTGTATTTGACAAATAACTCAAGGGTTGCTGTAGTAGAAGGTCAAACAAACATAGAAGATTTATTATCTTCAAGACCGGGTGGCATAGTAAGAATGAGAGCGCCGGGTATGGTACAACCATTGTCTGTTCCACAAATAGGTTCAGCAGGTTTCAATATGCTTGAGTATATAGACCAAGTTCGTGACCAAAGAACAGGTTTCTCAAAAGCAAGTTTAGGTTTAGACCCTAAGGTTCTACAATCAACAACTGCATCAGCAGTTCAAAGTACAATACAAGGGGCGCAGTTAAAAACAGAAATGATTGCTAGGGTTTTTGCTGAAACAGGTTGCAGAGATTTAGCTAGTTTAATTTTATTATTATGTTCTAAACATATGATGAAAGAAAAAACAATTAGAATAAGAAATGAGTATGTGTCAATTGACCCAAGAGCATTTGATAATGAGTTTGACATTTCTATTGAGGTTGGACTTGGTAATGGTAAGCAAGAAGAAAAAATGCAAATGCTTCTACAAGTTGCAGGTAAACAAGAACAGTTAATCCAAACATTAGGTATGGATAATCCTGTTGTTAAACCAAGTCAGTATGTCAACACACTATCTAAGATTATTGAGATGGCAGGATTTAAAGACACATCACAGTTCTTCAATAGTGCTGAACAGATTGACCAAGTTCTTGCACAGCAACAGCAACAACAAGCAGAAGCAATGTCCCAAAATAATAGTGGTGCAAATGCTATGGCAATGGAAGTAGACATTGAAAGACAAAAACTACAAGCGGACATTGCACTTGATAGAGAGAAAATGTTGCTTGAGATTGAACTAGAAAGAGAAAAGTTTGAAAGAACTTTAGAGTTAAGAAAATTAGAACTTGAAGCTGAACTAGAGTTAAGAAGGCAAAAGTCAGCATTGGGTGGTAATATTAGCACTAACCTACCACAAGCATAAAATATAACATGTCACTTGATGAAGATAAAATAAAGGGTGAACTAGCTGAAACCCTAAGAAATAACCCATTGCTGAAAGAGATATTTGACGTAATGAAAGAATCATACATCACAGATTGGTCACAGACTGAACTGAATGATGTTGATAGTAGAGAACATGCTTTCTATTTACTTAGAGCATTGACAGAAATAGAAGACAAGATAGAGTCTATTATTTCTTCAGGTAAAGTAGCAACTAAGCAAATAGATAGCATTGTTCGTAAAAAATAACCAAACAATGAGGTAAACATGAGTAGTATTCCTGAGGGAACTAATCCTGATACACCGCTAGATACACAGACAGCGGTAAATTTACTTTTGAATAACGATACCACCCCTACTCAGGCAAGTGAGGATGTTCAAAAGTCTGAAGACACACCAATTGAGGATGTGTCCACTGAAGAAACTGAAGTTGAAGAAGATGTAGACGTTGTAGAACAATCTGCTGATGATGATACTGAAGAAGAAAGTGAACAGTATGATGAAGAATCTGATGAAGAAGAAATCCCTGTATATTTAGCAAAAGTTGATGGTGAAGAAGTTGAGGTGTCTGTAGATGACTTAATTAAATCATATCAACTAGAGCAAACTGCACAGAAACGATTGCGAGATGTAGCTGAAGATAGAAAGAAAATATCTTCTGAAGCACAGCAAGTTGAAGCAGAACGTAAATACTATGCTGAGAACATTGCACTTCTGCAAGATGCCTTGAAACAAGTTCAAACAGGCAACAGAACAGAACAGCAATGGACAGAGTTGTACCGAACTGACCCTATTGCTTATATGAAAGCAAAAGAAGATGCCCGTGACCAAGAGCAAAAAGCACAAGTACTTGCTCAAGAGCAGATGGCTCTGCAACAAAGACAGATTGAAACTGAACAGGTAAAATTATTAGAAAGAATACCTGAGTGGAAAGATAGCGAAGTTGCACAAAAAGAGAGAAGTAATATTGTTACTTATGCAAAAAGGTTTGGGTTCAATGAGCAAGAAATAGCTGCAACTAATGACTCAAGAGTAGTTGATTTATTAAGACGTGCTTATCTATTTGATGAGTTACAATCAAGAAAACCAACTGCTACCAAAAGAGTTAAAAAAGCACCTAAGATGCTCAAAGCAGGTAAACCAAAAGGCAAAGTAGATACACAGCAAATTGCTAAGAAAAAGGCATTTGACCAACTAGCGAAGTCGGGTCGCAAAGAAGACGCGATTTCATACTTACTAACTAAATAACTGATTAAGGAAAAAACAAAATGGCAACTTACGCAACGGCAAATGCGATTGGTCAGAGAGAGGACTTGAGCGACATCATTTATAGAGTTGACCCAACTGAAACACCTCTTGTGACAGCAATGGCAAAAGAAACTACATCAGGTGTTACAACTGAATGGCAAGTTCAAGAACTAGCTGCAGCAGTTGATACAAACTATGTAAATGAAGGAAGTGACTACTCTTATGTCAATCCAAGCGCAACAACTAGACTGAATAATATTCATCAGATTTCTGCACAAGCAGCACAAATCTCAGGAACATTAGATGCAGTTGATACAGCAGGTAGAGCAAAAGAATCTGCCTATGTAAAGGTTTTAAAAGGATTAGAGCAAAGACGTGACATTGAGAAATCATTGTTCAAGAATGAAGCTAAATCCGGCTCAGACCCAAGAAAAACTGCGAAACTATTAACATGGATTACAAATGGTTCTAAACCATCTGACATGGGTTTTGCAGCAGGTACAGGTGCAGACACCGCAGATGTAACAGGTACAAATGCAGCACTTACACTAGCTAAAATTGATGAAGCAATCAAAGCTGCTTACATTGATGGTGGCTCACCAAGTATGCTACTAATGTCACCAACTAACAAGGTGAACTTTAGTGGTCTATCATCAGGTTCAGTAGCAACTAACCAAATCACAACAACTGCTCCTCAAGAAGCAGCAATTGTTGGTTCAGTAAGTTTATTCTTATCTGACTTTGGTACTTTAGATGCTGTAGTTGATAGGCAGGCGACTGATGCTGAAATGTATGTAATTGACAAAGACTATGTGAAACTTGGGTTCTTACCGGGTAGACAATTTAGTGTGTCAGACGTAGCACCAACAGGTGATACAACAAAATTTAGTATTATATCTGAGTATGCCCTCATTGTGACGGCTCCAAAGGCTCATGCAGTAGTTATGGGACTAAACGGCTCATAAAACTATAACAGAGTGGTGGCTATATGGTCACCACTCTTTGAGGGTTTAAAAATGAAGAAAATTTTATCAAGTGATGGTGTGTCAAAAACCACATCAATGGATTATGATGTTCATAAAGAAGAATATATTATTGAAACTGTCCAAAAAGTTGATGGAGTAAAAGACCTTGCCAAAGGGCAACTCCAAGACCACCGAGCAGGTGACATGATTGGGAACACTCAAAAGCATTGGCAAAAAGTAGGTGAGATACCCAATACAATCTATTATGACCTATTGCAAAAGTTTGGTAGNCCACAACAGAACCCNAAAGCATGGTTCAGGTGGTTGCAAGACAGTGACAATAAAGCATTTAGAACAACTAATGGAAGACTAGTATAATGGCATTTTCAACATATAGTGAATTGAAAACAGAGATTGCTAATTTCTTGGCAAGAGATGATTTGACTACACAGATACCTAGTTTTATCACACTAGCTGAAGCAAGAATGTCAAGAGAGTTAAATTCAAGAACTCAAGAAAAAAGAGCAAATGCAACTACAACATCAGGTGATGGATTTATTTCATTACCAACTGATTTGAGGTCTATTAGGAATGTCCAACTAAACACAGACCCAATAACTATACTACAATATAATACTGCTGAAATGTTGAATAGAGAATACAATTCAGGTGGGACAGGTAAACCAAAGGCATATACAATCATAGGGTCTGAACTTGCAATAAGACCTATACCTGATACAGCATATACATTAGAAATTATTTATGGTGAAAGTTTAAATTCTTTATCAGACACAACTACAAATAATACTATTTTAACAAGACACCCTGATGCATATTTATATGGGTCACTTACTAATGCTTACTCTTATCTAATGGATGAGCAAAGAGCCACTACATATGATGCATTGTTTACAAGAATCATGTCTGAGATTATCAAAGATACAGAAGATGCTAGGTATGGTGGTGTACTATCAATGAAAACAACTTATAGAGGAACATAACATGTCAGCAATGTCAGATTATTTAGAAAATGAAATATTAGACCATATACTTAGAAATGCAGCGTACACTCCTGCAAGTGCAGTTTATATTGGACTATCAACAGGTAGCTTTAATGATGATAACTCAGGAACAGAACTAAGTGGTAATGGTTATACAAGAAAAGCAATTGCCTTTGACGCAGCATCAGGTGGGGCAACAGATAATACATCTTCTGTTGACTTTGATGCAGCAACAGGTAGTTGGGGTAGTGTATCTCACTATGGACTATTTGATGCAAGTTCTAGTGGTAATCTACTTATACATGGTGCATTTAGTGCAGCAAAAACTGTAGCAAGTGGCGACATACTTCGTATTGCAGCAGGTGAGTTAGACATAACCGCGGCTTAGTATTATGGCAACCCTTGAGCAGCTAGATGCATTTGGGACTATGGATGGACTTGATTCATTTGGAAGCCTTGAAGCATTAGACAACTTGACGTTACATGAAGCATCAGGAACAGGTGCAATAGCAATTACAGAAAGTGCAAGTGCTGTTCGTATGCAACAAGCAGTTGGGTCAGGTGCATTAGCGATAACCGCAGCTGCAAATGCAAACTTCTTGGTTAATATTGCAGGTACAAGTGCAATAGCTATTACAGAGTCCACAGGTGCAATCCTAATACATGGTATGAGTTCAGTAGATAGTATAAAACTTAATGCAGATGCACTAATCACGATGATTAAAATACCAAGTATGGTTGATGCAACATTGTCAATTACAGAAAGTGCCAATGTACTAAGAATACAATCTGTTACAGCGTCAGATATTTTAACAATAACCACATCACTTACAGGTGAAGTACTTGGTG
>JGI24003J15210_10000215_pt1 | contig 24617 bp, 25 predicted proteins | sample LinPmetageLP28_FD_15210 | JGI IMG/M metagenome (IMG submission 15210)
CATCTGGAACTGGAGGAACGGATGGTGCTATTTTTGGATTAGATCATCCACATTTATATGCATGGAATTATGAAGCAGGTGATTTCGTAGTTGCTACAAATGCAACAGAAAAACTTCGTATAACTTCTGATGGTGATGTTGGTATTGGAGATGCTGCTCCTAATAACAATTACGGAACGAACTTAAGTGTTCATAGCACTGCGACAGATGGCGCAAGACTTAAGATAAGTGATGGAACAACTGGTAAAGGAAATCTTGATGGTCTTGATATTATATCAACTGGTGGAGTAGCATATTTCATCAACCGTGAGAATGCTGATATGTCATTCTCAAATCAGGGAGGAGAAAGACTTCGTATAACTGCTGCTGGTAAAGTACTAATTGGATCAAACACGGGTTCTGTTCATGGTGATAGACTTTTACAAGTTGGTAAAACAGATCGAAGCAGCACATATGTATCGATAACAAGTTCTACTTCTGGTGTTGGCGGTTTACTTTTTGCCGATACAACTACCAACGATACTGGTGGTTATCGCGGGATTATTGACTATACGCACAGCACTGATGCAATGCGATTTTATACCCAAGCAACAGAAAGACTTCGTATAGATTCTGGTGGTAATGTAAGTATCACTAATACCCCCACTACTAACTCTTCAAAACTTTTTATTAGAGCAAATTCTGGTGCCGACGCTGGCAAATGGTCTCACAGCTGTTTAGCTTTATATAATACAACGCTCGTAGGAGAATATTCGCAGATAGGATTAGGTTATACCCTTGGAACTTGGTCACCAAGTTACTTTGGATTTGTTAGCACTAATCAGGCATCATATGGATATGGAGATCTTGTATTTGGAACTCGTGGTGTATCTACAGATTCTCAACCAACAGAAAGACTTCGTATAACTTCTGGTGGTCTCGTAGCGACGCCAGCATCATCAGCGGGTGCTAGTAATGTGAATAGAGGTTATTATCATGGAGCAGGCACTGCTCAATCCGTTGGAATGACTATGAAGACTTTGGGTTATGGTAGTGGAACTGGTGGTTTTGATACTGCTGTTAGTGTAAATGCTGGTAATTCTGGTGCCGTTGCACTTCTGTTTGCTACCAGAAATACTAGTAATGGTACATCTACTAATGGTGGTATATATGTTGCACATTTTTATTATGATGGAAATAATTTACCAGCAGTAACTTTTCTTGGTGGAAGTAATTGGGTTACTTGGAGTAAGTCTGCAGGTAATACCTTACAGGCAAATTGGTCTGGTAATAGTAACTTCACATTTAGTATGATGATGTGCCAATGATAAATAACTAAAAAGCATAAAGGTGTCTAGAATTAGAGTTGACAGATAAACCATAGATACGGTTTCCTTTACATCTGTTTCTTCTGTGCTATAATAAATACGTAGAGTCTACAAATACTTACTGAAATGACTGAACAACAACAGCACCTCCAATCTGTTATTCAACAAGGACAAGAATTAGGAGAAGCAATCAATAAACTGACCGCACAAATCAACGACAAGCGTGCTATGCTCACCAAACTTCAAGGTGTAGCAGAATACCTGGACCAAATTGGTGTTAAACTGCCCGAAGAAGGTGCAGAAGAAGAAACAGCAGCACCCGAAGTTGTAGCACCCACAGAGGTTGTATCAGAAGAGGAATAAATAATAATATTCTAGGTTCAAGGGGCAGAATATAATGCCGTATATTGGTAGAGAACTTGACAGTGGAAATTATCTCAAATTAGATGATATCTCCTCTTCATTTAATGGTTCAACAACCACATTTAATCTCACTGCTGCTGGTAAAGCATTCTTCCCCGGTTCTGCTTTTTCTATATTAGTAAATCTTGCTGGTGTAGCACAAGAACCAGAATCAGCATATCAAATTAATAACGCAACGATCACTTTCGCAACTGCTCCGGTTGCTGGTGATCAATTTTTTTGCATAGTATTAGGCGTAGCACATGGAGTTAATGTTCCTGGAAACGGGACTGTTAATGGTGCTCAAATTGCAAAACCATTTAATTATGACGGATACTTCTACCTTGATGACGCAAATAATAGGGTAGGTGTAGGTACTGCAACCCCTCAGAAACCCCTACATGTAGTAGGAGAGGGACAGTTTGATAGTGTGCGTATTCTAGGTGATTTAACGGTTGATGGATCAACCACCACTCTAGACACGGTAGTAACAGAAGTTGATAAGTTAGAAGTAGGTGCTAATAATTCAACAGTTGGTGTAGCAATTACACAAAGTGGTAGTGGAGATATTCTTAATCTTTATGATGGTTCTACTGAAGTCTTTTCAGTTGCTGATGGCGGTACAGTTACAGCATCTGGAGATATTTCTATTGCAGATAAAATAATCCACACAGGAGATACTAATACTGCAATTAGGTTCCCTGCTGCTGATACATTCACTGTAGAGACTAATGGATCAGAAAGACTTCGTATAGATTCGAGTGGTCGGTTGCTGTTGGGACCAAGTTCTAATCCCACACCATCATCAGTAGTCATCCAAGGTAATTCAACAGGTTCTAATTCATATGGATTAGTAAGACTTACAAAGGGTACAACGTCTCCTGCAGATGGAGATGCTCTTGGATTACTAGCGTTTGGTGACAGCAATCATAGCACAACAGCACAAATTGTTTGCAAGCGTGATGGAGGAACTTGGACTTCTGGATCTAGTCATCCAACTCGCATCGAGTTCTATACGACTCCTGATGGATCATCAGGATCATCTAATCGAATGCATATAACTTCTGCTGGTTCAGTTGGTATCGGAACCAACTCACCACAATCACAATTTGAGGTCTTTGGTTCATCACCAGTCGTCAGAAGTAAGCATAGCACTTCTCAAAAATACACTCAGATAAATCACAACGGAACTGATGGATACTTAGATTGGAGTTCTGGTGGTTTAATTCTTCGTGGTGCAAGTAATGCAGAAAGACTTCGTATAACTTCTGATGGCAAAGTATATTTTGGTAATTTTGCTAGTGCAGGAGCAAAATCATATATTTTAAAAGAAACAAGTGGTGATTATAAATTTAATATTTTTGCATCTGAATCTACTACTGATAATAGAGTTATAACATTTAATAGTAGATCTAATGTTGAAGCATTACGTATCTCTGCAAACGCGATTCCAAGAGTTGGTATTAATACCACAGGACCCAATGCACTACTAACAGTTGGTCCAGTAGATAGTCCATCGTTTTATAGAGGTACTGTTGCAATTAAAGCAACTAATGATGCTAATAATATTGACGCATGTCTATATTTGGAAGAAGCATCTGGAGCAGAAGGATATATTTTAAGTGTTGCTTCCAATGGCGAGCTAAACTTCCACAACTCTGGTACTTCTCCTGCTACATTAAAACTTGGTGATGATAATTTGGTTACAGCGCAAGCACTCCATGTTACTCATAATATAACACCAACATCTGGAAGAGGTGTTGAAATATTTGAGGCATCAGCAGGTGTAGGACAAGTTCAATCTTTTAATAGAACTGGTGGTTCTTGGGATGAATTAAGAATCAAAGGATCTGAAGTTAAAATATATACTGGAACTTCCAATGGTCTTGGTTTAGATCTTGGCGCAGTCCAATCTACTTTATATGGAACTAGTGATGGTATATTGAATCTTGATTCCACCAATGCTGCTGGTTCATTTATGAGATTCAAGCAAAGTGGATCAACAAAAGCATGGGTTGGTTCTGCTGAAGGAATGGGCGGAGGTTTTGCTAGTCCAGATCAGGATGATTTAGGACTGAGGGCATTAGGTGGCATCCGATTCAGTACTAATGGAGGGGAGAGAATAAGACTAGAAGAAAATGGATCAATACGGTTAACTCCTGAAGGTAGTACATCTAATCCAAACGCTAGAATTGATACTAGTGGAGACAACCTCAGACTTCTTACTATGAAAGATGGATCTGGTGGGTGTGGTTTTATAATCGAAACTCAACATAGTGGAACTTTAGGAGAAAGATTTCGCATATCTACTGATGGTGTCATAACTATCAATACTGTTCCAGCAACAAATAATAACGCAAACCAAGCAGTTCTATTCCAAACTGCTGCTGGTGCAATTAATGGTGGTTCTGGGTTATTATACAACCCCGCAGAAGATGCACTGAAAGTTAATGGAAATACTATAAGTTCTAATGCCTTCTTTGGTGCTGGTGCTGGACCACTTATGCTTGCAGTAGCAAACTATTCATCTACACAATACATAAAAGTCTCAAATAAAATTGAAATAAAAGGTAATGTTGGTATAAATGAAGCAAACCCATCAGTATCACTTGACCTAGCAAGTAACACTGATGCTGTATCACTTCCAACGGGTACAACTGCTCAAAGACCAGCTGGAACAGACGCCTACATAAGAAAGAATAGCACTAATAATGCCTTGGAGTTTTATAACGGCACAAACTGGGTAGAGATAATCACGGATTATTTCCCCACTGGTTCTACTACTTTAGGTTGAGGTAAGAAATAATGGCAAACGAATATTTAAAAAGAACTCCTACCAGCACTGGTAATCGCAAACAATGGACTTGGAGTGGATGGGTAAAAGTATCAGATTTAAGCGGTGCTATTGGACTTTTTGGTAGTTATCATGGTGGTTCTAGTAGATACGCATTACTTAGAATTGAACCTGCTGGAGATTTTTATTTTTTTACAGGAAACTTTACATCTGGAAGTTCAACAACAACTAACACTTGGGTCAATACTGTAAGTAAATTTAGAGACTTTAGTGGTTGGATGCATATTACGGCTGTATATAATACAACCTTAGCAGTTGAAGAGGATAGATTTAAACTATATGTTAATGGAGTAAATCAGGATCTAAGTAGAACAGGATCACCACCACAAAATTCTATTACTTATGTAAATTCACTTTACCAACATACACTTGGTGCTTGGGCGGAAGGATCAAGTGGTGGCAATCAAGATTTTGAAGGACGAATGTTTGATGTCTTCCTTGTAGACGGACAAGCACTCACACCAGAAGTGTTTGGTTTCTATAAAGATGGAGACGGTTATATGTCTTCTGGAACTACACAAGCAACTGATTTCCGTCCTGGTCAGTGGTCTCCACACTCACCAACAAAGATTAAGAAGGATATTAATCGTAGAGGTGGATTTGGAGTCAATGGATTCTATCTACCTATGAATGATAGTTCTAATCCTGGTGCTGACTTCCATTGTGATCCTAATAGTATTATTACACTGAAAGGAGAGGATTTACCACAACCACGTAATGGTGCTCCTACAACTTCTGATGCATTTGTGAGTCAGGTTAGAAAAGAAATAGGCGGACTTGGATTTGCTGGATGTATAAAACTTGATGGTAATCAGGGATTGAGTGTTGCCGACACTGCTGCTCTTGACCTTGGAACAGGCGATTTTACTATAGAGGGATTTTATTATCTTAAAGATGAAGGAACTTACCATGCTTTATTTGATTTTCGTGGAAGTGGTGGAGATGGATTATATCCAGCACTCTTTAAAGATGCAACAGAAAACAAACTTTATTTTTATGAAAATGCCGGAGTTGAGATAGATGATATTTCAATGCGACATAGTGAATGGATGCATGTTGCTATATGCAGAAGTTCAGGAACTACGAGAGCATTTGTTGATGGAAAATTAAGTGGATCTTTTAGTGATTCAAACAACTATATTTCTAGGGATCTTTACATTGGTCAGAGTAATGCTAACTCTAATGATCTTTATGGATTTGTTAGTAACTTCCGCATTGTAAAAGGAACCGCACTTTATACAGCAAACTTCACACCACCAACAGAACCACTCACTGCAGTAACTAATACAATACTTCTGTGTGCTAATTCAACAACTTCTGTAACTGCATCAACTGTTACCCCATCAACAATTTCTACAATTGGAAGTCCTATTGCAACTACATCAGAACTGACTGGTTCTATTGTTCTTGCTTGTCCTTTTGTTGCTGGTGGTTTCGGACAGAATGGTGCTGCTAACTCAACTATTCCTGGACTGGGTGATTATCACATATCTCTTGGTGGTCCTAGTTCTGTTCCTGCAGTTAATTGGTTACTTGCATCTGGAACCCAAGCAACAATTACAGGAGATAAGGGACTATATTATGGTTCTTCCCTGGATGTATCATCATCATCTATTAGACCAAGAGCTACAGTTGGAACAGCATTTACACCTGACGGAGATTATACAGTAGAATTCTGGGTTTATATTAATTCCTTTAATTCGGGTGGATCTCACGTCATTCAATATGATACTGATGCAGGACAAACTGGATGGGCAATTACCGTTGATTCGGGAACTTTAAGGTGGTTGCTAAGGAATACTAGCAACCAAGATACTCAAGTTAGTGTAGCAAACGTAGTTAAATCAGGACAGTGGAACCACATTGCTGGTGTGTATGACAGCAGTAAAAATTTAATGACTGGTTATGTTAATGGTGTTGCTGTTGGAAGCACCCCAGTCGCATCTAACTATCTCTCTACACAATTTACTAATTTAAATAGACTTCACATTGGAAGTAATGTTGGTAATGGAAGTAGACCAATGCAGGGATACCTTCAAGACCTCCGTATCTACAAAGGTCTAGCAAAATACAAAGGTGGTTTTGATGTTCCCAAACCTTACACACCAGTAGGTATTGAGGCATTTAGAACAACTCCTGATACTTGTAAGAATAACTTTGCTACTTTGAATCCTTTATATAATTCTTCTAGTGGAGATGTTGCTCTAGTAGATGGCAATTTAACTTATACTGGCCAGCAATCCCCCTCATATGGACTGACACAGGCAACTACTGGAGTGTCAAGTGGTAAATGGTATTGGGAGTTTCGTTTAGGCGATACACTAGGACCAAATATTGGATTAGGTGTAATGAAACTTGGTACTAGTAGCTACTCTGGAACAATTCCAGAAACTTCTTTTATATCTGGTGTTGATGGTGGTATTGGTTTTTATCATGGAGTAGCAAATAACATATATTACTGGAATGGATCTAGTCAATTAAGCGTATCATATACAATACCTGCATGTACTACTGGAGATATTATTTCAATTGCATTAGATTTGGAAAATGGTAAAATATACTATGCAAAAAATGGAACCTGGGGCAATAGTGGGAATCCAGCTACTGGAACAAATCCCGTTGGATTAAACTTAAGTGGATTATACTTACCCGCATTATCTATTGGTGCTGCTGGATCATCAAATGGGGCGATTAACTTCGGTCAAAACTCATTATTCTCTGGAACTACAACAGCAGGAACAAACGCAGATACTAGTGGTAAGGGACTGTTTAAGTATGCCCCTCCAACTGGTTTCCTAGCATTATGTGAGGATAACTTACCTACTCCTGCTATTGCTGACCCTGGTAAACACTTTAAGACTGTTCTTTATACTGGTGATGGTATTGCTGCTCATGCAATTACTGGTGTTGGATTCAAACCAGATTTAGTTTGGATAAAGTGTAGAAGTAACGGCGATGATCATACACTAACAGATGTAGTTAGAGGTGCTGATCGAGCTCTTTATTCAAATAATACCAATCAGGAAAATGTATCTAGTATAAGGTTACAATCATTCGATGATAATGGTTTTACGACTGGTTCATCTGGAGATACAAATACAAGTGGTCGAACATTTTGTGCCTGGTGCTGGAAAGCAGGTGGTGCCGCAGTATCAAACGCTGATGGTAGTATCACATCACAGGTGAGTGTCAATCAAACTGCTGGGTTCAGTATTGTTTCTTATACTGCTAACCAAACATCTGGTGCCACAGTTGGTCATGGACTTGGGAAGACACCCAAGATGGTAATTGTAAAGCAGAGATCAGGAAATACTAATAACTGGACTGTTTATCATGAAGGTACAGGAAATACAAAGGCATTATACCTTGACCTAACCCTTAATGAAGGAGGGAACTTTACTGGTGCTTGGAATAATACATCTCCAACTTCTTCTGTCTTCTCATTAGGAAATAGTGTTGAGACAAACAGAAGTAGTAGTCCTTATATTGCTTACTGTTGGACAGAAATAGAAGGTTACAGTAAATTTGGAAGTTATGTTGGAAATTCTTCTAATGATGGCACTTTTGTATATTGTGGATTTAAACCTGCTTGGGTTATGATTAAAGTAATAACTAGTGGTACTACTAATAGTTGGTATATGCATGATAGCTCAAGAAATTCTACTAATCCTTCACTTGAATATTTGACAGCAAATAGTAGTACTGGTGGAACAGTTGCTACTAGTCCATTAGATATGCTTTCTAATGGATTTAAATTAAGAAATGGATCTTATGATGGATATAATGGTGCTTATACTTACATCTTCGCTGCCTTCGCAGAATCACCATTCCAGACTGCCAACGCTAAATAATAAAAAATCTGATAATATAGATGGCGTTAACTAAAGTTGGACCCGCTGGTATCGGTAGTACTCCAGGAACTGGGTATGTAATTGGTGATTCTTTCCTACATTCTACGGGATTGAATGCAACCAATGCATACTATACCGGTATCGTAACGGCACAAACTTTCAGAGTTTTAGGAAACTTTCAGGTAGATGGAACGACTACCACCCTGGATACAGAAGTAACGTCAGTTGATAAGTTAGAAGTAGCAGCAAATAATACGACAGTTGGTGTAGCAATTACACAAAGTGGTAGTGGAGATATTCTGAATCTTTATGATGGTTCTACTGAAGTCTTTAGTGTTGCTGATGGTGGTGTAGTCACAACAACTGGGGATATATCTGTTGGTGGAGATTTGACTCTTCCAGATGCGATTATTCATGCTGCTGATACAAATACAAAGATAAGATTCCCTGCTGCTGATACATTCACAGTAGAAACTGCTGGAACAGAAAGACTTCGTATAAATTCTTCTGGTCTTGTCGGTGTTAATACTGATAGTCCAGGAAGACAATTAACTGTTAGTGGTGGTTCTGCTGAGGGTGTTATTCAAATTACCAATAACACTTCTGGTGCTGCTGCTGGTAATGGATTTGAATTATTACATTTTACAAGTGGTGAGACGCAGTTACTTAATCGTGAAAACGGTGCGATGCGTTTTGATACAAATGGAACAGAAAGACTTCGTATTCTTTCTGATGGTCGGGTAGCAATTAATTTTACAAATCCAGATTCTCTTAATATAGGGGCAAAATTCATAGTAAAGCAGACTGGTGCTGATATTACTGGTGGAACTGCTGATAGATCATCTAATACAAAGGGTATACATTTATATCAAGATTCAAATGATGATAAATCCATTGGTGTGTGGTTTACAACTGGTGGTCACTTATCTGGTATTACTGGACAGAGAAGTAATTCCGGTAGTCATTGGGGAACAGATCTTAGATTCTACACTCACGACGCAAATACTTCAAATCTAACTCAATCTTTTGAAAGACTTCGTATAGATTCAAGTGGTCGGTTGATTGTGGGAACGAGTGTCTCCCCAACTGCTGGTAGTGGAGTGGTTGCTAAATCTGTAATTCAGGGAAATACTTCTAACTCAGCTGGTGCTGGATATTTGTCATTACAGCGTGGACAAGCTGCTGCAAGTATTAGCACAAATGAAACGCTTGGTCAAATTAATTTTTCGGATAGTTCAGGTTATGACTATGCAATTATTAAGGGACAATCTGCAGCTGCAGGAGGCACTAATGATTACCCAGGTAAATTAATTTTTGGTACAACTGCTGATGGAGCATCAACAACGACTGATCGATTAACTATAACTTCCACAGGTAAATTAGAAGCATATAAAGGAACTTCAACAACTGGTAAGACTTCTGGTTCTGAAGCATTTACAGTTGGTAATGGTGCTGGTAATCACAGATTTGCGGTTTACCCTGACGGTACAACTGTTATTGGTGGGACGGGTCTTATTGGAAATTATAATATTTTACTCCAGAATGATGGTGTGGGAGTTTTTGATAATCAGTTATTGATTGGACTAACTACCGGAGTAGGAATTGGTGGAGTACCTGCTGATCTTAATAGCACTGAGGTAGGTAGAGGTTTCATTAATATAAGTCGTGATGATACAGCAGCTGCTGATCATATTCTGTTTGGAAAAAATGGAAGTATTGCCGCTTCAATGGGTACGGATACAACTAATACTTTAGTTTTTAAGACCGGCACAACAGAAAGACTTCGTATAGATTCTAGTGGAAGAGTTTTACAAGGATTAACTTCTGCAAAATTTGGATTTTTTAATGATAATAATGCTCCTCCTGTTCATCAGATTCAAGGAGATAATTATTACGACACTGCGTTTTCAATCTTTAGAGATGGTGCCGGTGGCAGTGGACCTAATTTTATTCTTGCAAAAGGTAGAGGAGCAATAGTTCAAGATAATGATATTCTTGGAGTTATTTCTTTCCAAGGTCATGATGGCACAACAGAACTAATAGAAGGTGCGAAAATATTTGCTGAGGTTGGTGGAACTCCAGGCAGTAATAATATGCCTACTGACCTTGTATTTAATACAAACAGTGGGACATCAACATCAACAGAAAAACTTCGTATAACTGCTGCTGGTCAATTACTGGTTAATACAACAACTTCTAGATCTTTTAGCGACAATTCAGGAAATGGTCCAATACCAGCAATTCAAATAGAGGCAACAAATAGTAGTGCTATAATGAGCATCGTTGCTGCTTCTACAGCAGACTCTCATCGTGCCGGAACTATAAATCTTGGTCGTCATAGAAACACCAATGTTGGTGGAACTCCAACTGTTGTTAACAACGGTGATACACTAGGGGCAGTTTGTTTCTCTGGTGGTGATGGTAGTGACATGCTATCTGTGGCTGCACATATTCGTGGACTGGTGGATGGAACACCTGGTAGTAATGATATGCCAGGTGCTCTATCATTTTCAACAACACCTGACGGATCGTCAAGTCCATATAATCAAGAAAGAATGCGTATAAAATCCAATGGACAAGTTCTTGTTGGAAATTATGCTACACACAGTTCTATTCATGGTAACCTTGAAGTTAATGGTAATGACGGAATTAATATATCAAATGCAACTAGAACAGGAACTAATGGAGCACAGTGGAGATTAATTCCAAATAGTGGCGGTAGTAATACTCATGCTGCAACCAATTTAAGACTTTATGAGGGTGCTGGGGGAGTTGAAGTTCTTAATATACAAAAAACTGGCCAGGTTATGATTGGCCACAATGAGTTGATTTCTCATCCTAATATGGATGATTTACAGATTGGAGACGCCAATGGAAACAGAGGTCTTACTATTTGTAGTGGAACCGGTGCTTTCGGATCGGTATGTTTCGGAGATAGTGTAGATGGATCTGGTACTGATAGATATGAAGGATTTATTGAGTATTATCATAATGATAATAGTTTGAGACTAGGCACCGCTCATACTGAAAGACTTCGTATAACTTCTACTGGTACGTTAGTTCATACTGGTGGACACCAAAATAATAGTGGTGGTTCTAATCTTGCACCCGGAACTTATTATAGAATAAATGCTCAGTTTACCATACCGCAAAATTCAACAAAAACATTAACCTTTACTGGATTAGCAACTGGTTGGATGACAATAAGAATAGGTGGTTATGGTAATGCTGGATCACAAGCTATAAATTGTATGTATGAACTTGGTGGTTATATGACAGCAACTTATACATATGATGTTCATACAGTTCGTCAATGGGCCCGAGTTGGTAGTATTTCGACAGGTAAAAATGCGAGTAATTTTACTGTAACTCTTCCTGGTGGTGGTAATGTTTCTGGTTGCGTAACTTGGATTACTGTTGAAGGTAATAATGGCGGTATTGCTGTAAATTCAAATTAAAACATATCTGTATCAAGAGTAAAGGATGCTATGAAGACTGAGTTGGTGATGAATGAAGATGGTAAAGAACAATTTGATGAGAATGGAGAAATTATTTCGAGAGAAGTAATCGATCCACAGAGTGTTGACTATAGTAAATTATCCACACTAACTATTGCAGCACTACAAGAGGCAATTGGAGAGATTGAAACTCTTAAACAACGTTTAACAGACGCAGGACTCTGATAAATACTAAAAAATAGTAGTAGTAAAATGCCCTATATTGGTCAGCGTCCTGCAACTGGTGAAGCAAATAGTTTCAAAATACTAGATGAAATCTCATCATATACTCTGACTTTTGATGGGTCAAGTGCTGGTATCGTTTCTGTTGCTAACGACACGATTACAGAGCGTGAGCATCGCTTTGTAACAGGACAGAGGGTAACCTATAATGATGGTGGTGGAACTGCTATTACAGGTCTTTCTGATGGCGTATACTACATTATTGTAGAAGATAGGCATACATTCAAACTTGCGAGTAGTGCGAATAATGCTGCTGCTGGAACAGCAATCAACCTTACAGGAGTAGGTGTAGGTGCATCTCATACACTTAATGTTGCTTTTGATGGTGTAAATACAAAGTTCAAGGCAACAATTAACAACGGAACTAAGGCAGGTATCTCACAGTCTGGTCAGTTGATGCTGTCCATTAATGGTGTCTTACAAGAACCACACGATAATACAGATTCACCTTCAACAGGATACGCAGCAGATCATACCTCTACGATTATATTTTCTGCTGCTCCTGCTTCTACCGATCAATTCTTTGGAAGATTGATTGCGACTAATGCACCAACTTTTGATATCTCGGACAATATAGTAGATAACTTTACTGGGGATGGTAGTACTTCTACATTCACTCTCTCAAAGACTCCACCGAACAATGAGAGCGTTTTAGTTACGATTGATGGTGTTGTACAATATCCTGACGATACATCTGCTGTAAGAGCATATACTGTTGCTGAAAATATTTTATCTTTTGTATCAGCACCTGGTCTTGCCGTAGAGATTCAAGTCAGACATATTGGTTTTGCTGGTGCATCAAGTGCCGGTATTACTGGGTTCTATGGTAGAACTGGTAATGCAGCATTGAAGAGCACTGATAACATTGTATTGAACAATGCAACTGCTTCTGGTACTGTTCAGGCAGCAAATGTAACAGTTACTGGTAACCTTACAGTTAATGGTACAACTACTACATTAGACACAGATTTGATTGGTGTTGATAAGTTAGAAGTAGCAGCAAATAATACTACTGTTGCTGCTGCTATCACTCAAACTGGTACAGGAGATATTTTAAATCTTTATGATGGTTCCACTGAAGTCTTTAGCGTTGCTGATGGTGGAACTGCTACATTTGCAAGTAGAGTAAATGTTGGTGCAAATGATTTAAATAACAGAGCAGTCAATGCAATTAACGCATCTACAACAGTTGGAGCTGTTAGTGCTAATAATCATCATGCTAGTGGAATTCTTTTCCAAGGATATAATGCAAGTGTAGATGCTAATCTTGCTAGTTTTGTTGTTACATCAGACGGTTCGACTGGTATTGGAACTCATACTCCAGCAAGAAAGTTGCACGTAAATGGAACTTCACAATTTCAAGATTACGTTTATGGAAATTCAATACATAACATCTTATACGTTGCCGATGATTTAGCACTATCTGCAACTAAAAAATTATACTTTGATGCCGGTAGCAACACTTACATACATGAACCCTCTGGCGATCAACTTGCAATAGTAACAGGCGGAACAGAAAAACTTCGTATAGATTCAAGTGGTCGATTGCTTTTGGGATCTAGTTCTACTATTTTTGATAATAATTTTGGTATTGGTATGCTGCAAGTAACCAATAAAACTGGTTATCAGCATGTTTTAATTTCTGGTCATAGTGCTGCTGCATCAAATGCAACTTGTTTGAGTGTAGGTAGATCAAGGGGAACACAAGCATCGCCTGGATATTTGTCCTCCGGTGATCATATAGCACGTTTTAGTGCGACTTCATATAACGGAGGCAATTATCAATCATCAGGAGCAATTGATTTCTTTGCAGCTGATCAGCACGCTTCTGGTGATTTACCTGGATATATTAGTTTTAAGACTGTTCCTGATGGATCAACAACATTAACAGAAAGACTTCGTATAACTTCTGATGGTAAATTACTGGTTGGATCTATTGTTGAGAATGGTTCAGAAGGCATATCAGATAAAGGTTTAGTTGTAACTTCAGATGGTGAAAATACTTTAAAGTTACTTGACTCTACGTCTTATGCTACAAATGTTGGTGCTTCTATTCTTCTTGGTGGTAACTACAGATCAAGTGGTGATACACAACCGTTTGTAAGATTAAAATCTTTTAAAGAAAACTCAACGGATAATAATTTTGGTTATGGGTTTTCGATATCTACAAATGCTAACGGTGGATCTATAACAGAAAGACTTCGTATAGATTCTAATGGTAAAGTTGGTATCAATCAGGTAACGCCAACTGCATTTATGCATGTTAAGTCTGGGGCAAATAATGGAACAGTAATTTCAACGTTTGAAGGAGCAACTAATAACAAGTTAGATGTAAAATTTATTTCCACTGGACCAGCAATAAATGTTACGGCAGGTGATCCACTTGTTTTTGAAATGTCTGGAAGTGAAAAACTTCGTATAACTTCTGGTGGTCAAGTTCTTATTAATGATACATCTCTAGGAAATAATAGAGCAGATGCACCTCTACAAATTGAAACTGGATCAAGTGGAAACTGTTTAAACCTTAGAACAAGATCTAGTGACGATGTTTATTCTTATATTAACTTCCAGAACAATGCGGCTACTCAAACTGCAGCAGAAATATATCTAGCGCGTAATGCATCAAACAATGCGGGGAACTTAGTCTTCGGAACTGCTAATCCTAACTCTTCTGTCCCACAGCAGCGCATGATGATCAGTTCAGGTGGTGCGACATCGTTGCATGTCAATAGTGCATCTCACGAAACATTTAGATTTACTACTCAGGCATTAAACGAAGCAAAACTCATAATGCAGGATGCTTCTGGTAATAGTGATATCGTATTAAACACTGGTGGAGATTCGTGGTTTAATGGTGGTGATGTTGGCATCGGAAATGGTAATCCAATATTTAAACTAGATGTCGTTGATGGTGGTGGTGGAGCAAACACTGGAGCAAATGTAAACAATCCTGATGCTTTAAGTGTAACTGGAACTAATAGAACCTTAACTGGTGGTGGAGCAAATCTTTTTGTTAATAGCAATAGTGATGTGGCAGCAAACACTGGGGGACAAATTGCACTTTCTGGAAGACATGTATCTAGTTCTACCAATAGTATGGTACACGCTACCATAAAGGGTGCGAAGGAAACTGCAGTTTCTACTAACGCTAATAGTTATCTTGCTTTTGGCGTATCTAATCATAATGTTGGTGGATTAGTAGAAAGAGTTCGTATAGATTCTGGTGGTAATTTTGGCATTGGAACGATTGATCCGTCAAATGCGCGTTTAATGGTAGTAGACGGAATCACAACAACATTTGGTAACGCTCCTTTAGCTATATTTGGTTCAGGATTTGCTGCTGGATATTACTCTACGATCGGATTTGGACCTACAAACGCTTCTTATACAGTTCCACCCTCTGGAATTGGTCATGTAGCAACGTCACAAACCAATGGCGGATTTGGCGATTTAGTATTTGGCACAAGAAACGTAACTACAAACACATCACCAACAGTAAGACTTCGTATAACTTCTGGTGGTTTTGTAAATATCGGCGGAAACCTTACTCAAACCAGTTACACTGCTCAAGTTACCAGAATTGGTGGTAACACTGATGTGATGCAGATAAAGGGAAACACTGGCAATTCCTTTATTAGATTTACTGATACTAATGCATCATCTGATTATTCTCTTGGCGCTGATGATGCCCAAAGTAATGGATTTATCTTATATGATCGTAATGCTAGTGCATATAGGTTAGTTGTAACTTCTGCTGGTAGAGTTGGTATCAATGAAAGTGCTCCAGGAGCTCAATTAACAGTAAAACGTGCCAATACAGCAACGTCAGGATTGAACGGTGTTCTTAAACTAAAACAGGGTAGTGCCACAAATGGTAATAGCGCTTCCATGCTCTTTAGTTCATTAGATGACTTTGATGTAGCAGCAGTTAATGGAGTTATTGAGACCCATTCAGGTTCAGTGTCAAATAATGAGGGACGCCTTGAGTTTTGGACAAAACATGCTGGTTCTGCTATCGCTGTTAAAGGGAAGTTTGATTCCGAGGGAAGTTTTTTCAACTTCACTACAAATCATGGAATATACACTGAATCATCTGTAGGTAGTGGTACTTCAAAATATTTGTACAGAGCAGCACACTCTAGTGGTTCTACTATCGTCTTTAATGTCTGGTCTAATGGTACAACTGAAAACACCACTGGAACTATGGGGACAGTTTCTGATGAGAGTTTGAAAGAAAACATTGTTGATGCTGGATCTCAATGGGCAGACATCAAAGCAGTGAAATTTCGTAAATTTAACTTTAAAGAAGAGACAGGATATGAAACTCATACACAACTTGGTGTCATTGCTCAAGAGTTGGAAGCAACAAGTCCTGGATTGATATATGAAGTTACTGAAGATGATGGAAGAGTAATTAAAAGAGTTAAATCTTCTATTTTAACTAACAAGGCATTAGTAGCACTTCAAGAAGCAATGACTCGTATTGAAACCCTTGAGACACAAAATGCTGACCTGTTGACAAAAGTTACTGCACTTGAACAGCGTTTAACAGACGCAGGACTCTGAATCATCCTGCTTGAGTTTCTGAACTAATCTATCAGCAAGTGCTTCCATCCTTTCTGGGTGAACTGCTGTAATACCTGATTCTTCAATAGCAATCTTCATACTCTGTTCTTCATTCTTGGTCAGTTTCTTGCCTTTGGATGGAAGAGTCATAGTCTTCAATGAATGTGAGTATATTCTAACATATCTATAATAAAACTGTGGTTATTTAATGGTTTTTTCCGTATTAAGTATACATTAGTCACAGAAATAAGTCAACACTTGACAAGAACTCAAATACCCAGTAGAATAACTCTGTTAGGGTTCATAGGGATGGCTTAGCTACTTTTAAGAAATAAATAATACTGTATGAAATATACGTATGCTATCGACAAAGTATAGACTTCGACTGGAATTCATTTGTAAATGTATTGCAAATGGGGAGGAAGTAAAACTAGATGATATGGTCTGGGCACAGAAACTTGCTAAAGCAAATACAACAGCAAATGAGATGTTGAAGATGGCAAGGAGACAATCATCACAAGATATTCAAGAGGGGACTATCGATGATTTCATGAATAGGATGGGTTTAGGAGATCCAGATCCATCCAATCATAAGAAGGGATTTAATAGTGCTGATGATATTAAGGACTGGTTTCAACAGGACCGCAGTGAAGATTGGAGGCAAAGAGATTGAGTAGTAAAATGATGTTCCTGGTTGATACTGGGAACGGCAGATGTGTCAGTCACGACGGATATATACAATTGGGGAGTTTCTCTCATACTGTAGAGAAACATCTTGAGTTATGTCCTGAACAAGAATGGCAGGTAACATACTGGATGCCTGATCCATTCCGTATTAGATATCCAAGACCCAACTATCAACATACTATGAAGAAGAACGAAGGTTCTCCTAAGACTGATAATGCTAATGATAGTCGTCCAAGAGACTTCCCAGATCAAGCAGAAAATCGATTAGAGAGAACACTGTAAGGAGTTACCCATGGGTCCAATAGTTTTATATTCAAACGGAAATCAAGAGTGTGAGAGAGCAAAGACACTTTTAGAATCTTTGCATGTTCAGATACAAGAATACAAACTTAATAATCATTTTACTGAAAGATCATTTGTTTCTGAATTTGGTGAAGAAGCAGAGTATCCACAGATTGCTATTGGATACAAACATGTTGGTGGATTAAAAGATACATTGCATTTCTTCAAGGATAGAAATCTGATATGAAACCAGCAATTCTGATTGCCTGTTTATCACCGATTATTATTATTTGGATCGTAATGAAACTTGCTTTATGGTTGTATGTAACCGAGGAGGAACGAGAGTATGTCTCAAAAGAGAAGTTCCGAAAGCGAGGAAAATTTGTGGAAAATCCATATGCAGACGTTGATGAAAAGGAAGAAGAATATGGAAATAGAACGGATTATAGATGATGTTTTGTATAAATATTATACAATCGAACTAGGAAAACCTGTTCCAAACTGGAAATCTTGCAGGAATCCTGACTGGTGGATAGAGTACCTTACCCAATTAGGAATAGATCCCAAGAATCCATGAATGAAGAAGGATATATGGTTCAACTGTCTATAGATGACGTTAACCTACTGCATCATTGTGTCAAAGAAACTTTAAAGTATTGGCCCGGAGCACCTGCTAGACCTGCTGAAGAGCAAGAACATCTGTGGTATTTGAGAGATGCAATGTATCGTATGGTATTAGAAACCAAATTTAATAACTCTTGACATATAAATCCTAATACAGTAGAATACAACTGTGGTAGTTTAGGAACAAATGAAGAAGTCAAAGACAAAATTAAGAGCACAAATTAAGTCAAAATTCTATTACATTTTCTGGGGAATTGCGACTGTATCTGTGGTTTTAGGACAAGTATATGTTGGAACTGGATATCGTCAAATGAGCACCAATGTGAATCGTTTAACTGGAATGCTTGTGACTTTACTTGATGTAGTTTAGGGAGGCATTGTAGGGGCACACAGAGCAGTATTATGGGTCATATTGCATCCCACACCGATACATTGTTATAAATAATAACAGCAGTGTATATCTCTTTACATTATCCTGCTACAAGAATTATCTGGAAGAGCACTCAGAGTTAGTGCCACCAAACATTTTAACATTATGAAAACAACAGTTACCATCGATAATGATGGTGTATTAACATTTCCCGACGAACTTATTAAAGAAACTGGTTGGAAGGAAGGAGATGTGCTATTATGGATCGATAACCACGATGGTTCTTGGAGTTTAAAAAAATCTGATATACACTGAAGAAATCTGTAAGCATTGGATTAAAAATGTCCCTATCGCTCATCAATCTTCTCATAAAATTTACGAAATGTTCTGCAACCACAGGAGGCAGAAAGATTTCACTGGTATGGAAATGGCGTCAAAGTTCATTAAAGTGGGAACTACAAGGAAGAGACGCTATGTTAACAACAAGACCAGGAGAAAGTGTAATGTATCTAAAACCATTCTCACATAAAAAATGAAAAAACAATGGAACATATTAATGTAGGTGATAATGTAAGATACCTAGGATATACCAAGGAACAAGTATTATGGGGTAATAATGATACTCCATATATGCTAATACTTGACCGTATCTACGAGATTGCTAATGTAAAGGTACATCGGCAACATACCAAGGTTCAACTCAAGGGTATCATTGGTAAATTTAACTCTGTCCATTTTCAAGTGATTGATTGATGTCATCAAAACCAGTTAAAAATCTGTTCCCCCACGAGTCATTCCCTTATCGTTTGGAACTTAAGGATAGAACTGCGTGGTTTGAATGTCAGGAACATATGGATAGGGAGATTGCAAGATATCATCTAAAACCAAAAGACTATAAGAAGTCTTGTATGCGTGGATATAAAATTGTTAGTGAGAATAAAACTGTTGCAAAAAAGAAACCGGTTGATAAAAAGAGAGAAGATATTCTATTACCCTCAATAAAGTATAAAACGATACAATTTGATAAGAATGCTAATATATTGAATCCCAAACATAAATAATCAAAAGGTTTGTATAAAGGTTACAGTCGTGGAATTATCCGACAAAAAAGCAGCAAAGAAGATAATCAAGAGATATAAGAAACATCCAGAACACTACACACGAGAAGAAGTGATGTATGCTAAATTATTAAAGCGGATGCTTAAAAAGAAGAAATCAAATGACTGACTCCGACATCCTTTTAGCAGTTAACCAGGTTCTCTCTGGATATGAAACTAAAGTTGTCAAGGCAGGACCGAAAGTTGATAAAATTCGTGTGGTTTCTGGTCAGAGAGCAGAAGCGCAGGATGCAATATCAAAACAATTGAATAGTATGAGGGTTCCATACAAGAATGAAATTGATAAAAGTGAGTCATCATTCCCTGTAACTAAGATTGAACTGAAGAAATCTAATTCCATTATTAAACTTATCTACAAAAAGGGTTCTGGTGGTGGATCTGGTGCCGGTGCAGCACTTACTAAACTTGCAGAATCTTCACAGGCATTATATGCTGCTCTTGCATTTAATGTATTGGGTAGAAAGATCACTAACAAAGATATATCCAAAGATAATTTTCAACGTGCTGCTGGAACTGCAATCACTGATGAGGACTTTGGTAAGATGATTAACAGTCTTCCTGATGATTGGGTGAACTCATCTATTGCAGGTGCAAATGCTTTATATCAGAAATATGGTAACAAAGGTAAATTTACATTCCATCGTGGATCACAATTAGTCAATACAATTGAGGGTGCATTTACAGCAATCAATCGTCAAGAGAAAGCATTTGGTAACCTTAATAAGTGGAGTCCTGCTGATATCTACATGATATCTAATCAGGGTGCTGTTCAACAAATAGCGGCAGAAAAAACCTTAAAGGGATTAAATGCCAAGATGTTTGAGTTGGTTAAATCAAATCAAGTGATTGGTGTATCATTAAAGAAGATTACAAGTAATACCGGTAGAATTACTGAAAAGAATTTTCCTGGTGATGGTAAGATTATATCAGCAAGTTATAAGGGTACAACTACAAAGTTTGATTCGATGGATGGTTATATTCAGTGGGGAACTGCAACGACAGAAAAGATTCAGTTCAGAAGTTTTGGTGGTGAGACATCATTAACTGGTTGGCAGGGTGAAATTAAGGGAGCATCTGCAAACCAGGGTAAAGTATCTCTCGGTCCTATCAATTACATTCTAAAACGTCATGGATTGCAACAGTTGCCAACTTCGTTAGAATCTGCTAAACTGGCAGAAGCAAATACTGATGCTCACTGTAAACAAATTGCTAGTATGATGGGTACATATGGGTTAATTACTGATGTCGATGCAACAGCACAGATAATCAAGAGTAAATCAAATAAGTATCGTTATTCTAAGTATTTGGTACTAACATTACTACTAACAATGAAGAATACCTCACAACAAATACAAAATGAAGTCGTACAGGATCTGTATTCATATGCAAGTTCTCAAGCAAGTTTTTCTGCCCCCTATATTAAAATGGAGTGATGATGGATAGTCTAAAAGTAAAACAACAGGATGATGGTCAGTATGTCTTAGAATGGGACAAGAAAGACCCGCAATGGGCGTTTCTCAATGGGTTGACACCGGAACAGGTTCGGTGTATAGTAGAGGAAGCAATCCGTCAAGACAAACGTGGGCAACTTTGATTACAAAGAGTTCAGTCTCAAGAACCTAAAAGATGTTCTAGGTGAGATCATCGATCAAGACGATTGTAATCCTGAAGAGATCGCACGGTCAATTATTGATGCCTGTGAGACAAACATTGACTATCATTTGTCTAAAGTGAGTAAAGCAGCAGAGACAATTGCTAAGTTAAAAGGATTATTGAAAGAGAATAAGATAACAGAGGCAACCACACAAAAGGACTGGGAAGATTTTTGGAAAGAGTGACAGTTGAGATAGTGGCACAGAACCCTTGAATTGACCCCCTGAATGCTCTATATTATATTCATACCAGACAGGAGAGCATGACCGTTACCCTTCGCCCCCATCAGCGCAAAGCATTGACCGCTATGCTGGCATATGACAAGGGTCAGGTCATCATCCCTACGGGTGGTGGTAAGACCATCTGCATGATTCAAGACATTGTTGAGAATCAAAAGTATATCGACAATGGTTCTACTATTGTTGTTGTTGCCCCTCGTATTCTTCTTGCAGAACAACTCTGCAAAGAATTTCTTGATATTATTGATACCACTCACACCCATGTGATGCACGTTCACAGTGGTGAGATTGAGTATTTCAGTAGCACCAAACCAGAACAGATTGCATTGTTCAACAACACTGCAAGAACTGCTGGTGAGAATGTTATCATCTTCACCACATATCACTCGCTGCATCGCATTCAAGAGGCAGACATTGAAGTAAATACAATTTACTTTGATGAGGCACACAACAGTGTTCAGCGTAACTTTTTCCCTCCTACTGAATTCTTTTCTAACGATGCTGATCGTTGCTATTTCTTCACAGCAACTCCAAAACATTCGCTGACTGTATTCAAACCAGGAATGAACGATCCTGAGGTTTATGGTCAGGTCATATGTAATGTTCCTGCACCACAATTAGTCAAGGAAGGTTACATTCTTCCCCCTAAGGTTGTTGTTCAGCAGCTGCCTCAGGGTGATTTCAAGCAGTCTGATTCTAAGAATCTGCTTGATACCATTGATGATAACGAGATCGGCAAGGTTCTGATTGCTGCACGTTCCACAAAGCAGATTGTCCGTCTTGTGACTCAATCTGATTTCTGTTCTCAATTGTATGAACGTGGTTATCACTGGATGTTTATCACTAGCAAAACTGGTGCTATCATCGACGGCAAGAAAGTATCCCGTGAAGTATTCTTCAAGACTCTCAATCAGTGGGGCACAGAAGAGCATCGTAAGTTCGTTGTGATGCACCACTCTATTTTGTCCGAAGGTATCAATGTAAAGGGTCTTGAAGCAGTGTTATTCATGCGTAATATGGATTACATCGGCATCAGTCAATCAATCGGTCGTGTGATACGTCTAGGAGGCGATTCTAAGACGTTTGGACTAGTTTGTGTGCCTGTCTTTGATAAAGTGGGTATCAGCACTGCTAGAAGCGTTCAGGCGGTTGTTGATACCGTCTTTGAAAAAGGTCAACCTGCTATCTCTGAAGTCCGTCGCTGATTGCACTCTTTCAAAACTATGCTATAATAGTAGGTACAAATTGGAGCAAGTTCCATGCAATGCGATGTAAAATGCTATGTGTCTGGTAAGGTATTCAGCGTCAAATGTCTTGCTAAGGACTACAACGAGGCAAAAGAAGTAGCACTTGCTCAACATCCTAACGCACGTATTATGGGCGTGACTGCCGTCTTTTCTAATTCAAATCCATGAATACTGAAAAACTTTGGAAAATCATTACCCTTGAAACAACAGGATGGAATGATATTGAAGAAATTAACTGTGTGAAACTGTCTAAAGAACAGTGTACTGACCGCATAGAATCACTACTAGCGGAAGGTTACAATCCAAATCATATTAAAGCAATTCCTGATGCTTGAACTTCCTTCTGATTTTCCACACCAATCCCCAGACGATTATTCTTACGAAGTTGAACAGTTCAAGAACAATGTTCTTGCAATTTGGTTGCATCACCATAAAGATTATGTCTATAGTAGTGATCCTGTCCGCACTATCTGGGGATTCTTTAATACAAAGAAAGGAGATTATATCTCCCCTATCAATTCAAAAAAACCTGGTAAAGTAGTTGATATTAAAAATACAACTCCTTTCACATCAATGCAACTAAACCTCAACCCTTTAGAACATGCCTTATACTCCGCAAATTGATGACTACGTGATATGGGAAAGATCAACCGGACACATTGATAAGGGTTGGGTTTATTTTTTTGATAATGATTATATCACAATTGAAACTGGTGTAAAGGATAAACCCAACTGTGAGTATACTATAGAAGAAAGACATAAAAAGATTCATGTTTTAGTAGTATGTCATAATTGTTATTGGGATGATTTAAAATATGTGAAGCATCGAAGGACAGATGATGTAGTGGCACAAGAGCAGAGCACAGACCCCTAAAACCGTGTATATTAAAGAAGTGGAGGGGACACCCACCACGCTCACCACAACTCTCTAAATATGGGAACACGTTCACGCATCGGAATTCAACTTTCAGATGACTCTATTCTTTCTGTTTATCATCATTGGGACGGTTATCCTACTTGGTTGGGCAAAGTTCTTAACACACACTACAATTCAAAGGAGAAAGTAGCAGAGTTAATTGACGGTGGTGATATGTCTTGTGCATGGACAAAAGATCGCTGGACTGGTAAGCAAGTTACAAAGTATGTAATCGAGAATGTTGAGGTTGAGGAATATGGTCCTCAATACTATTCTGCTCGTGGTGAGAATTGCCCTCCCCGTCTTGATAATAATGTAGTAGAATACCTTGCTAATGGTGAAGAATACGCTTACATCTTTAATCGTAATAATGAGTGGGTGGCGTTCGATCGTCACGAGTTCGATGATAAAGACCCTGAGATTGTTTCTATTCCTTCCGGTGTTCTTGCTTGTTGACTATCTAAATCAAATTTAGTATAATTACAACAATCACATAGGTTATCATGACCCAGGAAGTTGAACTAAAGATCGGCATCCCAGATTATTATCGTGATGACCGATTAGCAGATGAACTTGATAAGTATATCGAAGATATGCTTAATCGATCTTACCATCTTGGAATGACTATTCCTTACTATCTCCTTGAATTCTGTGAATAAATTCACACTTCGCGACGAACTTACAGACAAGAGTATCGATCTCACTTGGTCTGATTTTTCTGCTCTTCTTATCAGTGCAGAGAATCCTTCAGAGTTCTTTAC
>JGI24003J15210_10000216_pt1 | contig 24470 bp, 51 predicted proteins | sample LinPmetageLP28_FD_15210 | JGI IMG/M metagenome (IMG submission 15210)
TTCTATAATTTGCTGACATATATTCTTTTTTTAATCATCACCCATTCTATTCCAATATACTGGAGCTTGTGATTCATTTGCTAATTTAAACAAATCTGCTGTAAATCCTGGATTGTTAATTGTTGCATTGTAAATTTCTTGTACCGCGTTGGCTGATATAGCTTTATTCCATATAGCTGCTTCGTCTAGACTTCCATTGAAATGTCTTGAATACAACGGCCAGCCACCTATTAAAATATTTTCTCCACTATGTATGTTTCTGGAAGTAGTGTAAGATACTGAATTATTCAGAACACCATCAATAAATATTTTAGAGGTGTGTGTTGAGCCACCTTCAAAAGTACAAGTTATATTATACCATTTTTGAGATGTAAAATAATTATTTGTAGTGTATAAGTCGCCTTGTAGATAATGTCCAACCCAAAAATTCAAACCATTATTAGTTGTTGATTGCCAAACACCAAAGCCATTATTTGCATTAGCATTAGTACTTTGCATTACTACATCATAATTAACAATAGTATTATGATAATACCAAAATGAAATAGAAAATCCACCACTACTAACAGTTGTTGAAGGTAAACTTAATTGAGATGGTGTTGCAGAAGTATCAACATATTCATCTGTACCATTAAAATCTAAAGCAAAGTTATTAGCTATTATTCTTACCGTAGCAGTTATGCTAACATCAAATGTTGATGGCGTTCCCTGACACGCTCCAGTGTTAGTGTATGTAACCGTATATGGTCCACCTACAGTAGATGCACCTAAATCAATTACACCTGTAAAATTGTCAATAACAAGTCCTGTTGTTGCAGTAAATACACCACCAGCAGATCCTGTTATAGTTGGGGTGGCTGTACCGTTATCTTGGAAACTATTAGACGAGTAACTAAAACCTGTAGTCTGTACAGGTAGAACCTCAAATGGATCACTTTCAGATACACCGCCAACCGTATAAGTAACTAAATAATTTCCTGGATCACTAGCCGACAGATCTATTGTTCCTGTAGTAGCGTTGATTACTAATGTTCCTGTATTAGGAGCAACAGGCGCTGAAGTAAATGTACCACCTGTGGTTCCGTTAATGGTTGGGGTTGGATCAGGCACTGCGTTAGCACAGAATGCACTACCACTATATTCGAAAGAAGGCGAAGCCTTTACCCCTCCAAATACAGAACTTACACCTACACCTATCCCTGTGCTCATATTACCAAAGAGCTATTATGTTCGTAGCTGTAGTTAAATTAGCCTTTACTCTAGTTACTTGAAGCGGTAAGAAAGATCCAGCAGATACCCCTGGTAATACAATCTCATCTCCACCAACCGTAACCACCTCAACATTTCCTAATCCACCTACATAAAGAATACATCCATCGTTAGTATCTCTGTATATTTCATAATTTGCTGGAGACGAAGCGAAAGCATTTGCACTTAATGATAACTTGTCGTCACTATCAATAGCAAGAACCCTAGCTATAGCACTGGTAGTAGTGTTATAAACAATATCATTAACCTTAACATTTCCGTTTGTAAATGTAGCAGATGAATCACAAAGTTTACTAGACACATAAGAGTCTGTAGTCCCTTTTGCTGATCTATGTGCAACGTTTGGAATATTAATTGTATCGCTAGGTATAACCTGAAGAGCTCTACTTACTTGTAATTTTTGATACGCCATTTTTTTATTTTTTAAACATTTTGTGAATATGACCACCAAACTGAGCCCTGCTTTCAGCATCGTAGTGAGCGTCTTTCTTTAAGGCGTGTGCGTGATCGAAGTCGTTCTTAGCAGCCGCCATCTTACCATGAGCCGCTTCATATCTACCATCTATTCTTAGTTTTCTCTCGTGAGAGTAGTCATCCATAGATGATTTTTTATCTTGATACTTGTCCATAATTTTTATTTTTTACCGTAAGGAAACAACTCGTTCAATTTATTTTTTCTCTGACTACATCCGCAATCTTTTCCTAATGCAGCCGCACCTTTCTCTACGATTGATTTAATGCCTGTGGCTTGTGTAAATTTTTCTACGCTATCACCAAGTCCTTTACTTTTCATACCACAAAGATAATAATAAAATTTCTATCTTTACATTTATGAATCACTTTATAATGTACCGCAAAAGGTATAAGATTTACGAAAGAGCAGACCCACAAAAACATTATCTTAAAAATTGGCGAATAGTTCGATACTGGGCTAAGGCTAAACACGACCTTACTACCGCAGAATTAGATATGCTTCTATACCTATACGGTGAGAAGCTATTTACCAGAGAGGATTGTATGAATTTCGGTAAGCTTATGTCCTGGGATAAGGAGCGTTTTGGTAAGCTATTAAAGAGTGGGTGGTTACATAAGTGGAGAAACAATGGACCTAATCAAAAAGCACTGTACGAGGTTACCTATAAGACAAGACGTTTTATAGATTCGCTATATAAAAAGTTAAATGGTCAAGAAAAAATATCTGAAGAACCTAGGAACAATCCAATCTTTAAAAAGAGAAACTCTACAGATAAAATATATCAGACAGCAATACAAAAATTCAACAAAGAGGTTGATGAGAATGAGGACTAAGACTTCTTCTTTTTAACTTTTCTCTTAGTGTATGTAGTTTGAGATGAAGACACATTTCCATCTACATTTATATTTTTAGTAGTAGTTTTAGTAAATACTTTTCTACCCTTTTTCACTGCGGTAGAAGATGTAGATGTTGTTCTATAAAGTCCAATTTTAGGTCCATATTCTGCACCGTGAGAATCAAGGTTCCTACGAGACCCTCCTAAAAGTTTTTCCTGACTAGAACTACCTGTTGTGGTGACGTTTTTAGGTTTGGATTTTTTTAATTTTTTATTAAATTTTTTCTGACTAATAACTTTAGGCTTACCCTCTTCAGTAGGATGCAATGGTTTAGATGTTCTATACATAATGTTTTTTTACAAAGTTAATTATTTTTTCTTAAATGTTCCGTCAGTAGCGTAGTAAAACTTTATCTGTTTCTTAGTGAAGCATTTTCCACTAGGGCTTTGATACTTGCCCTTACACTTACCCGTTCTCATTTTTGTAAATGGCATAATTAATACTTTCCTCTTTTACTTTTAGGCGAGCTCTTAGTTGATCCTCCCTTACCAGCCCATAGGTGTTTACACGCCCAGTATCTAGCTGTCATCTTATCACTAGCTGAACTACACTTATGTCTAGCCTTAAAACTTTTCCTAGCAGCAGCACTGTAGTTATGACCGTAACCCTTAGCACCAAAATGAATTAACTTCTCCTTACCACCAGAACAAGCCTTTACCATCTTCTTCTTGCCAGATCTATCAGAAGCAGTAACCCTATTACATTTCATTTTGCTTTTGTTTGCCATTGTTTACAGTTTAAGTATGTTCTATAAATATATCGAAATCATACGTTCCAGTCGCCATCGTTAACGGAATGTTTATGTTGTAAATTAAGTAAGATGTTCCAATAGACGGATCTGGATCCGTACCTATAAGATCTGTTTCCGAAGGAGGCACTTGAATAGCGTTCATTTCTTTGATAATATACCTAGTTCCTTGATTACCTGGTAAAACTGGACTATTTAAGGGGCCGCTAGACACATCTAAACCTCCGCTACTTGTTCCTAAACTGAAACTTGAGGCTGTGTAGTTTGCCCAACTTCCACCTGTGTTAGCACTTACAAGAGAAACAAACCTATTTATTGTCGGGTAGTTAGTTCCATCTGTGTCGGCTGCTAAAACATTACTATAAACCTTAGTGGTTGTTATTGTTCTTTTTGGTGTTAACTGTGTGTAACCTGCCCAATAATCTTGTCCTGGGGTAAAAACTAATTGCCCTGCACCACTAGTAACACTAAAACAGTTATACCAAGTGCCGCAACCTGAAGGATTTATAGACTGTGCTCCTGGAACACCTACACCCCAAGCTTGTGTTACGTTGTACTGTGTGTGACTGACTGAAATCCTTGGTAGCTGAATTTGATTTACTGCTGGTGCACTCCACGTCCATGCCCCTGGTAATGGGTTTGCTGTACATAAAAATGTATGTGGTTTACCATCATTTGGTATTGACGCATACCCATCTACTACTCCGTTTATCTTCCCTCCCACAACAGATGGGAATACTAGAATAGACATTGTAGAATTATTTACAAACGTAGTCTGTTTTCCTGTAGTTGGATCAGGAAGTCTAGTTGCTAGATTAGAAGTTGTAGCTGTGTCTATCACATTTATGCCATATATAGCCTGTGATGTAGAAGCATTAGTAGTCCCTTGAAGAGTTAATGTTTGAACTGTTTGTGTAGAATCTCCTCCAAAATCTGATATATCATACAAAGGTGCTCTAGCTGCAATTTGTGCTGACCTCTTGTTTAAATCATTATTACTTGAAGGTATTCCTTGAAATTTTGTTCCACTTGGTATTGCCATTATTATTTATTTTTTAATCTTTCGTTTTCCTTTTCTAAAAATTCTACCTTGGTTCTTAAAGCTGAAACCTCTTCAGTTAATTTTAACACTAGTGATCTTAATTCATCTTTCTCCTTAGAAGACTCATCTAATAATTCCTCTAACTTAGTTACCCTACGTTTCAAGTCGTCTCGGTATTGAATGCCATCACTATTTACTGTTTCGTCTTTTTTTTGTTCTGCCCTTATTTTCATTCTAGCCTCAGCAAATTTCCATAATCCCGCTGTGCCTAGTACTCCACCAACTATTGTTACTATTTCAGTTACGCTGTCCATGTAGCTGTTCCTTTTTTAATCGTCTTAAGCTCCCAAATGAACTAATTACTAGTACTACCCAACCATAATGAGACGCATCCTTTAGTCCGCAACAAATTATGTAGAGTGACAAAGTTATAATAAATAACGTAAAAGAAAGAAAAGCTGCCCTTACCCTGTAGTTTATACAGCCATTTGCTACGGCAAATAATTGAAACAGTCCCACCAGTACTAATAACACATTAAATACAGGCATAAAACCCAACTCAATTATAGTAGCTAGTGGTGTTAATATAAAATTGCAAATCCCAAGAGTTATCTCCGTGGGCTGTGAGTCACTGTGCTCCCATATATTTAGTAGTCGCTTGATCATTTTTTCTTACTAACCCTAGCCTTCTTAGTATTTGGTACAACCTTATTTCTACTTTTCTTTTTTTTCTTAGCCGTTGCAGCTCTTTCAGACTTAGTTAGGCTGTTAGCTTTTGCTAGAGGTAAACATCTATCTGGATTCTTAGTGTCTTTACTAGTACCACACGCTCCAAGTATAGAGCCATCGGTACCAATACGAACCCACTTCTGTTTTCTCCAGTTAGCTAATTCACCCATTAGTATCCTGATGAATTGGTTTTTTTCTCCATCCCGTAATTAGGGTTCATTTTCATTGAACCATTCATAGTCTTAGCGAATGAGTCTGCTTGTGCCTTACCCATTGCGTTGTAAGGAAATGTTTTAGACATTGACTTTCCTGAGTCTGGGCATTTGTATTTTACTGTTGGCATAATTATTTATTTTTTACAAGATTTATTTTTTTTATGACCGTAACCTTTTTCTTTTAGTTTGTTATGGTCCTCCATTTTAAAAGCCATCTTCCCCTTGCAATCTTTATACATCATGTGAGGTTTAAATTTTTTAGTTTTCATAATTAATTATTTTTTTTCCTCTAGACCTTTTGTCTCCAGGTGTGTTATTATTATCTCCTCTGTTTTTTGATTGATTCACAAGAGCTGGTTTCTTACCTGTCTTATGAGACACGTCTTTATTATCACCGTTCCCATAGGTTCCAAACTGTCTGTTTAATTTNTTTAACAATACCCTCTTTTCAATCTCACTTTTCTTGCTGTTNAATATTTTTTGATAAGCGTTTTTTTTCTTACGAGCCTTAGCGTTACTTCTNTAATATTTTGCTGACCTACTTAAACCCATTACTTTTTANACTTCTTAGCGTAGTTAGGATCCTTACAGTATTTACTTGCCGCCATATTAGCGTAAGCACTAGGGTATGTATCAAATGTTCGTTTAGCCCATGCTATACCTGCTGAACATATCTTATTCTTCTTTGTTCTTCCCTTTGTTGCCATATAGTCAGCAAAGTTACGAAAAATATCACATACAGATTATAACATCCCTCTCTAATATAACACCATATGTGTTGGTGTCAATCTTCATTTGATGCCCTGATCTAGCCTCGTGGTATATTGTATCCCCATCTTTTATAGCGGTTACATCAGTGCCTGATGATATTACCTTGCTTTTCTTGTAACGAAGCCTACTTACCTCGTCACCGCTCATTAATAACCCGCTGTTACTTTTTACTTCCTCGTTGATAGCCTCAACAATTATAAACTTACCTATCGCTTTCATAATCTCTTACGTTTGTTATTATTGCATTTGTACTTAGTATGGTTGTCGCTACTGACACAGCGTTCTCTAGTGCGTTCTTAGTAACCTTCATTGGATCTATTATACCCATCTTGATCATATTACCGTACTTGTCATTCTTAACATCATACCCTACCCCTGGGTCCAGATTAGGCTCTATTTCGTTAGAGTCAATCCCTGCGTTGGTTAATATCTGCTTAAATGGCGCTTTTAAGGCCTCTGAGAGGATTGCATTAGCTACAAGCATAGTCTCACCGTCTCCACGCTCTAATAGTTCCTTAGACGTGTCTAATAACGCTATACCTCCTCCAGGTAATATTCCCTCCTCTAGGGCTGCTCTAGTAGCACATACGGCATCATCTACTCTATCTCTCTTTTCTTTCTGCTCTATGTCACTGTTTGCGCCCACATTAATAACCGCTACACCGCCAGACATAATAGCAATACGCTCCTTTACAAACTCTTTCTCTGACTCATGCTTCTCAGTATTGTACTCTTCCCATAGTTCAGCTACTCGCTGGTCTATAGATTGCTCATCATGCTTAATAAGCACAGTGCTTGTTCTGTCAATAATAGCTTTCTTGCACCTTCCTAGGTCCCCTATCTGCATTAACTCTAAATTATCCCCTGTAGTCTCAGAAAAATATTTAGCGCCTGTAGCGTACGCTATATCACTCATCAGGTCGTCACTCTTATAGCCAAACTGTGGTGGTATAATAGCGCATGCCTTTATGTTACCCTTAACTACATTAAGATTTAATGTATTTAAAGCGGCTGGTGTCAATGTTCCAATAATCAGCAATGGCTTACCACTCTGTATAACGGGAGCTAGTACATGCTCTATACTAGTTAGTGAGGATATCTCCTGGTCTATTACCATTACGTAAGGATTCTCTAGTACACACTCTCCCTTTTTCTGGTCCGTAATAAAATACTTAGACGACATCCCTCTATCAATCTTCATTCCGTCAATAATATTAGCGTATGTCTCACTACCACTTGCATTCTCTACAGTAACCACCCCATTATCTCCAACGGACTTATAGGCGTTAGCTATGATCTCACCCAACACCTTGTCATTATTAGCTGATATTGTAGCCACATCAATTAACTTCTTCCCACTAATCTTTTTAGCTTTTTTTCCTAATACACCAACTACCCACTCTGCACTAGACTGTATAGACCTAATAATTTCCGTTAGGTTCATGTGTGGTTTTATTCTTTTCTGTGCCTCTAGCACTATCGCCTGGGTCAGAACTATCGCTGTAGTAGTACCATCACCTGCTGACACGGCAGTATTACTAGCCGCCTCCTTCATCATAGTCACCGCTAGGTTCTGTGTAGGGTGTAGTAGGTTAATACTCTTAGCCACGGTTACACCATCCTTGGTAACGGTAATCCCCTTTGTATGATTCTCTGATTCTATTAACACAGTCTGACCTCTCGCACCTAGTGTGCTCTTCACTGCATTAGCTAGTGTATTAATACCATTGATAAGATCTTCCCTAGCCTCTTTATCAAAGCTTACTTGTTTTACTATCATAATAAATTAAATTTTATTTAAACCATTCTACATTTGCAAATGTACTCTTTAAACCACAGCAAATATAAAAAGCAAATATATAAATATTTTTATTTAAACCACTAACAATAATTCTCTTATTACACTCCATGACGATTCCAAAGAAAACCCTCCCTATTACTCTATACTATTTAATGTCTATATATTTTTTTTTCTTATATACGTAGAGAAAAGTTGTCATAGTAGGAATATCACCTATATATCCTTGATTATCAGTAAGTTACAGCATGACAAGATTTTTAAAAGTTGTCATAAGTTGTCATAAACAGCCCTTTTTACCTAAAAGTTGTCATGATTATCCGTTTTAAAACGTTTAATACCGTTTATCTCACGACAAGTTTAGCCACAAAAAAAGGGGCCTAAGCCCCTAATTCTATATTTATAAATTTATATTACTTAATTACACATGCGTGAGTAAAGGCTGTTTTAGCCATCACACCCGTAGTAGGTACAGCCGCTGAAAGACCTGCTCCAGCAACAAAACCAGCTAATGAAAGAACCGTACTAACACCCGCTAAATTACCATAAGACCTACACGCAGCATCACCTAGTGTTTTGTGTATTCCTATTACATATGAATTACCAGCCACTATGTTTAATGTACCCGAACCAGTAGCTGAAAGGCTAACATCAACAATCCCTGGAGATAAAACAGAGTTGTTACTACCCTCCATTATTTTAATGCCACCTGATCCAAACGGACCATTATATACCGCTACATTAAATCCTTGATACGTTCCAGACGGCAATTCCTTAGTAGTTAATTGCATTGTAGATGCCTTAAACGAAGAGGTTGCTGTAGCTAAGAAATAGTAAGAATCACCAGTAGAATTAGCCGCCTCTAGGTCTGTATTACTAGCGTAGTCTACGGGAGCCCACGCTCCAGCATTGACCCAACTAACAGCGTTAGAAGAACCTAAGGATGAAAGAATCTGACCCTCTGTACCCGAAGCTCCAGATGTATCTAATAGACCTTGATTTATTTTAACACCAGTGTTTTTAGTGGTTAATTTACTAACACCACTATAGTATAAGTCTACATCGTACTGTCCACATCTGATTTTATCCGTTCCATCAGTAGTTAACTGAAAGTATATAGTTCCACCAGTTGTTGTGTCAGGAAAACTCATAAATGTAGTAGCAAATCCGTTGTGAGTTATTTTTTCACCTATAAGAAAATCATCCACATTTGCAGTTACGCTTGTTCCACTAGAACTTACTGGAGAGTCTTGTATACCTGTTCCTCCAGCTGACCACATAGGTAAAGTAAGAGCTGTACCTGTACCTGTTACCGTACCTGCTCCAGCTGTTGCACCCCACTCTAAGGCTGTGCCTCCAGCATTTACTTTTAGTACCTGACCAGCGCTTCCTATTGCTGTTAAACCCGTGCCTCCCTGTGCTGTTGTTACGGGAACAGAAAGATCTAGTGTTATTGCGTTAGTACTGTTAGTGCTAAATGTCAACCCAGTTCCAGCCGTTAATCCTATATTAGATGTGTTAGTACCATCACTTAGTTGAATTGTAGCAAGACTATCACCCGTACCTGTGTTAGATAACACGTATGCCGCACTTAAGTCAGCTATACTTTGTACCGTAAAGTTCTTAGTAGCATCACTTGACCCTACATCTGTGCCTATAATAATATCCGTTGCAGAAGGTGCTACTATAGGATACTTACTAGTATCTGATATCTTACCCATTGTCTAGCATGTTTGAAATTCTATTAGCCTCTACTATCATTGAAATCTTTTCAGCTCTCTTCTCAGCCTTTCTTCTTCTAGCCATCTTAGTGATTCCCATTTCGCTATCTGGTCTGTTATTAATCAACCTACCATTCTTTATTGTTAAACCGTCCATTTTGTTTTGTTTTATGTTATTAAAAAAGTTTAGCCTCTTACCAGTATTGGGCTTTAACCAAAACTGCTCGTCTCTCCTGGCGAGGCTTAAACCTACCCCACCTATATGATCAGCAGAAGCATGATACAAAGATAGTAAATTGGATGGGAATATTATTATTACATATACGTAGGTTATGAGCTTGACCCCTATTTACCCCCTATTTACCCCCTAGTCAATTTTTGTGTTAAAATATCCGTAGGTTGGGGGTTATATATGCATATACGTCGTCACCACCTCAAAGGAAAGTCGGTCTAATTTAGGTAGGGGGGTCCCTTTTTCGGGCCTTCCTTCCAGATTTTTTGAGGTTTTCCAGTGTCTCCAGGTGTCTCCCTGGTTTTGGTTTCACCCCGCCACCCGTACCCCGTACCCGTTACCCCGTACCCGTTACCCGTTCTAATTAATCCAGTCTAACAATCCATAAATGTTTAGATACAACTAAATAAAAGTTTAGGCAAGCCTAAAAATAATATTAGATTCAACTTAATTACACATACTTAAGTAGTGGATAAGAACACCCCCAATTTTTAGCCCAATAGATAAATAGAAACCAAAAAAGACTAACTAAGATTTAAAATACTGTTAATCAACAAGTTATAAGAGAGAATTAAACATCCAAATAAAATTCTACTAATTAAACCACTAGCCAAATAATATTTTACATATAAAAAAAGATTAGAATATTGTTGCAAATTTCAAAGAAACCTGCCTAAACACTTGGATTATATTTATATTTATAATTATATTTGACCTAACAAATTAATTAACTAACTTATCAATTATGAAAGAATCAATCAAAACAGAATTAAGAGAGCATTTAAATGATACTATTGAGTATTTAGATTCAAAAACGCTTGTAGAAAGTTATTTTAATGATGAGATACACCACAAAGCATTTAATGAAGACTATTATATTATTGGATATTACCAGGCGGAACAATGGTTAAAAAAACATGATTTAAACACGTTTGAAGCAATTGAAATATGCAACGATGCAGAGCTTGAAAACTTCGGAGAAATTCAAACAACGTTTGACAATGCCGAAAAATTAGTTAACCATTTGGTTTATTGGTTAGGGCTTGAAATATGCAACGAATTAGAATTAAACTAAAATAAAATGAAAGCAAATATAATTGAAAATATAAAGCATTTAGCTGCTAAGATATACAACAAAGAAGTGACTAAAAAACACTATACAAGTGAAAGACTAAATAATTTTGACTTGATCCAATTAATGAAACTAGAAAACAAATTTAAAACTGACCTACTAATTAAAAACAAACTAAGATGAAAAAAGAAAATAACGAAATAAAAAACTTAAGAAGTCTATTAAAACAAAATTTAATTTCAAACTATCAATACAACTTTAGACTTAAAGCAAATCAATTAAATATAAAAACATACAAATAAATTAGGATATAAGTATAATTATAATTACATTAGCATAAAACAAACAAACATGAAAAAATTAAACAGATATCAATTAAATAAAATTTCGTTAAGTCTGGATATGTGGTTTAACATGGCTACAGATGAGGAAATTAAAAACGGCCGCAAATGGTATGCAGATGCAAACCAAATTATAAAAGATATTGCAAACCAATTCAACACTACTGAAATAATCGCAGCGTCTGTTTTGAGTGCCTTAAGCCCTCGTAACAAATGGGAACAAAATATTAAGGACACTATAAAAGTTTTTCAAGCTATTAAGGACGGCAAGACGGCAGAGCAAATAAAAGTTTGCACGTTTCACACGAATAAATTCAAAGCCTTTGAGATAGCAAAAGGAAATAAGACAATAACTAAAGACAGTCAAAAAACGTTCGCATTCGTTAATAATATCGCACACCTAAACAATAACTTTGTAACTATTGACGTATGGCACTTGAGAGCCTGTTTTAATAAGACAATGGGATCTTGTGGCAAATTAGCCTATGAGCAAATCCAAAAGTTAACCATTAAAAAAGCTGACAAGCTAGGATTAAAGGGCTATGAATACCAGGCTATAATTTGGGAATCAATAAGAAATAAATTTTAACACTATGACGGCAACTATAATGTTTATAACAAATTACGGCCAAAGGTGGCAAGTAACAAAGCAATTTAATAATGACAAACACTTAAACAATTTTATTAACTATATCTGTAGAACTAAAAACTATATGTTTGACGAAGTATACAGAGCAACAAATAAACAACTATGAACACAACAAATGAAATACAACGAATAGAAAAAATGGCAAGAGCTATTTTAAGAGGTGACAAAAGTTACGAAGGCATTGAACTACCAAGAGGTCAAAGATGCGGCACTGAGTATCAAAAGAAAACCTACGCAATGATCAAAGCTAATGAACTACTAAACAAATAATTATGACAAAGGATAGATACATAGCGATCACAATACCAATAATATTTTTAACCTATATACTCTGCTTGCTTAGTGTAGCAATAAACTAAATAAAATGAACCATATGAACTGCGACTATAAATATGAANACGTACTAACATCAAAAGATAAAATAAATATTCACCTGCTATTGCTTAAAGACTTTCCAATGAGGTATGTATCTAAAAAGTATGGACTAACTAAACAATTCTTAAAGTATAAGCATGAACAATTCACAAAAAAGGTAGTNCCTGTGTCATTTAATGGAAAAGTTAACCCATACTACGATGACGAGATGAGCTANGGAANANTAAACCTAAAATATAAATACGATAATAAACTAAAAGATGAAGACAATAGGAAATAAAACATTAATAGAGATGCTGCCACAAATAAAGAAGGTAGCAAGAAAACACAACCTTAAAACATACAAGGCTAAGGACTTTAAAAAAATAATGAAGCTACTGGGCGTGCTGCTGCTAATGGTGTCATGTAATAGCAAGAAAAATAGAATACTAGATGACTCAATAACGACAGTAAAGGACATGAAAGAATGGATGATCCAAGACCAACAAAACGAAATAATTGACTACGATTATGCTGAATATTACATACAATATTTGGACAAAGTGGAGAATGACCTAATAAAATTGCAATAAACTTATTTAGAATCATTATAAACAATAATATAACTTGTAATTATAAACATAAATACATATATTAGTAAACTAAAACAAACAGCTATGAAAGTAACAATAACAACAAAACAAATATATCACAAGGTAGTGGATACTACAGTAGATATACCCGACATGGAGGAGTCAAATGTATCTGACTACCTACTAGAAAATGAAAACATATATACTAAAAAAATATATAATAAACTAAAACAAACAGTATATACAGAAGATCAAGGCGAGTGGAGATATGACATCGCAGATAAAAACTACGGAGGACACCTATAAAACAAACAACTATGAAAGACACAATAAACAAAATGCTAACAGAGAATCAAGAGTGGATTGATTACTATCAAAATAAACTCAATGATTTTATAGACAAAAGAAACGTAATACTAACTATATATAAAGACAACAATGAGTGATAAAGAAGTATGGAAGAAAGAAATAGAATTTGCACACAGGCAACTAAGAATGTGTAAATGGTACCAAGTCTTAAGGAAGCAAGAAATAAAAGCATATATAGATATAACTAAAAAAATGTATAAACTATGAAAACAATAATAATACCAGTAATACTAATAATAATAATATACCTATCATACATAATAATACAACTAATAAAAAAATGACAACAGAATTTATAGAACTATCAGACAATGAAATAAATAGTATGCTATCAGGAGAGATAGTAACAGAAACAATAAGAGTTAATGGAGAGTTAGTAAGGGTGGAGCTGTCAAGCGTAAGGAACGACTTCACAGGAATGCCAATTATAGACTACCATTATGATTTAAATAAAAACGAAAAAACATGACACGTACATTTTATATAAAACCAGGAAAGACAGAGGTAATGCTAGACTTCAAGGAAAAGAACGAAGAGCTAGGGGTAAGTTACTCAGCAACAATAACAGCTATGATGGATCTATTCATTAGTAGTAAAGACTTCAGGAATGAGGTGCTAGAAAACTTAAACTAATGGAGCAACTAAAACAGGCGGGCTTAGTTATAATTTACTTAGCCACAATGATAGCCTTAATTAAACTAATACTATGAAAATAGATATCAAAACAAGCGACAGCGTATATGTAACTATCAATGATCATACCTACTACATTGATGACTCAACAGGTGAGCAAATTGTAGACAAGTGGAGATCAACAGATGAGAACAATACACAAATAAACAATAAGAAGATAGCTAAGTATTTTAACCACAAGGTAACACTACCCTTTCATAAGGACTGGAACTACCTAATGGAAGCTGTCGCAAGCATGAAAGACAAAGGAGTAAACATTAACATAACCCCAGACATAAGAGATATGTATATGAGGGTACTAAATCAAATCAAATGACAGACATAGAAACATTCGAGACGCAATACCCAGAGCTGTCAGCAGAGTTCAAGTTAGTACAGCAAGAAATGTATGAGTTATTTGCACGAAAGCAAATGGACTACGGACTAAGCAACATAGCCCTGGGTGGTGATCTAAACAACAAGGAGGACAAGAACTTTTCCTTAACAGGATTATCAATAAGACTGACTGACAAGGTGAGTAGATTAAGAAACTTAATAAAGAGTGGCAAGAACTACGTACCTGGAGAGGGTCAAGAGGATACATTTATAGACATAGCAAACTATGGTATAATTGGAATATTAGTTGGACGAAATAAATGGAAATAAAATGAAAATAAATACAGACAAATTAAAAGAAACAATACTTGAGGAGTTATCTCTTGAGGTAGACTCAGACAGTAGACTACAGGATGTAGTGGCAGCTAAAATAATTTACTGCCGTATACTTAGAGACTGTGGTTGGACACTACACGGCATAGGTAAAACAATAAATAGAAACCACGCTACTATCATACACTACATGAAAAGATTTGAGGGTGAGCAATCAATAAAGTTTGATACAGAAATGATAATTAACTATAAGAAAGTAAAGAACTCATTCAATAGGTATCTAAATAAAAACTACCTATCACTAATGACAAGATCAGAACTAGAACAAACCATTGAAAAACTATTAAAAGATGAAAAATATATTTAACGAACTAGAGCAAGAGAATATAACATACGCTGTGTGTGTATCTCTAATAAAATCTACCTTTGATTCAGGTATTTCACAAAGAGAATACTACATAATTGCTAACAAGAAAGACGTAGCAGGTAGGTACGGATTTACAACAGGCAGTGACTCAGGCTACAGGAATGTATACGAGAGAGATCTATCTGACAGTGAGAGGTTTAAGTTCCTTGAGACTATGGATAGATACACTAAGGTTTTAAATAACAAACATGGCAGAGTGTATGAACTAAAGGGTGGGTCATTTAAGTCTAATTATAATAAAAACAAACAAGGAAATAAAAAGGTGACAAAACCAAAGGGTAAACAACTGGACATTATAGATTTATTTAAAAGCATATGGTAAAAAAAAGAACACTAAATGAACTTAGGCAAGAGAAAACCTATGGATATAAGGCTAAGGAGGATCCGAAGCCAACAGTACAAGAATTAATTAATAAATACCCTAACGATACAGAGTTAGGAAAACAAATAAGAAAGTTATGGAAGAAATAGAAAAAGAATTAGTAAAAATGTATAACAGGGCAGAGATATACATGAGAAAGGGCAACGANTCAATGAGAAACTTTGGGTCTGGAATGATGTGTGCTGTTAACGAAATACAGGATATGATAATAAAGAAAAATAAGTACAAAGATTCACTTAAAACTATAGAGGATGAGGTTATAAGTTATATGGGTCATGAGGGGAGTAAGATAGATATGGAGTTACACTATGATGATAAGTTATTTTGTAGATCTATATCTAACGGAGGTAGAACAAATAACTACTACTTTAGACGGGTTATGGCTTTTATGGAAGGGAAGGGATATGACCTAAAAAAATTCGAAATAAAAGTTGGAGAAGATATATATATTCAGTAAATTTACACACAATTAAATCAAATCAAATGGGACAAACAAAACGACTATATCGAGAGGTATATGCCACCGATCTGTGGCTCAATGATTACATTCAAAATAAAAAAAACATAGATGAACAGCATGAGCGAGATTTGGAAACAAGTCTTTAGCCAGGTTGAAACTTACACCTCAAACGATTCTACATTCACCATATATAATGGGTACAAGATTGAGAAAAAGAATACGGGAGATGTGTTAATATTCGACACTAGGACAGATAGCTCATTCTATAGTCAAATAGACGACATAGATGAGGAGATATTCTTAGCTAATGGATTCTTTAAAGGCGCTGACATGCTATCTATAAGGTACTATGAAAGCCAACTACATAGGATTAATGATAGTGTAAAGTATTACTTAAACACTAACAAGACAAATAAGCTAAGACAGGCTAAAGCAGAACGTAAAACAATAATGGAAAAACTAAATAAAAACTTCAAGAAATGGAAAAACTAGTAAAACTACAGTCGGAGCTAAAGACTCCAAAGAATCAGAGAAATAATTTTGGTAAGTATAACTACAGGTCGTGTGAGGACATCCTCGAAGCGGTCAAGCCACTGCTAAATAAGTACGGGCTAGTACTCAACATAACCGATGACATCAAGGAACTGTCAGGTCTTGTGTATGTAGAGTCAACGGCTACTATATATGATGCAAAGAAGCCTGAGGAACAGGTAGTGTCTAAGGCGCAGGCAGGTATTGATCCAAACAGGAAGGGTATGGACATTGCACAGTGTTTTGGTAGCTCATCCTCTTACTCTAGAAAGTACGCACTAAATGGTTTACTACTAATAGATGATACTAAGGACTCGGATGCTACTAATAATCACGACAAGAAAGATACAAAAGGTATACACCTTACGTTGGGTGATGAGAACTGGGACAAGGTATTAACTTACGTGGTACAGAACAAGGACCTAGGCATTAGAAAGATTATAGATAACCTAAGCCTAAAGTACAATGTTACACCATTAATTAAGAAGGAAATATCTAAAGCTATTAAGTCATGAGCGACAACAGAGAGGTAATACTTAAGAAGCTTCGTGATGATGACAATTATTACGGGCCATACGGCAAGACTTTCTTATCCAATAGCGACATAAGGTCTCTTCTAATGAATCCTAAGGGGTTTAAGAAGCCGTCTAAGCCATCTTTAGCTATGCTTGAGGGTAACTACCTACACACACTTATTTTAGAGCCTGAGAAGAAAGATAATTTTATAATATCAGACTCCTCGTCAAGGGTTACTAAGAAGTATAAGTCGGACCTGGCTGATACTAGTAATGACATTATCCTTTTAAATAAGGAGGCTACCCATATTGAGTGGTTAGCAAAAGAGATTAGGGCTAATGTGTTCCTAAACGAAATTATATATGACAAGACCAACAAGTACGAGGAGCCTGGACTGGGTGAAATCGGTGGCTTGATGTGGAAGGGCAAGGCAGATATAGTTACACGAGATCTAATAATTGATATCAAGACAACGGCAACGTTAGATGATTTTAAATACAAGGCTCGTAGGTATAACTATGACAGTCAGGCGTGGATATATCAACAATTGTTTGGACACCCTGTAGTGTTTGTAGCTATAGAGAAATCATCAGGCAGACTAGGTATGTTTGACTGCTCTGAGGACTTCTTAAGCAGAGGGCAAGACAAGGTAGGTCAAGCGATTGAAGTATATAATACATTCTTCGGGGAAAGTCCCACAGAAGATATAGATCAATATTTTATAAACGAAACATTATAACAAATGGCACAATTAATAAGCTTTTACGTAGACTTCAAAAAGATAGACAAGTCTAAACTAAAAGAGGGTAAGGGATACTTTACCATTTCAGTAAACGATGATACAGATAATTACGGCAACAATGCCGCAATGTTCCATCAACAATCCAAGGAGGAGCGAGAGGCTAAGGCTCAACGTACCTACGTGGGTAATGGTAAGGTAGTATGGACCAACGGCAACTCAGTAGTAGCTGAGAAGCAAGAGGAGAATAAGAAACCAGTCGCTGAAGCTAAGGCTGAGGACCTACCATTCTAAATGAATATGAGACTAAGGGGGATAAAATATAATATGACAAGAATCAAAAAAAACATCCCCCTACTCTCTATATACTTTTATGTATTATTTTTATTTTTTTTCCCTATATATGTAAGAAAAGTTGTCATTCTAGGAATGAAAAAACGTAACAGACTGAGTAATAGTAAGTTACTATAGGTTAATTAAAGTAAAGTCTTGTCATAAAGTTGTCATAAACGTTAAAATCTTGTCATAAATCAGTAAAAGTTGTCACAAAATCAAATCAAATGGACTATAAAATAACAATATTTCAAAACATACGAGACACTTCCACCCCGTTTTTTCGTGATGTATCTGTGGTTTTACAGAGAATTAAGGATGGAAAGTCTAAGGATCTAATAGAAAATATTAGAAAAGAAAAAGATAAGGAACAAAGAAACATACTTAAGAAGGGACTACCAGCGGTGTGTTTTTCTGGAGAGTTTAACAAGAGAGAAGACTCCTCAATTAATAAGCACAGTGGTTTAATATGTTTAGACTTTGATGGATACGAAAGCACCAAGGACCTAACAGCTGAGAGAAAGAAACTACAGAAAGACCCTTTTACATTCGCCCTATTCACCTCACCAAGCGGCAACGGAATTAAGGTATTGGTTAAGATACCTGAAGAAGTAGATAATCATAAGTCTTACTTCAATGCACTAGAAAAACACTACAACTCTCAGCACTTTGATAAGGCCTGTAAGAACCTGTCAAGGGTTTGTTATGAGTCGTATGACCCAAAGGTTTATGTTAACGTAGATAGTAAACTATGGGACACCTTAGACGAGAAGGAGTACGATCAACTAAAAGTCAGTGATGGTGTAAGAACCATAAGGGTATCTAACCAGGATGAGATAGTTAGAAGACTCAAGTCATGGTGGGAGAAGAAGTACGGCATGATAGATGGTGAGAGGAATAACAATGTATATATACTAGCGTCTGCATTTAATGACTTTGGTATTAACAAAGACCTAGCGTCATATGTAATGAGTGGTTACTCACAGGAAGACTTCTCCGATAGTGAGATTAAGATAACACTAGATAGTGCGTACAGACATGTTCAGAATTTTGACACTAAGTTCTTTGAGGATAGAGACAAGGTTAACTCAGTAAGAGATAAGCTAAGGGCAGGTGTTCAAAAAAAGAAAATCCGTTCTCAATTAATAGAAGCTGGAGTTGAGGGCGAGGTAGCGGATGCTGTTATCGAAGAGAAAGAGAAAGAATCCAACAGCTTAAGGTTTTGGAGTAAGAGTGATAAGGGTGTTGTATCTGTAATTCATTTTATGTTCAGGGCTTTCTTACAGGATAGGGGATACTATAGGTACTACCCTGATGGTGGTAAGAGTTTTATCTTTATTAAGATAGAAAGTAACAGGGTACACAACACTAATGAGGAGAAGATAAAGGATGATGTACTAGGTTACTTGCAGAACCTGGAGGACCTAAGTATATACAATTACTTTGCTGACAAGACTAGGTTTTTTAAGGAGGACTTCTTATCTATGCTTGACTTTACTGAGGTTCCTTTCTTGGTGGATGATGTAAAGACTTCCTATATATATTATAAAAACTGTGCCGTAAAGGTTACAAAGAGTAGTATTGAAAAGGTAGAGTATGAGAATCTAGGCGGTTACGTATGGAATGATCAAATAATAGACAGAGAGTTTGACTTCTGTGAGTCTAACGAGTGTGACTATAAAACATTCATAGCTAACATATCAAACAACGACTCTAATAGAATTAAATCAATGCACAGTACTATAGGTTTCTTAATGCAAGGGTATAAGGATAAGGGATTCTGTCCCGCTATTATAATAAACGATGAGGTCATTAGTGATAACCCAGAGGGTGGTACAGGCAAGGGTCTATTTGTACAGGGTATAACCGAGATGAAAAAGAATGTGGTAATAAATGGTAAGGAGTTTTCTTTTGATAAATCATTTGCTTACCAGTTAGTTTCAGCTGATACGCAGATACTTACATTCGATGATGTAAAGAAAAACTTTATATTCGAGAATCTATTTAGTGTTATCACAGAGGGTATTACTCTAGAGAAGAAGAATAAGGATGCTATCAAAATACCATACGAGCAATCACCTAAGGTAATTATAACAACTAACTATGCTATTAAAGGTAAGGGTAGTTCATTCGATAGAAGAAAGTGGGAGCTAGAATTAACCAGGCATTATGGTGATGGCTTTACTCCTTATGATGAGTTTGGTAGATTATTATTTGACGACTGGGATGAGGGAGAGTGGTGNAGGTTTGATAACTATATGTTAAACAACCTTAAGTTCTTTATGAAGAATGGGTTTGTTAAGAGTAAGTTTAANAACCTAGAGACTAGAAAATTTATAGCCGAAACCAATCACCAATTCTATGAGTGGGTTACAGATAAGGANAATAATTTACTAGATGTAACAGTATACAAGGCAGATGCTTANAATCAATTTGTGGCAGATAATCCAGACTACTACAAGAAACTAACTAGGATACAGTTTGGTAAATGGCTTATAGCGTATGGTAACTTTATAATGGGTAAGAACCCTAAAGAAGGCAGNGATCATCACGGTAGGTATTTATTTATAGAAACACCACCAAAAGAAGAACAAGTAAAAATGATTATATAATGGATGACTTAAACATTGATGAGGCTATTGATATTGCTATTAGAAACACCTACGATCTTTACATGGAAATACAAACATACGAGGATATAATAGAGGGAGATTATCCAATGTTTATTCATGACATAGATAGTGGTATTGTCGATGAGGATCTTGATTTCTTGATTTCTTATTTTGAAACAACAGAGGAGTATGAAAAATGCTCTGACATAAAAAATAAAAGAGATGAAGTTTAGAGACTATCAACAGAGTATAATAAATATAGGAAGTAGTAGACTATCAGATAGAGGTTTAATTTATTTGTCCATGGAGGTGAGGACAGGGAAGACACTTACTAGTCTCGGTATTGCTCAGAAGATCGGGGCTGGTAGTGTCTTGTTTATAACCAAGAAGAAGGCAATATATTCTATTGAGAATGATTATAGTTTATTAAGTCCTGACTTTAAGTTAGAGGTCATAAACTATGAGAGCTTACATAAAAGAACTATGTCTAAGCCTGATCTAGTTATATGCGATGAGGCACACTCTATGGGTGCATTCCCTAAGCCAAGTAAGAGAGCTAAGGATGTTAAGGGTATACTAGCAGCTATGGATAGTCCACTATTAATACTTATGTCAGGCACACCAACACCTGAAAGTTTCTCTCAGATATACCACCAAGTGTACTGTCACCCAGATAGTCCGTTTAATCAATACAAGAACTTCTATAAGTTTGCGGCTCACTATGTCAATATAGCTCAACGTAGAATAGGAGGTAATGTAGTGAATGATTACTCTAATGGTTTAATGGAAAAGATAATGGGTGTAATGAAACCATACATGATATCATACACGCAAAAGCAGGCTGGGTTTACCTCAGAGATAGAGGAGGATGTGTTATATGTTGACATGAAACCAAGCACACATAAACTATGTGAGAGGCTTGAGGCTAACCTGGTTGTAGAGGGCAAGGAAGAGGTTATACTTGCAGATACATCGGTTAAATTAATGATGAAACTACACCAGATATATAGTGGAACGGTTAAGTTTGAGAGCGGGAACTCTATGGTGTTAGATAGATCTAAGGCTGAGTTTATACGCTGGAAGTTTAAGGAGGATAAGATAGCTATATTCTATAAATTTACCGCTGAGTTAGAGGCATTAAAGGAGGAGTTTGGCGATGACTTAACTACAGACATAGATGAGTTTGACAACACAGATAAGAACATAGCCTTACAGATAGTGAGTGGTAGAGAGGGTATATCCTTACGTAAGGCAAAGTATATAGTGTACTATAATATTGACTTTAGCGCTACTAGTTACTGGCAGAGTAGGGATAGAATGACTACTAAGAATAGGCGATTCAACAAGGTGTACTGGATATTTAGCAGGGGTGGTATAGAGAAGAAGATATACAAGGCAGTGCAGGGTAAAAAAAATTATACAATAACACACTTCAAGAAAGATTACAAATGAGAATTAATGTTAAAAACTATTTATTAAATAATTTGTTGATTCATACAGCTGTTTATATATTCACAATAATTAGTGAACAGCGGATTAAGTGAGTAGTGGGTGCCTTGCTAGTCCGCTGTTTTTTTTAACTTTGTATTATTGAAAGAGCAAGACATTCAGAGAAAAAGAATTAAGGAGTTAGAGGCGGAAGGATACTATGTAATCAAATTAATGAAGACCAATAAGAATGGGATACCAGATCTTATAGCGGTTAAGCCAGGGGAGAACGTATTGTTTTCTGAGATAAAAACTAAAACAGGTAGACTGTCTAAGTTACAAGAGTATAGACTAAAAGAACTAAACGGCAATGGGTTTAACACAGAAGTATATGGAAAAGAATAATATGGTGTCTCTATCGTCAGACGTTATACTTAAACTAAACTATGAGAGTGAACACTTCTGTGATATGTTCTTTGATAGTATTGAAATGATTGACAATGATTTAATTCAAATGACATCACTTGGCTTAATTATTGAGAACGAAAACTCGGAGGACACCTACCTTGAGGTACAGGCATCTTGCATACACACAGGAGAGTATATTATATTTAACTATAATAAAATTGATGTTGACAAGTACCTAGACATAGTATTAGAGGGTAATATATTTAAAACTAATAGTGATAAAATACGTTTGATATGTTAACAACTGAACAAATAGAAAATATACCAGAGATGATTAAAAGAGGTATGCCTGTTGATACAATAATATCTTTATATAAGTGTTCTGAGGACGACATACTTGGTGCATTTTTAAATAACATTTACATTATAGATGATGATGTAGATAGATTATTAGATGGTGGAGAACCATTGGACGAGGAGGGGTGGTATGTAAAACTTTTAACACAACTAAATTAATGGATATTTATAACGAATTATTTAACAACATAAACAAAGAAATAATGAAGAAAAGATTGTCATATAACGGCAAGAAGGTCTACATAAAAAACCTAACCACTAACTATGCACTAGTTAGCTTCAATAAGGAAGAAAGAAAGGGTTTATTTAAGGTAGATATTAAGAACCTTGTAGAGATAGAATAACAATAAAACACTATCTATAAACCACTTAGAAATAATTGGTAATGGGAATCGTTTCGCAAAAAATCAAATCAAATGTCAGTAAAATTAAATAACTCAAACACAATAACTTACATCAATTTCGTAACCAATCAGATACATAATCACGCTGATGATATATACGAAGCACTAATGGACCAAGAAGATCCAGATCTTCAGCGATCTGTTGACTCACTAATTGATGTTCTACTTGAATTAAAAACAAAATGAAACAATACATGAAACACGCCCTGTCATTGGTAAATGATCAGGGTAAAAGTCTTTCGTATTCTGCTAGGAATGTAAAAGATATATACGACCTACCCGACACTGTTAACGCTATAAGAAAAAGAATAAGTAGGCAAAATAAGAAAAAGAATAACCCTGCTATTTATGAAGAATGCAATAGGGTTGGTATAAATATTGACTCTGTATCTAGCTACTGGTATAAGGGTAAACACTTTAGCATAATGGCTAAGGGTTCTTCTAAACCAACGTATGAAGATATTAGAGAAGATTTAATAAAAGAGATGACAGAGTACGCACCAAAGTATCCTGTTATAAATAGAGAGAAGGTGAAGGATGGACACTTACTAGTGGTTGATCCAGCAGACGTACACATAGGAAAGTTAGCTAAGGCTGTTGAGGGAGAGGAATATAACACTAGCATCGCTGTGAGGCGTGTTAAGGAGGGCGTACAAGGACTTTTAGATAAATCAGTAGGGTTTAATATAGATCAGATACTATTTGTTGGTGGTAATGATATTCTACATGTAGATACCCCTGGAAACAATACTACTTCAGGTACACCACAGAATACAGACGGGATGTGGTATGAGGCTTTTTTAAATGCTAAGAAGTTATATGTAGAGTGTTTAGAGATGCTAATTTCAGTAGCTCCAGTTCACTTTACTTTTAATCCAAGTAACCACGACTATGTGTCTGGTTTTATGTTAGCGGATGTCATTAGTTCTTGGTTTAGGAATTGTGATGACATTACCTTTGACACATCTATAAGACATAGGAAGTATTACAAGTACGGAACAAACCTAATCGCTACTAGTCATGGAGACGGTGCAAAGCAGGCTGACCTACCGCTGCTTATGGCTCACGAGGCTAAGGAGGATTGGGCTAAGACTGATCACAGGTATGTGTATCTACACCACGTACACCATAAGACATCTAAGGATTTTATAGGGGTGACTTGCGAGTCATTGCGATCACCATCGGGTTCAGACGCATGGCACTCTAAGAAAGGATATATAGGATCACCGAAAGCTGTGGAGGGATTCATACACCATAA
>JGI24003J15210_10000219_pt1 | contig 24409 bp, 38 predicted proteins | sample LinPmetageLP28_FD_15210 | JGI IMG/M metagenome (IMG submission 15210)
GGATTAAAAAACTAGAGGATTACACGATATGGCACGTCCGAAGGGAGCATTAGGCAAAAACAAGGCATTTTTACTGAATCGTCTTAAGGATATGTACGGCAAAGACTTCGACCCAGTAATGAAGATGGCAGAGCAAGCCGCAACACTGGATCAACTGGCACTAGAGGAGCCTAGCGTCACCAATCAGAAGGAATCCATCCACGCATGGGGTAAGATCGCAGAGTTCGTTACACCTAAGCTAAAGGCCACAGAAGTAACGACAGGTGACTCAGGCCTAACGGTGAGCATACAGCGTAAGAAATACGACGGATCGGCTAATGATGTAGCTGAATAGGTACCCCCCCCTCCGAGAGCGCGTGTTATGTATGTATATATGTCCCCCGCGAAAAAAAATTATGATTTTACAGTTACCCAACCCTAAAGACACACTGAGAGATGCCGTAGAAGCTCATATAAGCCGTTCTAAGGACTTTATTCTTATTTCGGTAGCCGATGTAGGGGTAGAGATAGGAAGTACCCTTACAAGCGAACAGGAGGTGTTTTACTTAGAATTGGCAAAAACACTTGTAATGAGAGATTGGTTAGGAGAAGATGGGGAATGATTAGTTTAAATACAGATGAAGTTGTCAGTGATTCGGATTACGAATTAATAGAAGCCTTTTGTTTAGCCTTAATTGATAAGGATTCTTATTCGATGAATGAGGTCTTATATCTTGTTAACGAAAAGATGTCTGTAGAGTGTTCCTGCTTAGAAGAGGATTGTATTTGTGGCAAATGGTAAGAATGGTAAGAATTTGATTCATAAGTTAGACAAAGCGACTCGTGATAGACATTTTCCTGAGTCTAATGGTGGTAAGGGTAGTCATGCTAGAAAGTCTACAGTAGAAAGTAGAACAGTATACAAGTCTAATTACGATGCTATTGATTGGTCGTACACTGGTAAGAGTTACATTAAGTCAGGTAATTAAATGAAGATCGAATATAACTTAATGGCTCAAGGCCAAGTTCTACAGGATTTTAACGATTGTCGAGAAAGAAACTCTTTCATCATGGGGCCTCTAGGTTCCGGTAAGACTGTTCAGTGTATTCTAAAATTATTTGACCTAATGTGTGAGCAAGAGCCTGTTAAGGACAAGCAACATAAGAACTATGGTGTACGCTTATCTCGTATCATCGCGGCACGTAATACTTATTCCGAACTGTTCTCTACGACGATTAAGGATTGGCTAGAGATACATGGAGAATTAGGTGACTTCAAGCAAGGTAACAAAGAGCCTCCTACCCACTTTATCCGCTTTAAGCTAGAAGATGGCACTAGGGTAGAGTGTGACATTGTATTCATTGCCTTTGACCGTCCTGAACACGTTAAGAAAGCTAGGGGTATCCAGACTACATGGGTATGGTTAAACGAGACTAAAGAACATTCTAAAGCTGTCCTTGATATGCTTGATCTACGTCATGGTCGTTATCCCTCTAACAAGGAAGGTGCGCGTCCTACACACCATGGAATGATAGGAGATAGTAACGCTCCTGATGAAGACCATTGGTACTTTAAACTAGCAGAGATAGAGCGTCCTGAAGACTGGGCATTCTATCGTCAAGCTGGTGGTGTGATTAAAGATGGTGAGAACTGGTTAGTCAACGAGAAAGCAGAGAATCTTTTTAATCTACCTGAAGGTTATTACCGTAGGGGCTTACAAGGAAAGACTGATGATTGGATTAAAGTAAACTTAGCCAATGAATACGGCTTTGTGTCTAACGGTAAACCTGTTCACCCTATGTATACCGATTCTGTCCACTGTCAACACTTGGAATTTAAGCCTGATAAAGATACTCCTATTGTTTTGGGCTTTGACTTTGGACGTACCCCTGCGTGTGCCTTCTTACAACGTACTTCGATTGGACGTTGGGTATGCTTTGACGAGGTTGTACTGACGGACTCTGGTGCTGTAGACTTTGCTCCTAGTCTTAAACGATACATTGAAGAGATGTACCCTAACCACACGTTTAAAGGATGGGGTGATCCCTCTGGTAACAACAAGAATCAATCTAACTCTGAGACTCCGTTCCAGATTATGCGAGCCGCTGGCATTCCTTGTCAACCTACAGTGTCTAACGATCCTATGAAGCGTAGGGCCGCGCTAGAAGTCCCTATGAAAGAAATGTGTATGGACGGTAAGCCTAGATTTATTGTCCTGCCTAAAGCCTCTATGATTAGAAAAGGTCTACAGGGTGGCTTCTGTTACCGTCGTGTACAGACTACAGGAGAGAGATACACTGATGAACCAGATAAGAATGAATACTCTCACCCAGTAGAAGCACTTGAGTACGCTTTACAGGGAGAAGGAGAGGGTCGTTCTGCATTAGCTCGCGCTGGTGGGTTTGATAAGACTCACACTGCAAAGATAAAAGTTAATGTCTTCTAGAATACCTACTAAAGTTTATATTGTCTTTGAGAATGATGGTAATAGATGGTGGTCTTTTTTCTTAAAAAAAGGAATTAGGCACTGTTTTATTCTAAAACCTACAGGAAAAGACTTCATTGTGTACGGAAAAAACACAAAAGGGTTCGATTTGTTTACGATTAAAGACGAAAAGAGTATAATCGACGACATATTTGTAATAAAAAGCTATATACCTAAAGAATGTAATCGGTCATTATTTATGTTGAATACATGCGTAGGCCATACTAAGCAGATATTAGGAATCAACAATCCTTTTATCTTAACTCCATATCAATTATTAAAACATTTGAGGAAATTATGAAAGCGCCTAAAGCCCCCGAACCAACAGCACAAGANNTNGCTGGTGTAGCTCGTCAGTCTCGTATGATTGATGAAGAAACCGAAGAGATGGAAAAGAGATTAAAGGCCGCGGCTAGAGGTAAAAGAGGCTCTAGCTCACTACTTGCTAAAGCTGGTAAGGCATCTGTTGGTATGAGTAGAAGAAGCATGGTTGGTGGCAGTTACGGAGGAGCAGGAGGTAGCCGTGGAGGTTCAGCTAGTGGCGGTGGCGGTTACAGTGGAACGTCTTCTCCTAATAGCCCTGCACCATCTACCTTTAAAACAAGATAGGCTACAACATGAAACTGCCAAAAGAGCTAGGATCGTTACAAGATTTAAAAACAAGAGAACAGCAAGCATTTCAGAAGATGGCTTTATGGCATGATCTTCTTGATGACTGCTATGAGTACTTCCTTCCTAACAGAAATCTATTTGATGACTTTGCTACTGGTCAGAAAAAGATGGACAGAATATTTGACTCTACTGCTATCGAAGCTATCCAACAAGGCGCAAGCAAGCTACAAGAGAACATTGCTCCTATCTGGGGTAACTGGGCTACCTTTGCACCGTCTGTAAGTGTTCTTAATATGCTAGAGTCTGGTGATTACGATGTATCAGAAGAAGAGATTAGAGCTAACCTAGAACAACAAGCAAGCATTGTTTTTGATTACATTAACCGTTCTAACTTTGGCACACAGTTTTTTGAACATGCCCTAGACCTTTTGGTTGGTACAGGTACGTTAAGAATTGATGAAGATGAAAGCGATGATATGCCGATCATCTTTAATGCTATTCCGCAGAAAGGTATTGCATTTGAGGAAGGGCCGCATGGTTCTATTGAAACTCATTGGCGTAGATTCACCGTTAAAGCTCGTAACCTAAAGCGAATGTGGAAAGGCTTTAAGCCCTCTGAAAGCATTAAGAGCAAGATAGAAAACCAACCTGACGCTGAAGTAGAAGTCAGTGAAGGTGTTGTGTACATGCCTAAGTCTAAGACTTACTACGGTTGTGTATGGGTAACTAGCGAAGATAGAATTAGCTGGACGCAAGACTTTGGTAAATCTAGCCCTTGGGTAACTGGTCGTTACTCTAAAGTAGCTGGTGAGATTCGTGGTCGTGGCCCTGCTGTCCAAGCATTGCCTGATGTTCGATCACTAAACAAAGTTAAAGAGTTTGTATTGCAGAAAGCCGCTATCGACTTGTCTGGTATGTACACTGCAACCGATGATGGTGTGACTAATCCCTACAATATAGTTATAAGCCCCGGAGTTGTTATTCCAGTTGGTTCTAATAACTCGTCTAATCCGTCTATACAGCGTTTAGATACTGGTACTAACCTTTCATTAGCGCAATTTGAGATGAATGAGCTACAGAATTCTATCAAGCGTGCTTTGTTTAACGATCTGCGTGACCCTACTGGCCCTGTTCGCTCTGCTACTGAGATCGCTATTGACTCAAGAGAACTAGCCAAGCGTATAGGTTCTGCCTTTGGGCGACTACAGACAGAAGTATTAGTCCCTATCCTCAAGCGTGTTGTTTATATCTTGACTCGTCGTGGATTACTACAGCCTATTCAGTTAGATGGTCGTGACATTGAGATTAAATTCTTATCACCTTTGGCAAAAGCGCAGGATGGCGAAGACATTATTAACGTACAACAAGCCGTTCAGTTTGTATTGCAAAATGCTGGCCCAGATCAGGCTAAGATTGGTTTTAAGCTAGAAGACTTTGGTACATGGGTAGCCGCTAAGACAGGTATGCCAGCCGAGTTAGTCCGTTCTGATACAGAGAAAGCCCAAATCATTCAGTCTGGTGCTGAAGCGGCACAACAAGGCATTAAACCTTCACAAGCTCCGATGCAAGCTCAATGAGTTGGTCAGAAATTAACCAATCTGCTGACCCTGCCGTGGCTAAGAAACAGGCTGACATACGCAAGCAAAATGCGTCTGACTTGGCTAAATCTTACCATAGGGTCTTTACAACTGATGACGGTCAGCGTATCTTGTCTGACCTGACTAGAAGATTTGTCTACGATAATGACACTTCTTTTGGATCAGAAAACATTGATTATGAGGCCGCGTACCATAATGGGGAGGCTGGAGTAATTAAGTTTTTAATTAACCAAATGAAACAAGCTGAAATATTATAGGACTAGATTATGTTAGATGAACAGGCCGCACCAGAAGTACCAAAAAGCGATACCCTGCTAGATCAAGCACAACCAACTTTAGAAGCTGGAGAATACTTCCTTGCTGATGGCATTAAAGGCACAGGTGACGCACCNGAGTGGTTAAACACTGAAAAGTATAAATCTGTTGCTGAACAAGCTAAAGGATATGCTGAGTTATCCAAAAGGTTTGGTGGATTTAAAGGCGCACCTAAAGATGGATATACACCCCCTGAAGGTGTTGAAGCAGACGATGCTTTATATCAAGAGCTAGAAGCGTTTGCTACTAAGACTAATATGAACGGTGATGCTTTCCAAGAAGCGTGGGAACTATTATCAACACAAGGCGAAGTAGCAGAAGAGTACAATCAAGAAGTCGAGTTAAGCAAGCTAGGTGACAATGCTCAAGAAAGAATTAAGACTGTTGAAAGTTTTATGAAGAACAATCTTGATGCAGATACTTACGAGCAAGCTAGAGGATTAGTTACTAATGCCGATACTATTGAGCTTGTTGAGTTACTAGTTAGAGCTACTGCACCGACTAAGCTACCAAGTGAAGGTGGTCACAATCCTGAAGGTTTATCTTGGGAGGCCATTGAAGTAGAGATGTTTAAGCAGGATGATAATGGTAATCTGCTTAGAAGTACCAACATAAATCACGAGCAAAAAATACAAAGAATGATGGAAGCATGGGGCGGTAACCAGTAGTCATTTGATTTATATAGGGTAAAAGGTGTATAATCCGTACACTGGATACCCTTTTCCCAAAGGCCCAGTAAATTTAGGTTGAATGCTGACCAATTTACTGGGTACTCAGCTTAAACCTTGAAAAACTTTTTTTAATTACTCTTTTTCGAGGAACTTCTTATGAGTAAGACTCTCTCATCTGTTGCAGTCACAGAATTTGACTCAATGGTAAAACATGCCTATCAAGGCGTTGGGCTATTAAAGCCTGCTGTTACTATCCGTAACAACGTAGTTGGTGACACTTACAAATTCCGTCGTATGGGCAAAGGCCTAGCTAACCAGAAGTCTACTTCTGATTTGGTTACTCCTATGAACGTAGCGCACGAATTTAAAACTGCTTCTCTTAGCAACTGGAATGCTCCAGAGTACACCGATATCTTTGACCAAGCAGACGTAAACTTCGACGAGAAGCAAGAGCTTGCAAGCACTATCGCGGCCGCTATTGGTCGTCGTTGTGACCAGCTTGTTATTGATGCAATGGACGCGTCTACTCCAGATGCTACTGATATTGCCGCTGGAACTACTGGCCTTACTATGGCTAAAGTTATTGCCGCACAAGTTGCTTTGCGTGGACAAAATGTACAGAACCAAAACCTTTATGCTGTTGTAAATGCTGATGGTCTTCGTGGCCTTTTGAATGACGAGTTGGCTACATCTTCTGACTATCAGACAATTAAAGCTCTTGTTTCTGGTGACATTAACAGTCTAGCTGGATTTCAGTTTATCATTCTGGGTAATCGTACAGAAGGTGGATTGAAGGTTTCAGCCGCTAATACTATTGACTCTTGGTTCTTCCAGCGCGATGCTGTTGGCCTTGCTATTGGTATTGACATGAAGACTTCTGTAGATTATGTTCCTGAGCGAACTTCATATCTATGTAACGGTATGCTTAAAGCAGGTTCTGTTGTTCGTGACAACGGTGGTCTGGTTAAAGTTAAATACAAAGACAACGTATAAGGAGAATCATCATGGCTTTTGCAAGATCAGGTTTATGCCGCATTGGCGGTTCAGGAGATGGTGGTAGCACTTGGCAGTATACTTCTACTGACGCTAAAACTGTTGTTGATAACGCGGATTATTTTCTTGCCGCTATCAGTGAGTTTAATATTGGTGATATGATTATCTGTAAAGATACTACCACCGCAACTGCTCCAGTAGTAACCATTACTTACATTAAGACCCAAACCGCTACAAGCATTACTGCGGCTGGTGGTACTACAATTACAGCGTAAAGTAACAAAGCACAACGTCTGGGGGGTTCGCCCCCCTTTCTTTCTGAGGTTTATATGGCAGATAAAAAACAGCAACAAAAAGAACAACTTCGCGTAAAATTAAAAGCGGCTGAAAGAAATAAAAGAAGTGTAGCTTTAGAAAAATCTCAAAAGGCGGCAGGCCGCGTAACCGTAAGAATGATTTCAGAAGCGCGAAAAAACAAAGCTCAAAATTATGACCAATTAGTAACAAAATATAGAACCCAAGAATCGCTTGGGAAGTTTTTAGATAAAGAAAGAACGCGCAAGTCCAAAGAAGCACTAGCTAACGAAAAGAAAAGAACAGGCAAAAAATAAACTAAGCAAGGTAATGTTATGGCTAGTAAAATCCAATTAATCTCTAATGCATTAATTTTAATTGGCGATTTGCCTATCACTTCTTTAGAGGGCAATTCTCGCGCACAAACTGTAGCTAACAATCTGTATGACAACATTGTACAGAATGAGCTAACCAAGTTTCGTTGGGGGTTTGCTAGGAAAAAAGCACAGCTAGACCTAACAGTTGAAACACCAGTAGGCACTGAATGGCAATCCATTTACCAACTTCCTGCTGATCTATTATTCCTCATTACAATTAATCCTCAAGTCCCATACGGACTATACGGTGACAAGCTGTATTGCAATGCAAGCTCTGCGATATTTGCTGATTACATTTATAATGCTCCAGAATCCACATGGCCTGTTTACTTCTCTAAGATGATTGAGTACGCACTTGCTATGGACTTTGCACCTTCTATTCGTGACAGCGCGGCTTCTATGGAAAACAATGCTAGGCAGTATCTTAATGCTTCTCGCATGGCAAGATTTACAGATTCCCAGCAATATCCTATAGTGCCTATAACTGATCGTCCCTTTATTAACGTAAGGCGCTAGTTATGCCAAAGTCTAAGTTCATGCAAAGCTCGTTTGTAAGTGGAGAGCTATCGCCCCTACTTAAAGGTCGTGTAGACCTAGATCAATACTATCAGGGTATGGAGACTGCCGAGAACGTCTTAATCGTCCCACAAGGCGGTTTAAAGCGTAGAGCAGGGACTCAGCATGTAGACGTAGCAGAAAAAATTATTAAGCCTTTTATATCTGCTGGAGTAGGGCAATTATTTAGTTTTAATATTACTGCTGGATTGCCTCTTGTTGGTAGCACATATACAAATAATTCTTCTACGTTCACAATTATTTCTTATACCGGATCAGGTCTGCCATATACTGTTTACGCAGAAAGAACAGTTGGAACTAATGATCCTACTGCTAGTGGCACTCTTGTCAAAACAGTTAGCACTTCTAATCTTGTATATTCTGCTTTTACAACATTTACTGGAACCATGCCAGAAGGTGGTACTGCGGCTAATATTAATGACTTTAATCCTGCTACTGTAGGACTTACAACAACTAATATTGGAGTATTAGGTACTGGCGCTAACGCTGATTATGTAGTTGCGTTTTACAATATTGCTGGAACAGTTAATCTAGGTAAATTTGTCGATGTTAAGAACATTCAATTAAGTGGTACTGGTTCTGGCGTATTTAAAATACAAGCGTCTGTAGATAATGTTTCTTGGTTTACTGCTTTAAGCATGACTGTTACCGCAGAAGAACAGTCAGTTCGCATTAGATTATCAGATAATTTTGATTACAAATATTTTAGAATTGTTCGCGTTGGTGATACTGGTGATTTAGGTACTTTAAAGATTCAGTTAAGTGAATTCAATATCTTGTACCCAACAGCTACTGCTTCAGATGTTAAGACATTTGATTTTAGTATTGAGACAAACAGACACTATTTATGCGTTGTAACTGGAGGTGATGAGACTACACCTTCTTATGGCAATATGTCTATCTACAGAGTAACAGACCAAACATTTAACTTTGTTCCTGTAGCTTATTTACCGTTGCCTTTTAAATCTTCTGAGGTAGCCGCAGTACGCGATGTGCAGACTGAAAACGTCATGTTAATGTTTCATGAAGATCATGCGTCTAAAAGAATTATAAACACAAGTGGTAATGTGTTTGCTATTGATGACATTCCTTTTCTTAATGTTCCTCAATATGACTATAATGATTCACAAAGCCCTACACCTACCAATTACATAACCACACTTACACTAGGCCATTTTTCTGTAGGCGATAGATTTCAAATTGATGTAGAAGGTGTGTTAAGTAAAAACATTACTTTAACTGGAAGTTCTGCATCTTCAGCGGCTAACATACAACGTAACCTTCAAGAAATGCCTATATTTGGTGATACAGGTATTGCTGTTACAGGCGGCCCTGCTGTATTTGTTATTACTGTTTCTGGCGAATCAACAAAATCTTTTGAGTTGTGGTCAGGGTTTGCAACTTCAGATAGTGGTGGCACTGCAAATACAGTAGCTTTTGTTTTAAATCAACAAGGATCACCTCGTAAAGAAGACGTATGGTCTACGACTAGAGGATTCCCTAAGACTGCCGCGTTCCATGAAGGGCGGTTATGGTTTGGTGGTACAAAGTCTAAACTACAAAGTTTGTTTGCTTCTAGGTCTAGTTCGTTTTTTGATTTTTATACTGAAGAGGGCGATGCTGACGAGGGTATATTTACAACCATATCGTCAAGACAGCTTACAGAAATTATTGATATTAATCCTGATCGCGGCTTGCAAGTATTTACTGCTGGTGCGGAGTTTGTAGTCAATGGCTCTACTCCTGCTGACATTTCTATTCAAGCGCAGACACAGCATGGCGCGGCTACTTTAGAAGTTAAATCAGTAGATGGCGCTACATTATTTGTTGACCAAAATGGTAGGACATTACGATCATATTTGTACAACTTTAATGAAGATGCTTATAACAGTACGGACATATCTGTATTGTCTTCACAACTTATAGATAACCCAGCAGATTTAGGTATTTTAACAGGGTCATTATCAGAAGATGCTAACTGGGTATTTATTGTAAATCAAGATGGTACGTCAGCAATTCTTAATACGCTTAGATCACAAGACATTAATGGCTTTACTAAATGGATTAATGGAGACACTAGCACTGTATACCCTCTTAAAACTGTATCGGTGTCTGTTGTTAATAATGATTTGTTTTTGGTCAACAAAAGAACTACTGATACTACTACTACCTATACAGTAGAAAAGTGGGATTTTGATTACTTAATGGATTCTTCTGTTAGGCTAGAAAGCTCAACAAGCATAATAGGTAATAATTTATTTTTAGCTACAAATCATTTAAACGGAGAAACAGTTAGTGTTGTGGCAAGAGGAACGCCATTACCAAAACGTGTAGTACAAACAGGTTCTGGTTCAGGATACATTGTTTTAACTGATGGTGAGAAATCATTTATCCTTGAGCAAGACCCTGCTACTGGTGTTATTGACGTAGAGGTAGGGTATAACTTTATACCTAAGATTAAGAGCATGCCTTTAAATACTGCGGCTCCTGCTGGTCAAAACCAGATGCGGCAAAAGAAGATTACTCGTATTAACCTAAGAGTTTACAAGAGTTCTGGCGTGTACATTGATGACAATCCTGTTGCTATCAGACAGTTTGGAGGAACGGCTGACTCTCCACTAAACGAAAACTTGCCTGAACAGACAGGTGTTATACAAGGTGAGAACAGTGGCAATGGTTGGGATATTGAAGTACAGCCTATAATTACTGTACCTGAACCTACGCCATTCCACATACAGGCTATTGAATACGAGGTAGAGTCTTCTTGAATGAAGTAACAACGCAAGACGACATAGTAAAGCTACAGACTTTAATGCTAAAAGGCGATACACTAGAGCTAGAAGTAAAGCATCATTTTAGTGAAGGATTGTATGCAAGAGAGTTGTTTATTCCTGCTGGTGTTTGTTTAGTAGGAGCGTTACATAAGACTACTCACTTGTACACAGTAGTAAAAGGCAGATGTAAGGTGTCTAGCCAGTTTGGTAATTTGGATATTGAAGCTCCGTTTATGGGAGAGACAATTCCACAGACTAAGCGTGTTATATACGCTGAAACAGATTGTGTTTGGGTTACATACCACCCTACACATTTAACTGATATAGAAGAGATAGAAAAGGCTTTATTAGAGCCAGAGGATATTTAGATGAGTTTTGCGATAGTGGCGGCAATGGCGGTAAGCACAGCAGTAAGTACTTATGGACAGGTTCAGGCTGGCAAAGCCCAACAGCAAGAATTTGAGCGCCAAGCCGAAGAAGAAAAGATTGCGGCTGAAGGTAGAGAGCTACAGCGTAAACAAGAACTTAATAAGGTTCTTGCGGCTAATGCGGTTAGTGCGTCTATGTCTGGTATGACTGGTGAAGGTACTCCTGCAAGTATTGCTCTTGAAAGCGCAAAGCAAATTGGCACTAGTGAAGGTATGATTAATCTATCTGACAAGCTAAAACGTGCTCAGTTACGCAGACAGGGTGCTAATGCTAGAGCTATGGCTAACATACAGGCGACTTCTACATTGCTTAAAGGTGGTGTTGGCATTGCTCAGGCTATGCCAGAATAGACATTTACTTAAAAGAATAAAGGTAAGAATAATGGCTAGACAACCTAGACAAGAGCGCATTGGCTTCTACGGCAATTTCCAACCTACTGGTGTAGATCAGTCTGGTGCGCGACGTATGCAAGCTCTAGCAGGATTAGCAGAGCACGCAGGCGGTGTTGCTGAACAGTTTGGTATTGCTAAAGCAGAGCGTGAGGCTCCTGAGCAAGCGTTACAGGCTGTTGAAGAGGCTCGTATAGTTGATGAAGAAGGTAAAGTATCTTACGGAGAGATAGAAGAGCGTCGAGGTTATGGAGCTGACGTTTACCAAAATACAGTAATTAATGCACAGCTTTCTCAGCGTAACACTGATTCAAAAGTACGTTTAATAGAGCTTGCAACAGAATTTGCAGATGATCCTGTTGGCTATGAAAATGCTTCTAAAGCATACTTTGATGCAACTATTAACTCTGCGCCTATAGAGCTAAGACAAGACCTTGTAGCCGCGATTGCCCCAAGAATTGCTACTGCTACCGCAAACATAAGTAAAGCGTTTGAAGTATCTACTCAAAATCAAAGCATTAATACATTGTCTAATGGTGTTGATGTCGGTGTTATTGATATTGAAAACTTGGCTCGCAATGGTGACGCAGAGCTTGTTAGTGTAGAAAAAGAAATATTATTTGCAGAGATGGATGCTTTGGCTGAAGCTTCTCCTAAATACGCTTCTAACCTTGAGGCTGAAAAGCGCAAAGTTGAAAGATCAATTATGCTTCAAACTGAAATTGGCAATGTTGATAGAGCTATTTTTAATGAAGATTTGTCTAATGAAGAAAAACTTATTAGTGGCGCAAAATTTCTTGAAGATTTTAGAACCTCTGAAATTGAAGGCATAAGCCCTACAGAAAAAGATCAAATGCTAGGCTTAATTAGCCAAAGATTAAATGGTGTTAAAAAAGAATATGATAAAGAAATAACGCAAAATAAAAAAGACATAGGAATGGCAAGGGTTGAAAATGCCCTTAATGAAGTTGAGCCTATTGGAAATGAGCCTATTATTCCAATAACTCAAGCCAACGCTAACAATTATTATGCAGAAGTTTATCTGCAAAAATTGCCGTCTGATCCATTGTTAAGAGGCGCGCTTCAAGCAGAGTTTGTTGCTCGAACTACATTTATACCTCAAGCTTTAAAACAAGAATTAACTAATGATTTGCGATCAGATGATCCTGTTAAAATACAAGCCGCTTCAGATACTATGAGCCGTATTCAAGAAATTGCTGGCATTGGTCAAAATGCTTTTACTGCAACTGAATCTGCTTTTGCTAATCAAGTTAATTTTCATAGTCAGTATAGTGCAGACCCTGCCGATGCAATTAAAATTGCACAAGCAAATACTGACCCTGCTAATACTGCTAGGATTGAAGCTAGAACAGCAGAAATTAAATCTAAAGAAGGAAAGAAAGTATTTGCGGAAAGTTACACTCCTGACATTGTAGCGGCTTATGGTCAAGGATTGTGGAACAAAGAAATTGGCGTCAATCAAATTCAAAAAGATCAAATTGTTTCTGATTATGGAAAACTTGTAGAAGCTAATTGGGTTGCTGGGTTTGAAACTATTGAACAAGCAAAAGAAAATGCAATGTTGCAGATACAAGCAAATTGGAAACAAAGTGAGTTTGGGTTTATGAGAAACAGACCTGAAGACTTTTATGGTATTGGATTAGAAAACGATACATCTTATATAAGAGACGATTTACATGAAGTTTTAAATTCTGCATTTAAAGATGAAGACATAACTATTGATAAAGATGCTATTTATTTAGTATCTGATGGCATTACAGCTAGACAAGCATCCGTAGGAAAGCCTACTTATCGTGTAATGTTTAGAGGCAGTGATGGAAGCTTACAGTCTTTTGCAGGAGTTGATGTAAATGGGGTTGATTTAACACGATATGATCCTTCCGATATTATGCCTGTTGTTAAAGAACAAAGAGCCAGAGAAATAAAAGCGCAAGCTAAAGCTGATCTTAAAGGTTCTAGCTCTGTAGCTTCTGTTGATATAGACGCAATGCTTGAAAACAGCGGCCTTGATTTAGATAAGCGAGAACAAATGCGAAAAACCTTACAGAATTCTACCAATCCTTTTGCGCTAATAGGAAAAGCTATTAGTTATTTAGATGAATTGCCTGAAGCTATTGTAAGTGGAACTAGCAAAACTATGGACATATTAACGCCTAAAACTGGGCCGGTAATTGGAAAAAGATTTGGAGGTATAAGTCCGGCTCTTACTCAAGCAAGTGATAATTATATTGAAAAGCTAAAATCTTCTAATAAGGACGCAAAGTAATGGGATTTGTTGCTCCCCCACAAGCTCAAATTGTTGCGCCTAAATTATCTTTTTCGCCACAAAAAGTAGTTGAAGAAGACCCTAGTGTATCTGAAATTGCTGGCGCATTTTATCGACAAGAAAATATTATTGGAGCATTTAGGTCTAAAGAAGTTGGCTTACCTGATTCTACAAAAGATAACCCAGATTACGACCCTTATGGAATGTTTACCGAAGATGAAAGACTAGATCAGGCTTTTGTTAGCAATGCGCTGTATGCGGATAATGATGAAGAGTTAGAAGCTGTACGTCGCCAAATGACTAGAGAAAGAGCCGACAGAGAAATAATGACTCAAGGTGGAGCTACTTCTTTTATTGTTGGCTTGCCTGTAATGATTGCTGACCCTATTTCTTTATTGTCTATAGGTGGCGTTGCACTAAATACTTATAGAACAGGAAAAGGCATTCTAAAGGGCGCGGCTGTAATGGGTTCGGTTGTTGGTGTTGACACAGCTATCCAAGAAGCGGCTTTACACACGCAACAGCTTACTAGAACTTACGGAGAGTCTGCCACTAACATTTCTGCTGGAATGCTCTTAGGTGGCGTTTTAGGAGGCACAGCGGCTAAGTTAGCTACGTATGGTGTTGATGCTAAAATGATCGACGCATACGAAAATGTTATGAATGTTGAGCCTAAAATTGCAGAAGGGATTAATCCTACTATTGACGCTGTTACTGGGCCTGTAGGTTCGGGCAGTGTTGGCGCACAGCAAACTCTTGGTGACACTCAAGTTTCGGGAAAAATAGCTAAAAAACTAGTAAAGCTATTAGGCTTTGATCCGTTGTCTCGCACAATTACAAGTGAGAATCCAACAACTAGATTAATTGCTACTATGATGGCTGAGAACCCCATCAAAATGGATGGCAATGTTCTTCAAGCGGCTGAGTCTTTAGCTAAAGCTCATTCAGGAAAGCTAGGCACATCATTGCAAAACAATTCTAATCTTTTTGCAGAGTATAAAAGTGCTGGTGGAAAGATGAATCGAAAGCAGTTTAATGAAGCTGTATCTACTGCAATTAGAAAAGGCGATAGTGACATTCCTCAAGTTAAGGCTTCTGCTAATTACTGGAATAAGGAATTATACACTCCCCTTAAAGATGAAATGGTAGCTTTAAAATTACTTCCTGAAGATGTAGATGTTAAAACAGCTAACAATTATCTAAATCGCGTATGGAATAAAAATAAAATTTCAGCTAACTTTCCTCAGTTTGTTAGTAAAGTGTCTAACTGGCTTGCAGAAAAAGACGTAAAACTATTTGAAGATGCTAAAGCCGCTTCTGAAAAAATTGCTACAGCAACAGGAAAAGAAAAAGATAATCTTCAAGCGATTATTGATAAAGCTGAGTTTAAGAAAGGCATGGATTTTGAACGCCAAGATTATGAATCTCTTGCTCAAGAAATAGCACAAAGAATACAGGGTAGTCCAGATGGTAGACTTCCTTATGATTGGAAATTAGGTTCTGGTTCTAGCAGTCGCGGCATTAGTGGTACTGCATTGCGCGGCCCATTAAGAAATCGTGTATTCCAAATTGACGATGAAATAGTTGAAGAGTTTTTAGAGAATGACATTGAGACATTAGGCGCTAGGTATCTTCAAAATGTAGCTGGAGATATTGAGTTAGTTAAAAAGTTTGATGATGTTAATATGACCGATCAACTTAAAGATATTAACACATGGTATGCCAAGAAAAAAAATGATAAATCACTTACTCCAAAGCAACAAGAAAAGTTAGAAAAGCAACGAGAAAGTGACGTTAGAGACATTGCAGGAATGCGTGATCGTATTCGTGGTGTTTACGGATTTTCTGAAGATAATATCTGGACTCGTATGGCTAGGTCTTCAAGAGACTTAAACTATTTGCGTTTGCTTGGTGGTGTAACTGTTTCTAGTTTACCTGATGTTTCTCGTGTATTTATGGCTGAAGGTTTTGCTAAAACATTTAAGAGTGGTCTTGGGCCGTTAATCAAAAACACAAAACAATTTAAAGAAGCGGCTTCTGAGTTAAAGCGTTATGGCGTAGGCACTGATGCCATTATGTCAGGCAAGTCAGAAATTATTGCTGATGTTGGCGATTACGCTCAAGGCGGTACAGCTATCGAAAGAGGTTTGCGATCTGCTTCTAGCAAGTTTGGAAAGATAAACTTCTTAGATCATTGGACAGCAGGAATGAAGCAACTTCACGCTGTTACTATGCAAACATCTATCTTTGATGGATTAAAAAAAGGAGTTTATGACAAGCGCCTAGCTCGATTAGGTATTGACGAGCAATCAGCAAAAGACATGTATAAGCAAGTAGTAAAGCATGGCAAGAATGAAGATGGTGTGTGGCTAACTAATGCTAAGAATTGGGATAGGCCAGACTTAGAAAGAATGTGGGGCGCGGCTGTACGCAAAGAAAGTGATCGCGTAATCCTAATTCCCGGCCAAGAAAAACCATTGTTTATGTCTACTGAAATGGGTAAAACTGTTGGTCAGTTTAGATCGTTTATATTGTCTGCTACCCAACGAGTCTTTATTGCCGCATTACAGAATCAGGATCACAATGCAGTGGGCGGTCTTGCTTCACTTGTTGGTATGGGAATGTTTACTTATTATCTTAAACAGAAGATTGCAGGAAGAGATGTTAGCGATGATCCTGCCGTATGGGTTACAGAAGGAATTGATAGATCAGGCGCTATAGGTGTTATTGGAGAAATTACTAACACAATAGAAAAGATATCAGGAAACTCTTTAGGATTAAGGCCGTTACTAGGAATTGATGCCCCTGCTTCTAAGCAAGTAGCTCGCACTGTTTCTGAGTCTTTGTTGGGGCCAACTTTTGGTAGCTTGTTAAGCACTACTGTAGCGGCAACCAATGCAATTACATCTGAAGGTGAAATGACTGAATCAGATATAAGAACACTTAGAAGACTTATACCTTTGCAGAATTTATTTTATATAAGACATGGACTAGATGAAGTTCAAAAAGCATCGAGTGATTTATAACGCTAAAAATAGTATAATTGGCACACTTAACATAGGACAAGATAATGACCGTATCGGCATTAATTACAAGAAATGACATAACGGCTACAGCTAGTCAGACTGTTTTCATCTATACCTTTAGGGTTATTGAAGCTACTGACATGGCTGTATACCAGAATGGGGTCTTATTGTCCTCTGGTTACACTGTAACAGGTGTTAACAATACAACTGGTGGAACAGTAGTCCTAGACACTGGAGCTTCTGCTGGGCAGATTGTGAGCCTTGTATTGGCTATGCCGTTAGACCGTACTACTAACTACCAGAACAGTGGTAAGTTTCTTGCCGATGATGTTAACGAAGACTTTGATAAAATCTATATTGGTGCTATTCAGAACGAAAACTTAAACGACCGTAGCCTAAGACTTAAAGATGTAGAGCCGCCTACTACTGGCGTGGACATGACTCTTCCTTTGAAAGCTGATCGTAAGGGTAAGTTCTTAGCTTTTGATTCTACTACTGGTGGGCCTATAGCAACAACAGGTTCTTCATTATATGACTCTGCGGCTTGGATTGCTTACAACTTTACAGGTAATGGATCAACTACAGCCTTTACTTTAGGGTCTGACCCAGCAAGCGAAAACAATACTCAGGTTTATATTGATGGTGTCTATCAGCAAAAAGATGGATACAGTGTTGCAGGAGCAGTATTAACTTTCTCTGTTGCACCACCTAATTTAAGCACTATTGAAGTAATGGTTGCATCAATCTTGCCTGTTGGGTCTACTAGCGCCGATTTAATAACTGGAGCGTTCCCTAAAATAGCTTTAAAGGATGGAGTTGCTATTCCCCCCGCTGTTATAGGGCAAGCATTTATTTATATTGATATTGCAGACGGTGATTTAAAAATTAAATTTGGCGATGGAACAGTTAAAACCATCTCAGTTGACACATAAGGGAAAGAATTATGACTATTAAACAAAACGGTGGCGTATTTGGACGCAACCCAACATTTAACGATGTTACTATTGAGGGACAGCTAACCTTTGATGGCGACATTGATATTAACTCTGACCTTAAAGTTGATGGTAATATAGAAACAACTGGCAATGTTATTATTGCAACCTCTGGCAAAGGCATAGACTTCTCTGCTACTGCTGGCACTGGCACCTCTGAGCTACTTGATGATTACGAGGAGGGTACATGGACTCCTACCTTAATAGGCTCAACAAGCGGATCGGCTACTCTAACTGTATTAACCAATTCATATACAAAAATAGGAAACACAGTTCGTGTTGATTGCTTTATAAGTGGGGCAAACGTAACCACACTAAGTGGGGCAGTACGTTTAGCAGGGTTGCCTTTTTCGGCTACAGGCTATTCTCCGATAACAGTCGCTTACTGTAGCTTGTTTAACTTTGATGAAGCTACTGATGGCGTTAGTGGTTTTACGGAAAGCGGCAATAATTACATTAATTTAACGCTTGGATCGTCCCCCACGGTAATACCATCTACAAGTGCAGACGCAACTAGCGGAGCAATAATGTTTACCGCTGTTTACAAAACAAGCGCATAAATTAAATGCTTATCAAGCGGAAAGCTCAAAAAGGAAAAGCACAATGGCTTTAACTAAAGCACACAACAGAATGATTGCAAGCGCACCAGTAAGTGTTAAAGACTTTGGTGCAGTAGGTGATGGCGTGACGAATGACACTGTAGCAATACAGGCGGCTATCAATAGCCTGACAGATGGCGGAACACTTTTATTCGATGGCGGCACTTTTAAATTTGCAACTGTTATTTTTGATGTAAAGTACGGAAACATCAAGGGAGATGGGATAATAAAAGGGACTATTCGGGTTAGAGCGCCTGATTATCTAACAAACGCAAATCTTAGGCGTGTTTTTTTTGTGATTGACGGACTTACATTTTTGTCAGGTTCTTTTAATGCTGTTGATCGTGGCATTGAGCTAATTGATGTAAGAAAAGGAGTTATTACAAATTGTAAGTTTGAAGGTCTTGAATCTTGTATATATACGCCAATTAATGTAGATACAAATTGGGGGCAAGTTTCGACTCAAATTGTCATAACCAATAATCAATATAATGACTGCAACTATTTTGTTGCCGGAGAATCTTCAAGGCCGTCTATTGATTATGGTATGTCAGATACTGTCATATCTCATAACTCTGGAACTGCAAAAATAGACCATATAAATTTAAACACCTTTGACGGAATCACCATATCTGACAACATTTTTTTTGCAGATTTAAGCTCTGCACAATCCAGAAGTTGCGTTCGTCTCACTAACGGAGCATGGGCGCAAATACACGACAACAAGTTTTTTGAAATGGGCGAAGAACAAGTTAGGATTGAATCTGTTACACACGGAAGCATTCATAACAATGTATATGCGTGGTCTGGAAGACGCGTAGAATCGCCAGCATTGCTTGTAACAGGGTCTCCAGAAGGAGGCGATTACTTTACATTTTTAAACATCCATGACGAAGAGATACACAGACCATCTGGGGTTGGTATTAGCATTGGCGCTAAACAGGGGCGAATGAACATTCATCATAATTTAATTTATTTGCCTGGAAATAATGATCGGTATACTGGAACTCCACCCTTGTCTGGAGATACTAGAGGCATTGTTTTGGACAGTGATCTTCAATTTATAAATACCAGCAATAACTCTACATACGGAGGCACTTACACATTAACCGATGGTACTGCCCTTGTGCTTAATAGGCACGATGCAAACATGAATGAAGTTAGCAATGTTGTATACAGAACAACTGTACCTATTGTTTTGACTTTATCCGCTACTGAAACCTCAATTGACGTAGCAAAAGCTGACATAGGACAACTTTCGCAATCATCGGCAACTAACATAACCTCATTAGTATCTAGCACTGAAATAAAAACAATTACTTTTAGGGCGTTCAACGGCAATACAACATTTGTGCATAGTGCTACGCTTGGATTAAAAGGAGGTATAAACGCCACCTTATCTAATGGAAATACTATAACTTTTTTGTGTTACTCCGACCAAGCGCATGAGGTTGCAAGAAATTTTTAATAAAAGAACTTAATACCCCTAGAGGGTGGACAGGCCAATTTTGGCGATAAACTAAGGAAATAAACATGGCACTTTCAGAAGCAACAATAAACGACAAGATAGAAGTATTACATTTGGCCGCAGGATACCCAGTAGTACAGGTACGCACTGCAACTATTATCAGTAGAGATGATGAGGAAATATCAAGAAACTTTCATCGTCATGTTCTTACCCCTGATGCAGACCTTGCTAGTGAAGATGCTGATGTTGTAGCAATTGCTAATACTGTATTTACAGACGGAGCTAAAGCCGCATATCAAACTCACTTAGCCGCGCAAGGAGAATAAGATGACTACTTACGTTACTAAGACTATTACTGCGGAAAACACTTTTACTGATACAGTATTCTTTGACGGAAACTTTAACTTCTCTGTCTCTGGTACGTTTGCTAACAGTGCAATCATTACTGTTCAGCGAAGCACTGATGGATCATCATGGGTAGACGTAGATACCTTTACTGCTACTGGTGAGTTTGTAGGCTTTGAACCAGAACCCAATATGTTCTATCGTGCAGGATGTAAGACAGGTCAGTTTGGTGCTACCTCTAGCATTGTCTTGCGTATCGGTGGTGCTTGGCGTTCCCCTGTTTAAATAATATACATTGGAGTATACAATGGAATACTTAATTGATTTATATGTACTTGCAACCTCAGTAGTAACCATAGCTAGTGTTATTTGTAACTATACTGACACCCCCAAAGACGATGCGTTTGTAGCTAAAGCGTATAAAATCTTAGAGCAATTTGCATTCTTGGGAGGCAAGGCAAAGCAATGAGCGAGAACACAATATCAATTCCTACGTGGGCATTACCTTTGGTAGTGTCCTTGTTCGTTGGTGCTATCTCTTATGGTGCGGCACAGGCTAATGCTGAAGCTACCTCTAGTGAAGTAAAGCGTATACAAGTTATCGTTAAAGAAACTGCTGTTAAAGCACAAGCTAACGGTCAGGCTCAAGCTGTTACTGAGACTAAAGTTGATGCCATTGTAAAGTCTCTAGCTCGTCAAGAAAAGATACAAGAAAAAACCAATGAGCAAATACAGGCACTTGTTCAGGTTCTTTTGAAAAAATGAATCTAACTCTTGCGTTTGCATTAGTTGTTTTAAGTAATGGTGAAGTAAAAAAAGATTACACTACTTATTACAATAAGCTACAGGCTTGCCGATGGTATGCTCAAACTCTTATGCAAAAAACAAAGTTTTATGAGCCAGTAGAAAAGGCATATTGCAAACCAGCTTGGGTTGATAAAGATAAAGTAAAGATTATTTCAGTTAGGGTAATACCAAAACCACAACCCGAAGGTGAAGAATGACATGGCAACGGTAAAGGAAGCGCTGTTAAAGCTTGAAGCACACGAACGTGAATGCGCTGTACGAATGAAGAACATTGAAGAGCGCCTTGATGATGGTTCGGAAAGATTCAAGAAGTCGGAGATGATGTTGTGGGGAATGTACCCACTCATCATTGGATTGTTTTTAATTGAAAGGTTATCTTAATGGGAATTATTAGCAATATTCTAGGCAGTGGTGATGTTATTAGCAAGGGTCTTGATCTTATTGACTCCATGCATACGTCTAAAACTGAAGAGATAGAAGCTAAGACTAAGGCTAAGACAGATTTATTAACGGCTTACTCTCCATTTAAAATAGCCCAACGATATCTTGCTCTTATATTTGGCTTTACGTTTGTTAGCTCATACATAATGGTACTAGGATTATTTTTCCTTGGTAGGGATATTTCAGAAGTACAAGAAATAATTGCCGCATTTAAAATTGATTGGATCATGCTAACCATTGTGGCGTTTTATTTTGGTGGCGGTGCCTTTGAGGGTGCAAATAAGGCTAAGAAGCAATGAGATACTTTAAACTGTCAGACTTTGATTGTCAGGAGACAGGCAACAATGAAATGTCAGAAGAGTTCCTTGAGAAATTGGACGAGCTTAGGCATGTCTGCGGCTTCCCATTCATTATTACCAGTGGTTACAGAGACCCAAGCCATAGCATTGAGGCAAGAAANGCAAANGCAGGAACCCATGCCAGAGGAATTGCTAGTGACATACGAATCAACAACGGAAATGAAGCCTACCAAATTATCAAGAACGCGCAGTCAATGGGATTTAATGGTATAGGTGTGGCTAAGAGCTTTATCCATGTAGACATTAGAAAGGGAATGCCTGTTATTTGGTGTTACTAAGAGCTACTTATTCAACAAACTTTTAGCGGTCTTCTTTGATTGCTTGAATGCCTTAGCTGTAGGTGCGCCTTTAGACCCAACCTTACGCATCTTCTCACCAGAACCAGCCGCTATTCTTTTTCTCTTAGCGTGTATGTTAGCGTATAAACCTTTCATTATTTCTTCAACATAGATTTTTTCTTGCCTTTATGTTTAGCGCCTTTCATAACGCTACCATCAGGCATAACATGGGTTTTCTTTGGCCGACCAGTTTTACTACCGTATGTACCCTTACCTTGTGGCATTCTATTCTCCTACCATTTAGATTTGTTCGCCCAGTATGCCGCAGACATTTTACCTTTGGCAATGTTTTTTGCATGACGAGCTTTGAATGATTTGCGTCTAGCTTTCTGCTTTTCAGTAGTAGGATTAGACCCTGCACCAGATACGCCTTGTTGTCCGTAGCGTATGGTTTTAACTTGATCGCCAGACTTGGCAACAACAACGTGAGACTTTGTTGGATGGCTAGGCGTTCTCTTAGGTTTATTATAACCAGAAACACCAATTCGTTTTAATAAGCTTTTATCTGTCATGGCTGTATTATAACAAAAAAAGCCCCCGAAGGGGCTAAAACAACAGAGAAGTAATACCAACGCTGTTTATTATACATCAAAGTTAGGATGAAGCAACTTTAATTCTTCTTCTGTTGGTGGCTCTAACAAAGCCTCTTCTTCTGCCTCTACCTCTAGCCAGATTAAATCTAACTCTTCTCTGGCGTATGCAGGGAGTGCGTGTCCATAAATTACTGCCTCAACAATAGAATCCATCTTGGCAGGGATTTCAGTCATTTCAATTTTAACTGCTCTTGCTCTTAGCTCTTGTAAATATCCAATCATTGTAATCTCTCCTCATGGTATCTAATTAAGTCATTGAACTCTTTTAACATTTCTNTGTAGTCAGCAGTGTATAACTTTTTAATCTTGCGCTTGTCTCTATGCATTTCTCTAACAAAGTCTTCACCATACATATCAATCATCCATAGCGTGTACTGACCTTCTGCACTGCCATGCTTCATACCAAAACCGTTACATCCTTTGCACTGGGGGTGGATATTCTCCATCTCAAGCGACCAGTAAGACGAGTTTCCTTTGGCTATGTAGTGCCCNCCNTCGCATTCCTTCCAACTCATTCTCTTATCACAAGATACACATTCAACCATGCCATATTCATCTGCGGCTGATATTCGTGCCAACTTTTGTGCNTTTATCAAGCATTGTGCGCGTAAAGTTTTAGCCATTTTATTGCTTTGCAGTTGCCTAGATCGTCTCACTTTAACATACCATGTAGGGTATATCATAATTTTCGTTAAACGCTCTGAAATAGCCCTTAGAATGCCTTTAAACAGCATCCTAGACACCCTTATCCATAGCTTGCTTGGCAAACAATACACCAATGCCATGAACTTCACCTAAATGTCTGGTTAAAGTGTCAGCTACAGGTGCTACTTCCCACGTATCTAACTCACTACTGCTTTCAATTTTGTTAGGATACATTGCTCTTTGTACCGCCATCCATAATTTGTCCATGACACTGCGTGCAGTCCAAGGAGTCTCTATGGAATGTTTTAACAGTGGGCTAGTCGTTTGCATCTCATACCCTGCATTGTTGCACTTGGTTGCTATGTCTTCACAGAAAGCCCATATTGCAGTGTTTTGCTTTATGGTTCTTGGTTTGCCTAGCTTGTAATTGAACGTAATGTATTTCTTTTTCTCATACAATTCAGTTGCAAACTTTACATAGTTTTCCAAGGATGAGTCACTGTTTACTGTATAACCTTCAGGCATTAGAATTTCCTCCTTAACCATTGTGCGCTAACCATGTGAGGATAGTTTTCAAACTGAATACTAAACTCTTTGTTTGAAATGATAGGCTCTTTATTAGATTTTGGTCGCGCGTGATGCTCATTAAATACAAGTGATTTACCTATTCTTTTGTTTAAAGCGTTCGCACCTAGCCCTGTTCGCTGAGATATTTCTTTGTAAGTGTATTTTTTGCCGCTTTCAAACCCATTGATATTTTTTCCCATATAGGTCATGCGTTTTTCTTCAAAGGTTTTATGAGATTGTTGAGGCTTTAACAAAATCAAGTCATCGTCAACCATTATTGTTTTGCCTTTTAATTTAGTAGCAACCGTTGATCGTGATATGCCAAACGCTTTTGCTATGTCATTTCTTTTATAAATATGACCAGAAACTAACTTAGGATTCGTGCCTCTGTACTCAATTAATATTGCTCTTCTATCTGTTGTCATTTTACTCTCCTGCTATTTAAACAT
>JGI24003J15210_10000226_pt1 | contig 23949 bp, 48 predicted proteins | sample LinPmetageLP28_FD_15210 | JGI IMG/M metagenome (IMG submission 15210)
TCCCAATTCATATCCAGGTGCTGGCAAAGGCGAACAAAGAAAATTAGCCATAGCCGAAAATAAACACAATAGTAAAAACAAAAAAACAATGAAAAGACTTAATGAAGGTTTGACAGAAAAAGGTTTAAAATACTTATCAAAATTAATTAAAGAAAAAGGGTCTAGAGATGCTGGAATGAAAGTAATAGACATGATATTATCTAGAGAACTTGGTGGACTAGGTATTGATGATTTACCAGACTCAGTTACATTAATGAACGGTTTAGACTCTATTGAAGAAGCATTTGACAACGGAGACTTACAGGGTGGGTTCAATATCGCTAAAGAAACTGCAATGGAAATGATTGAAGATGAAGGTGGTATGTATATGGAAGAGAATCAAAAACAAAAAATAAAAGAATCAAAAACAATGAAAAGACTTAGATTTAAAAAACCATTTAATGGTGTTGAAAATGCATTAAACTTAATCCCAGAATCATATAAGGTTAATAACAAGATATTCCAAATGACTGATGGGAATGAAAACTACGAAATAAGATGGGAAGGTAAGATTAACGAAGCGAAAACAATAACAACAAAAAAGCTTTTAAAAATTGCTAAAAAGGCAGCAGATGTAGTTCCTGATGCTAAATACGATTTAGAAGATTTAGCAGTTTCGTATGGTGATAAAATTCCTTATGATAGAGTTAAGTCAGTATTGACAAATTACGATATGGAAGACCTTTTGGAATCTATAAACGAAGGTAAACCAGTAGTGCTTAAAGCATCTGATAAAAATCTTATGAATGAGGATATACAAAGGATGAAAGAACTATTTAACTTTAAATCACAAGACACTCTTGGTAATCTAAAAGGTTCTGAAAGACTTAATGAAAACAAGCAATTTGATACCATATGGAACAAAACTAAGAATATTAATGAAATGACTGGTGGATTTGGATTTACAGGCGAAGGTAACATGGAAGGTATGAAACCTATGTCAATGGAAGAAGAAGAAATTGAAGAAGGCGCAAAACCAGATTTTTTAGATTTAGACAAAGATAATGACACAGAAGAGTCAATGAAAAAAGCCGCTAAAGAGAAGAAAGAAAGTGGTATAGAAGAAGGAGAAATGCACGAAGAAGAAAAAAAGGGTAAAGTTATTAATATATTAAAACAATTACCAGAAGACCACAAGATGAGTGAAAAAGAAAAAGAAGCAATCGAAAAAGCTCTTGAAATAATGAAAAAAATGAAGTAAGTAAACGTTTTTTAATAAATGAAGAATTATATAAAGAAATGTTTAAGACTTGTCTTAGAAGAGAAACTAAATGTGATTTATACTGGAGCTTTTGTAAAAGAAAAACTAAGCGATAGGTTTAAATCTGATATGCCGAATAAATTTGGGCATCACATGACAGTTTCTTTTAGACCTAATGATATAGACGTTCCAGTTGGTAAAGATGTTGAACTTAAAATAATAGGTAGATTAACAACAGATAAAGTCGATGCGTTAATAGTTGACAATGATTTATCTAAAAATGAGTTTTCGCATATAACTTTAGCAACAGCAGAAGGTGTAAAACCATTTCAATCTAATTCTGAGATAAAAAACAATCAAGATAAAATTTCACCATTAGACGAAAAAATAAAAGCCAAATATGGTTATTTTGATGGTAAAGTTAAATTTGAGATATGAAGAATAAAATAAAAAAACAACTAAGGTACTTATCAGAATCTAAACCTAAGTTTAACCAATTGAACGAGTCAATAAAAGAAAAGTTCAAGGTAAAAGTTAATCCAATATTTTCAATCAATAAAAGTGTCGAACAATATAAAGAAATTGATGACATAAACACTAGATATAGTTTTAAGATTGGTTATGACATTGATTTTGATTATCAATACAGTCAAGATAATGATGTAGAATATATTGTCGGAGTTGATGTCAAAAACATAACAGGCCCATCAAATTTAGATATCGAATTAAGTTATTTCGTTAGTGATGATGAATTAAATGATGATACTGATATAGAATTTTTAACAGTACCAATAAATTGGGGGGAAATTTTAATAGAAAAATATAAAGGGCAAGGAATGTTAGGTATTGCACCAGATGTAACATTTGGTCTACATTATGACAAAACTAAAGGGTTATATTTTGACATAGAAGAATTAAGAGTACACACTATTTAATATGGCTAAAGACCCAAAAGTAGGTACAGGTAAAAAACCAAAAGGAAGTGGTAGACGTTTATATACAGACGAAGACCCCACAGATACGGTTGCAGTTAAATTTAGAACTAAGGAAGATATCGTTGATACACTCAACAAGTCTTCCTTTAAATCTAAATCCCATAAAAGACAATCTCAAATTATAAATCTAATTCATCAAAGAGTTAGGGCTGCATTAAACAATACCAAAAATTCAGAAACTAAAAAAAGATTAAAAAGAGGGTTAGACTACATAACCAAAAAGAAAGAAAAATCTAAGGAAAAAACTAAGAAAAAAAACTCTAAAAAGTAATGTTTTATTGGTCTATCTAATATTTATAATAAAATGTTATAGATATGATTTTAAGGTTAGGTTCCAAAGGAGAGCAAGTAAAACAAGTACAAGAATATTTAGGTATACCAGCAGATGGACATTTTGGTCCACAAACAGAAAGAGCTTTAGTAAAATGGCAAATTAAGAAAGATTTAGATGGTGATGGTATCGTTGGTCCAAAAACATGGGATGCAATGGAATTAGCTACCACAGATTCCTCAGAAAAGTTATTTACAACAGAATCTGGTTTGGTTATCAACAAACACTTTTTACCACCAGGTGAATATAAATTAGGTCCCACAAAAAAAGAATATTTATTTTTACACCACACAGCAGGTTGGCAAAACCCATATAGAATTGTTGATTCTTGGGGAAGAGACAATAGAGGTGCAGTAGCTACCGAGTTCGTTATGGGCGGCCAATCCATAAAAGGTGACAATATAAAACATGATGGTGAAATGGTTCAGTGCTTCCCAGAGGGTTCATATGGATGGCATTTAGGTAAAAATGGTTCTAGATATATGCACACCCATTCTGTCGGGATAGAAGTTTGTAACTTTGGTTATATAAAAAATGGTAAAACATATGCTGGCACTGTTGCTGAACCTTCACAAATTTGTGTACTAGATGAACCATTTAGAGGTTATAAAGAATGGCACAAATATTCAGATAAACAAATATCTGTTTTAAAAGAGTTCATATTATATATTGCCGAAAGAGATTCTATTGACGTAAGAAAAGGTTTAGTTGAAGAAGTAAAGAAAAAGGGTGCAAAGGGTTTTGAATTCAATGAAGATGCTTTTTACGGAAAAATAAAAGGCATGTGGACACATACAAATACCAGAAAAGACAAATTTGATATGTTCCCACAACCAGAGTTATTGGATATGTTAATGAGTTTATGATACAAAAATTTATAAAATATACTAACGAACAGTTAACAGAAAATGAATTGAATAATTTATATTTAAAACATCATATAGATTATGATAGAACTGTTTTGTTTAGTGATTTTATAGAATCTCTCTTTGATTTAATTTTTACAACATACCTGGGTGATGAATTTTATGAAATGGAAGATAAGTTTTTACATTATGATTGGTGTTGGTTTAAGAATATAAACAACTTTGAAGAAGAAAATATAATTTTTATCACAAATGATATATGTTATGAATATTTTCTATGTTTAATGTATGAAACTTTTTATGAAACAAAATCAAAGGGTAAAGAATCTAATAAAAATTTAGTTAATTTATACAAAAACATCCTATCATATACCAGAAAAAAAACTAACTCAGAACTTAACCAAATGGTTAAACTATATAGAATGATAGAGAAAAATATAAAAATTAAAACAAAATACGAGTTAAACATTTATTATTAAAAAAATTATCCTTATAATAATATTATGAGGATAATAAATATAGTTTTAACAGATTTAGTTAACACCAAACTAAAAGCTGAGGAAAAGTTACAAAGGTTAATAAATAATCAAGAGAAAGATTTAGATGATATTTTAATTGATATTAAAATACAACTTAGAGAAATTTCATTATTAGAAACAATGATAATGAAATGGAATGATTATACCGATACTCAAAAAGACAAATAATATAAATGAATTTACAATTATTATATAATTTTTATATGTTAGTATTTTTTATGTCATTACTAAACGTAATAAGACATGCATACTATTTAATACAGGCTTGGATAGCCTCAACAGAAGAACAACCAATTAAGTACAGGTTAAATAATACCTCACTTTGGATTTTAAGCTTTTCCTTAGCTTATGTAATAACAACAACAGTAAATTTAATTTAATGAAAATACAAGACAAATTAAATTCATTAAGACCATATGTTATTGGTATACGTTATGTACAAAACTTACAAATTGTTGATGCGGTATTCAAAAAAAATTGGTTAGTAAATGAAAGTAAAAAAGTAAAAAAAGAAATAGTAGATGCTTCGCAGAATTATTACATGTTTTATAGTGAAGATACTAATATAACAGTAGATGAGTTATTAGACCATGTTGAACATGTAATAGATTTAAATGTTGAAAGAGAAAAGAAACAAGAGTTACTAAAACAAAAGGTAAAAGAATTACAAAAATTATTTAAAGATAATCCACTATCTAAATTAGAAAAACTAAATATAAGTTTTTTAGAACCAGAGTTATTAGATGATGATATAGATATTGTTATAGATGATGATATATTAAAACCAACTAATGTTATTGAATCCGAAAACAACGAATTAGAAAAAAAAACAATTAATATAAAAAATGTAAATGGACAAAAAGTTGAACTTCCACCAAGAGAAAAAAAACTTGAAGTTGAAGAGTTTAAAGAACCACCAAATATAGTTTGCAAATGCAAACCAGAAGACATTTGTCCAGTTTGTGAAGAAGAAAAAATCGGCTCTTATTAATTTTAAATTAAACCTACCCTAGTGTAGGTTTTTTTATTAATTATAATATATTTACAATAAAGCAAAAAAATTAAAATTATGAGAAAATTTGACAAAATAATTAGTGTAGACAATATTGATAACCTTAAAAAAGCTTTAACTAAGGATGATAAACCAATGAATGAAGAAGCTAGATACAATCCAGAAGATTTAGATAAATTAATTATATCAGCATTTAGTGGTAAATCTTTAGGTTTTAAAATTAATAATGTATATAAAGCAAATGTGTCAAACTATTATCAACGTAGAAGTGATACTCCAATTATTGATTTTTCTATTAACGTTTATGGTGATAATGATGATTTTTATATTGAAGTTGAAAGCGAATGGGATGAAGACCCAGATGGTCTTCATCCAATAATGACATTTGAAATAATATACCCAGGTATTGATAAGGACTATGACCCTATAAATGATGAATTAAAACCAGAAACGCTTGATTTTGTTGAGGAGGCTATAGACAAACTTATCAACCAAATTTATGCACATGAATTGGCTGATAGGGTATAATTAGCCTTATTCAAAATACTCTTGAACAGTATGTATCAACCATACACCACCAGACATTAAACATCCATCTAAAAATATAATTAATGGCATTATATCTAAACCGTATGATGCCATTGGTGTATATACATTCAATATATTAAATATAAAAGATAAGATAAATCCGACCCAAGTACTTAAACACATTGGACATGAAAATAACTTACCAAAGAAATTAGGATTTTTTTCATTCCAATAGTTTCTCCAAAATTCGAATATTGAACCAAAAACTATTATATTTGTAATACCGTAACCTAGTAGAATAAAAATTAGTAAATTCATGTTTTTTATTTTTAATAATAATTAATTTAACGGTAAAGTAAATATTTATAAATAAAAAAAATGTAAATATGAAAACTCAAAGAAGAAAAGCTGCTGGTGTATTAATTAAATGTTTACCAACTAATAAAGTTTTATTACTTTTAAGAAGTGAAATTTGTCTTTACCCAAATACTTGGTGTTTGGTAAGTGGCGAAATAGAAAAAGATGAAGAAATATTTGAAGGGTTAAAAAGAGAGGTTAAAGAAGAGATTGGGATAGACCCTAATTATATAATATACAAATATATAAAAGAAGAAAATAATAAAGATTTGGATTTCTATTTATATGAAGGATATGTCGGAAAAGAGTTTAAACCAAAGATAAACGAAGAACACATAGATTATGTGTGGTGTGATTTAGATTCATTACCAAATCCGTTATACCCAGATATGTTAGAAAAAATAAAAAATATTTTATGAAAGGTAAGATATCACTTGACGAAGTTTTAAAAAAATTTAATAACCATAATAAAAATTTTATCAATGGTTTAGAAAAAGAAGATTCAATAGAGAGGGTGGATACTTTAGATTCGGTAATAAATAAAATGAAAGCCGATAAAGTTAATACTGAATTAAAAAAGAATAAATATATATCTGAAATAAAATCTGGTTTAGGTGAAAAAATAAAAGAAAAACCAAATGATATTAAGTATATTAAAAAAAGTAAAAAGCAAAGTATAAAAGATTTTTTGAAAAAAATATTTAATAAGTTTTAAGATGATGACATACGAAGATTTGATTAACAGTATAAAAGAAATAGCATCAAATAACAACATACATAAAGAAGGGTTAACCTTAACTTATGAGTTAGATGAAAAAAATCACATGAAAATGGATGAACATTTATTTTATACTTCTGAAGAAAAAGATGGTGATTTTGTACATAGAGATATTATAGAAATAGAGTTTTATGGTCTTAAAATAAAAATTTTAAAAAAATAATTAATAAAAAGTTGTTTTTTTAAAAAAGAGTTTTTAAAAGAATGTATTCAGCAAACTTCTAAACCAATCAATCAAATGGAAGTTTTTTAGGATTTTTTTCTCAAAATAAATTCAAATTCTAACAGAGTTATAGAATCAAAAACTCCCACATTCTGACAATTTCTCACAAAAGACCCTAAATTAGGGTCTTTTTTATTTACATATTTAATATAATTTATTAAATTAATAGTAAATTGATGAAATATGAAATTACAACAAAAAGAAATGAGAGAAGATGCATCTAAGTTTGTTATATATCTAATGAATGATGACGAAAAACCTTTATACGCTGAAATATGTAGACCAAATCAAGTAGACGAGTGCATAGATTTGTTATTAGAAAAGGTTAAACTATCTCAAGATGAAATATTGAAATTAACAAATAATGTAGAGTATAAAAAATTTAATGATTATGAGTAAAGAAACACCACTAATATTAGTATTTTATTTAGATAGAGCTATGATGACTAACAAAGAAATAATTGTACCATTTAGTGAATCGGTGGATAGGTTATTAGTTAAAAGAGGTATAAACGCAATAGCATTTTTCCTACCAACGGATAAAGAGGAAAGAATTGAATGTTTAAACCCAGTTTACTTAGAAGAAGACCAAAAAGAAAGGGTAGATAAAATCCTTAATGATTTAAAAATAAATTTTGATGTTGGTCAAGGTGCAGATAAAAACATTAATGACCCTAAAAATGATATTGAACTATAGTCAATGAAAGAAGATAAACCTAAAGAAACGCATCTACTAGCTTTATTATATAGAGTAGAAGATTTAATGTTTGAGATACAACTTGATGGCAATAAAACATTGGAAAACGAATTGAAGGGATTAACTAAACTTATAAGTGATTTACAAAATAAATTAAAGACCAAAAGTTAAGGTCTAGTATTTTTTCTGTATATTTTTAACATTGGCCAACCAGTTCGTTCTTTTATGAGTTCATACATTTTTGATATCATAAACTCGGTTGTAGCCGTACCCATGAAAATTAGGTTATTATATTTATTTTTATTACAAGATGCTTGAAGTACATGATGTAATCTTTGAGCATCTTTTTTACATTTACATATAACCATTTCAAATTCTTCATCATTATATATAACCAACTTATTAAATACTACAATAATCTTTTTGGTTAGCTTTTTGTCTCGTATACCTCTTATTAGAGGCTTTATGATTTCATGTATCGTAACTCTTTCAGATTTAGAATCATTACCATAAACCCAAAACTTTTCTTCAATTCTGTATTCATTTGAATTAAGTATACTCCATTTATTCATAAATGGTTTTTCAACATCGGTTCTACCTAACTCATCTCTTATTACCCTAAAAACATCACCTTCCTCAGTTTCTTTAACTATATAAATTTCATGCTTTACTTTTTTTATACCATTTAAATTTATATATTGTTTAGGAAATATAACACTTTTATTATCAGATATTAGTTCTCTATATCTTACAAAAGCTTTTTTCCTATCTTTAGTTTTGTAAAAAGTTTTTTTTAACAATACACCATCCTTAACCATCATTACACGATATTCCATATCAATAAATATAAAAAAAAAATTGGGTAAGTAAATAAATTGGTGTATATTTGTTCTAACAATAAATTAAACATAATTAAAATGGGTTTCAAAACGGAAGAATACAGAGGAATAGAAGTTACATACTCAGTAAACACTAAAGGAAAATTTGTTTGTAGTGCTTTAGGTGTTTTTAGAGAATATAAAGGTAATAACGCTTTATGTTGGGATACAATGAAAGAAGCGGAAAACGCAATTCATGTAAAATTAGATTCATTTCTACAACAAACACCTAAAAATTACACTGAATTAGCTAAAGCAATTGAACGTTCATTAGTATGGACAGGTTATGAAGAGTGCCATGTAGACGAGTTTATTTTAAAAACTATTGTCGGTAACTTCATTAAACATGCAATTAAGTCGAGTTCAAGCCGTAAACATTAATATTTATGGATGAAAAAGAAAAAAAACTAATCATAAGAGCTCTGGAGAGTTATTGGGAGAATCATATGGACCCAACATATCCAGACAATAAATATGATTTTTTATTAAGTACAATAATTATTCAAAAATTAAAAAAATTAAAAAATGAGTAAATTTTCAGAATTATCTTTAGAAAACGAAAACGTAATGAATGAAGCGTTTGTTAAATCTGGTTTAGACCATGTAATTAACCTTAAGTTTCTTGGTGACGATAGGCAGAAAACTATTTATAAAGTCCAAAAGTCTAATGCTCTTGTTAAATTTGAAACTAACAATGATGTTTATGTAATAGTTAATGAGTTGATATTTGACCAACTAGAAGAATTACAAAAAATAATGGTTGCTGAAGAATGTTTAGCTGGTTTAAGTTTTAATTATGAAAAAGATAAACTTGAGATTAAAAAAGGTGATGTACATACATTTTCTGGTTTCCTTAAAAAATATGGTTACGACAAATATGAAGTATTAACCGAAAGTATTAAAACCCTTTATAACGTTAAACAAGAAGAAGCAAGCGTATGATGACTAGAGAAGAAATAGCCGAATACAACGAAGAGGCTTTGTTCTGCGATGGGTTCGATGAAGCTATAATAGGATATGCCGAAAGAATAAATTTAGGTCCAGTAGCCGCTTATGATGTAAATAAAATCATAGAAATACTTATGACCAAAGACGGTATGACTTATGAAGATGCTACCGAATATTTTTATTATAACATACATGGTGCTTGGATGGGAGAATACACACCAATATATGTATTTAAACAAGAAGAATAAATGGAAGAACAAATTTATAAATTGCTAATAAGCAAAGCAATTTCAGAAAGAGAAGAGGGGCTAACAACATTAAAACTATTGTGTGAATGTCCAGCAGGTATAGGTGACCATTCAACATCGGATTTTTATTCAAATGCCAATGAAGCTTTAACAAAGTTAGTTGATGCTGAAGATAAAATAGCTATCCTTGAAAAATATAAAGAAATTTTATTCACAAAAAAAAGGTAATAATGCTAGATTTTTATACTGAATTTAAAAAATATGCTACCAATCACATGGGTATTAGTAGTATGCAATTACATTACTGGGAAAAAACACAAGATGCATTATATACTAATGTAAGTGTTAGTAATTCTATGACTCCTATGATTCTAGAAGAAAGAGAATTAAGGGCTACACAAATGTCCGTATTTGACAGATTAATGATGGATAGGATACTTTGGGTCGCTGGACCAGTTAATGACCGAATGAGCACCATTGTACAGGCTCAGTTAATGTTTTTAGATAATGTAGAGGTTAGGGACATTACAATGCACGTTGATACACCAGGAGGCAGTGTTAAAAGTGGTTTATCTATGGTAGATACTATGAATTATATATCATCAGAAATTATCACAATAAACACTGGTATGGCAGCTTCAATGGGTTCAATCTTATTAGGTTCTGGAACAAAAGGTAAACGATATAGCCTGAAGTATAGTAGAGTAATGCTACATCAAGTTAGTACATCAGCAGCTGGAAATATACAAGATATAGAGATTTCTGTTGCCGAAGGTAAAAAGTATAATAAACTTTTATTTAGTTTACTAGGTGAATACACTGATAAAACACCAGAGCAAGTAATGGAGGATGCTACAAGAGATTTATGGTTAAATTCTCAAGAAGCGTTAGAGTATGGGATTATTGATGGTATAGTGACTAACAAGAAATAGATTTAGGTATATTTATATATAAAATATAATATACTATGAAAAAATTTATTACTGACATCTTTAAGGAGGATAAAAAAGAAGATAAGTTTTCTTCTAAAAAAACAGTTGGAATAATATCCGCAGTACTATCATTTTTAGCATTCATCGTTGATGGATTTCATTTCTATGATATAAATGATGGAATGTTTGATTCAATGCTAATATTTTCTGGCACTATGTTAGGTGCTTCAGTTGTAAAATCCTTCTCAAAGGCAAGTCAAGAACCTTCAAAGAAATAAGTACTTTAAAAAATTAAGCCCAGAAAAATCTGGGCTTTTTTTTACCTATTTTTTAGGTTTTGTTTTTGGTTTGTTTTTACATCCACACATAATTATTAAATTTAAATTTAAACGTTATTAAGAGCTTCTATATTATAAATATAAAAATAATATAAATAAAGTTTTAAAGTATGTTCAATAAGAAATATAAAGTTAATTTTCTGAACGAAAAATGGGTACCAATTAAACTAAATGTTAAGTTAAGTTTTATACCAAGAACTCATGAATTAGTGTACATTAATACAAAATATTACAGGGTTGCAAATGTTATACACAATATATATAAAACGCCAGAAGTTTATATTATAATAGAACTATATACAGATGATTTAAAATTATTGGATAAAAACTAATTTTAACATATTTTTATTAATAATATCTCATATTTATTAATATGAGAATTAAAATATTATTTTTAGGTTCTACAAGTATATCATTACTTTTAGTTTTTATTATATTCAAAACCCTAGTTACATTTTGTATAATCGAATATTCAAATGTTATCGGCTTTTTAGAATATAGTTTAATTATTGTGTTTTCTATTTTATCTTCCTATGTTTTTCATTTCATGTTATTGAAAAACACATCTGAAACAATATTAAAAAAATCATTAGAAGATATATTAGACAATTCATCACTTTTATCAAAAACAGATAGTGAAGGTAATATAACTTATGTTAATGATAAATTTTGTCATGTGTCTGGTTATAAAAGACAAGAGTTATTAGGTAAAAATCACAATGTATTAAAATCAGAACAACATGATGATGATTTTTGGTTAAACATGTATACTACTACACTGGATTACAAATCCATATGGAGTGATGTGATTGTTAACTCAAAAAAAGATGGTGACAATTATATATTAAACTCATGGATAAAAGCAGATTTTGATGAGAAAGGTAAACATATAGGTTTTACATCTGTAAGACAAGACATCACCGAACAGGTAAAATCATTAGAATTACTAAAAGAGAAAGAAAGTGAAATTAGAAATGTTTTATCGGCAATTGATAAATCAAACGGAGTTATAGAATTTACATCAGAAGGTATTATACTTAACGCTAATAATAATTTTTTAAATTTAGTGAATTATAAACTTGATGAAATTGTAAATAAACATCATAGTATTTTTGTAGATAAAAAAACTGAGAAATCAAAAGCATATAAATTATTTTGGAAAGATTTATCAGATGGTAAATTTAAATATGGTGATTTTGAAAGATATAAAAAATGTGGTGATACTATAATAATACATGGTACTTACAACCCTATTTTTGATAAAAATGGTAACATAGTTAAAATATTAAAAGTTGCGACAGATATAACTGAATCCGTACATCAAAAAATGGAACTCAAGAAAAAAAATACATATCTTGAACATGCAGCTAAGATACTTAGACATGATATGCATAGCGGTATAAACACTTATATACCCAGGGGTATTAAATCCTTAAAAAGAAGATTACCAGAAAAATACATAAAAGAGTTAAGACTTGAAACTTCACTTAAATTAATAGAAGAAGGGTTATCACATTCACAAAAAGTATATGAAGGTGTAAAAGAATTTACTAAATTAGTTAAGAAAGATTCAATACTTGATAAAGAAATATGCGATTTAAGTGATATCTTATCAAAGTATTTAAAATCTACATCATACTCTGACCAAGTAAAAATAGATGAATTAATTGTAGTAAGTGTTAATAAATCACTTTTTTGCACAGCTATTGATAATTTAATAAGAAATGGTTTAAAGTATAATGATAGTAAATCTAAAATTATCAATATATACATGGGAAAAAAAGATGAAATTATTGTAGAAGATAATGGAAGAGGTATGTCAATGGAAGAATTCGAAGAATATTCTAAACCATATGTTAGAAAAAAAACAAACAAAGAGTCTGGCAGTGGATTAGGATTAAATATATGTATAGCAATAATGAACGAACACGGTTTTGAAGTAAGTTGTGAAAAATCAAAATACGGAGGAACAAAAGTAAAAATTAAGATATGATAGAATCAATTTTGTTAGTAGATGATGAAAATTTATTTCATCTTGTTTTCGAAGATGCTTGTAGCATTTTAGATATTACGTTAAATTTAACAACTGTATCTTCATGTGAAGAAGCCGAAGAAATGTTTAAAGAATGGTTTAAAACTGGCGGTAAAAAACCAGCTTGTGCTTTTATAGATTTAAATATAATAGGGTCTTCTTTTGACGGAATAGAATTAGTTAGAAAAATAAATTTTGAATACGGTAACGATTTAGTTATTGGAATAATTTCATCTTCAGATGAAGACAAAGAACAAGCTAAAGCCGTAAAAGCTGGTGCTCAGTTTTGGATTATAAAATCTGATGACATTGAGCCACGACTAGAAGATTTTGTAAAGGACTTTAGTAGTTATAACAATAGAACAGCCCCCTTTAAAATATACAAATAAATGGTTAGTGATAATACTAAAAAATACTTAATAAAACTTTACGATGAACACAATATACTTTTAGAGGGGAACATATTAAAAGTAATTATAAAAGAAGAAGAGGATTTAGATTTTAAAAAATATATAGAAACGTGTATTAAAGTTGATAAAGAAAAAAGAGTAAAGAGGTTAGAAATAACAAAACAAGTACAGAAACAAAATACCGAATTATCTCTAGCTAAAGTAGAGATAGAAAGAATTAATCAAGAATTAGTATTATCTTTAGATGAAGCAAAGAAAGCTAAAGACGTTGCTGAAAGCGATTTAACTATTTTACAACAAAAAACACAATTTGAGTTAATTAGTATTATAGTTAAGATAGCATTAGCTGTTATTATTTCAGTTGCATTTATAACAACTTTAATGTATATTATCGCTATAATTTTCAATAGAGAGACACAAATAGTTGGTTCAACTTGGTCAAATCTATTTGGCATTTTATTAACAAACTCATTTAGTATAATAGGTACTATCATGGGTTTCAAACACATAAATAAAAATGAAAAACCTAAAAGTGATGAGAAATAGAATTAAAAAATTACTTAGGGAAAATCTAAGTGATGTTGATAATTTTGAATATCAAGTTAGAGATGTTGGTGGTCCAGTTTATTATAAAAGAAAGAAGGGGGATGATGTTTGGTCATTTATTAATGAAGATGAGTTTTTAAAAAATTCAGATACTAAAAATACGATAAAATTTGTAGATAAGATACCTAAAAAAGACCCATATGTTCGACAAATAGATGTCCCACAAGAAATGGATGACAGGTTAGATTATTTAAAAATATATTATACCAATATATCACCAAATGATTTTGATGTATCTATAAAAGATAAAATCATAATTATAAAAACATGAAACAACGTATAAAAAAATTATTAAGGGAAAGTTTACATTTAGAAAATCATCTTAACGAAATAAAAGATGAATTAGACTTTTCATCATTTAAAATAAATGATACACTTCAATCTGATATTTGGGTAGACGGTCAAATAAATGAGGAATATAAAGATAGAATGATTCAAATAGCAAACGACTATTGGGGTTCACTAGATTTAGGTTTTGAATATGACGATATAACATTAACTGGTAGCCTAGCCAATTATAATTGGTCAAAATATTCAGATGTAGATTTACATATAATATATGATGAGGAAAATTTTAGAGGCGAAGATTTTGAACTCATTCAAGGATTGCTTGATGCAAAAACAAGAAAATGGAACTCAGACCATGATATTAAAATAAAAGGGTTTGAAGTTGAATTATATCTACAACCAGCAACACAAGAACATCATTCACAAGGTGTGTACTCACTAGTTAATGATGAATGGTTAGTAAAACCAAAGAAAGAAAAAGTAGAGATAGATAAAGAAACGGTAACCAAAAAATATAATACAATTTTAGGTAATTTAAAAGACATAGAATCTAGTTCTGATAACCAAATAGAACAACTTGATAAGTTAAAAGAAAAACTTAGAAAGATGAGAAAATCTGGTCTTCAAACTAAGGGTGAGTTTTCTGTAGAAAATATTGTCTATAAACTATTGAGGCGAAATGATATAATGAAAAAAATTAGTGACTTATCTAAAGATATATACGACAAAAAAATGACAATAGAAAACAAAGATAAAATATAATGATACAGGACTAAACCTATCGACATGTTAAGTAAGAAATTAGGAACAGAAAAGGCTAATAAATTTCAAGAAAATTTTGATGAAATTTACGATAAGTATAAAAAAATAGCTGAAGACTTGGGTTATAATAATAATAAAATTAAATTTAAAAAAGAAAAAAATAAAATTATAATATATGTTAATCTATTTTCTTAAAAATTATTTGTATATTTGATAAAACAAAAAAAAATAAATGGAAAATAGACACTTAGAGTTATCCGAAAAAATATTCAAACTTGGTACATCTTTAACAAAAGAATCAAATCAAACCAACGACAATAACATAGGTATATTAGGTAAAATTATGATATTATTGAGTGGCATACTAAGTTATGAAGAAGATTTATTAGAATTCAATTTACTATGCACTATGTTTTCTTCAAAAAAACTAGTAGAACAAATACCAGATGATGTTATAGCAAATATAATAAGTAAAATGAGAGATAATGAAATTGATGATGATTTAAGTGACTTATTAGATGATTTAATATAATTTTTATATATTTATTTATAATTAAATAATTTTTAATGGCAAAAGTAAAAATAACAAATAAAGTTTTTAAGTTAAAACGTAAGACAGAATTAAAAGCACCAAATGGTGAAATGTTAAATTTTGAATCTGGTCAAGAATTCCATATAGTTGCTGATGTATTATACATGAACGGCATACTTCTTATTCCAGGATTACAAAAACTTTTAATTAACTGGATTTTAAATAATAAAAATCTATTTGTTGAAGACACTAGGATATTCTAAAGAACCAAGCATGGTTCTTTTTTTATATAATAACGTATTTTTAAAAAAAAATTAATAAAAAATGCAACAGACAAAAGTTTATCATGAAATCGTACAAAAATTAAGAGATTTCTTTTTATCAAAAAATTTCGTAGAAGTTCCATCACAATCAAGAAAATCAATTCTAGCGGCATGCGAGAATCCACATTCAGTAGCCACGTATACTTACGATGGTTTAGTTTGGCCCTTACCTCAAACAGGTCAAATGTGGTTAGAATATGAACTACTTAAAAACCCAGAATGGGAGGGTTGTTTTTGTGTATCAACATCCTATAGAGATGAAAAAGAACCAATACCAGGAAGACATGAGAAAATTTTCCCTATGTTCGAGTTTGAATCTAAAGGAGATTTTGAAGTGTTAAAAAAATTAAATATAGAATTAGTTGAATATTTAGGGTTTGATTCTCCAAAACAAATAGATTACGATGAAACATGTAAAGAGTATGGTGGGGTAGAAATTCTAGAAGATGAGCATGAAAACAGAATGTGGAAAGAGTTGGGTCATTCAGTTTCATTAGAAACCTTTCCAATTAGAACTTCACCATTTTGGAATATGAAGTATATAGGTGATGGTAAATTTAATAAATGTGATATCATCTTATTTGGTCAAGAAACTTTTGGCACAGCAGAAAGAAGCTCTAACGTAGAAGAAATGAAGGACTTATTTTATAATATTATGGATGGAACTTATGCAGATAAATTATTTGAATTATTCGGGAAAGAAAGGGTAGAAAAAGAATTAGAAGACTTTTTCGCTTTAGAATTTTTCCCTAGATTTGGTGGTGGTATAGGTCTAACTAGATTAGGTAGAGCGTGGCAATTATTACAAGATAAGTTAGAAATGGCGTAACTATTATCATATAAAGACAAAATGACATATTACATTATTAATTTAGTGTTAATATGTCATTTATTTTTGAATGGTTTATTATTTGTTTATGTAGTTTAAATAAAAAACTAAAAAAAAAATAAATTATGTTTGAAAATTTTAATGAATTATTTAACCACTACTTTAATAAGGATAAAAAGTCATCTTTTAATACACTTTTTGATGAAATGTTTTTAAAACTTAATAAATCATATTTATTAAATGAAAACAATAAAGAAATTGAGAATGATTTTGGACATCCAGATAAAGTTTTAAATATAACAGAAAATGGTACTTCATTTACTAAAAGTATTTGGTACACACCATTAGGTCATATTGTGAAAGTAGAGTTAGCTGGTAGTAAACAAAATGAAATTTCTTTAGAAGAAAAGTTAAAATTAGCTATTGAAACAGAAAATTACGAAGAAGCAGCTAAAATAAGAGATGAAATAAAACTTAAAAAAAAATCTAAAAATGGAAAAAATTAAAGAATTATTATCTAAATCGTTAAAAGGTTTAGAATCGGTTTATAAACACATGATTTTCTTACCATTATTATTTTTACTTATGGGAGGACTAATCCACCCAGCATCATCATTTGTCGGTGGTATGTTTTTTGGGGCAATGGGAGTAGAAATATTTAAAATTATATATAAACTCAAAAAAAAAGTAGATTAAAAACATTTTTTATTAACTCTCATAATATTTATTGTTATGAGGGTTTTTTATTTATTCATATTATGTTTGTTACCTTCATTGATTTATAGTTTTATAATTTACGTAAGTGCTCCATATAAAACCATAAGTTTCAAGAAAGGTTTAAACTACTTATTAGGTGGTTCAGTAGGTACTGTCTTCCTTTTAATGTTTCTAAATTCATTTCCATATTGGAGTGGCATATCTGGTTTACTATTCGACCCTAAAATTTCACCCTTCGAATATCTTCATGCTAAAAATTTTATAGAAGTTGCCTTATTGGAAGAGTCATTAAAGTTTACGGTTTTTATAATAGTAACTAAAATAAACTATAAAAACGATTTTGACCATCCAAATGGTATAATGTTCTACGCATGTATGGTTTCACTAGGCTTTGCATTTATAGAAAATATAATATATGGGTTAACGGTTAATAATCCCGAAAATGTTTTATTATGGAGAGCAATAACATCGGTTATAGGGCATATGATATTTGGTCTTTTTATGGGTTATTGGATAGCAGTTGGAAAGCTTGGTATACGACTAAGAAATAGGTCTTTATTGGATATCATAATCTTAAAAAATTCAGAGATTAGACAAAAATTTTTTGGGTTTATAGCTTTAATTTCAGCAACAATAATACATGGGATGTATGATTTAGAGTTAAGTCTAAATGGAGAAAGAGGTATCGTAACAATATATATAATATTGCTTACATTTTCTTTTCTATGTTTTTTATGTTCTATACATGTAAATAATTTATATATAGATAGAAATGCCAAAAAGAAGAAAAACAAAATTAAAAAGAAAAAAGAATAAAGATATTGTTAAAATCAGTGAAAACTCAAGACTAAGTAGATTTGTTGATATCGGAGAAAAGGTTAAAAATGGTGACTTGAAATGGTTATACTATGCTGTAAACGGTAAAATAGGTTATCATTTTTACGAAAAAAGGTAAAATGTTTTGTTTTTACAAAAAAAGTTTTTATATTTAGGTATTGTTAAATTAAAAATATTAAAAAATGAGATGGACTAAAATTTTTCCAGATGGAAAAGGTGGATTTGAAGCTTTTGATTGGGGCTTAGAATATGATTTTTTTCAAGTTGCTATAAAATTGGTACAAACAATGATAATTTGTTTGTTATTTCCATTTTTTATAATACCAGTTTGTTTAATATTTTCACCCACTTCACCAACAAGGGAAGATAGATTGGCAGTTCCAATTGCCTGTATACTACTTTCTATTTATATGTTAATTGATTTTAACAAAGGATGGTTTTTTTGTTATTTATATCGTGATAACTTCCCAGATTTTTATATATATTCTATGTTAGGGTTAGCATATTCCGTCATATGGTTTGTGATTTATATTATCATAGAACAATACATTGATGAGTGGAATAAAGCTCAGTTTAACTCATGGGAAGTATCTCCATACGGTATGGTAGATTTATTGGTTATATGGGGTTTAATATTCTTTCTTTTCTTCTATGTTTTTGAGCCAATGTTTTATGATAGTTTTGTAGAAATGCGACCAACAACTCTTTCACCTTATTATGAAAATTTACGTCAACAAATTGTTAATTAGGTTTACAATATGTATATTTGTAAAAAAAAAATAGATATGTCAGTTATAAAATTTGAACTAAAACAAGAACACATAGACTTATTAAAATATGTTGTTTTTGAAAAAAAATCCTTTATTTCCAAAGAAATAAAAACTCGCTATGATACTACACCTTGGGGTGGTGATAATTATTATGAAGATATGGGTGTAATCCTATATGGAAAACCAGACAATTTTAATCCTTTGGATGATAACCCATTTGAATGGTCAAAAGAACAAAAGAATGAAATGGAATTATTATTTGATGAAATAGGTGTAGCTTTAGAAATTGTATTAAATACACAAAAATTTGAACCAGGTCATTATAAAAAAAGATATCACTTACCAGATTGGAAACGTTATAAATAAAATATCATGAAAAAAGCATATTGTATAGTTAAAGAGTTAATTTTAGAAAACGGAGCAACACAAAATGTTATATTAGTAAATAGTTTATCTGAAATAATAGAATTTGTAACTCATGAAGAAGCCAAAAAATTAGCTGAAATTTTTGAGAAAAATTCTAACCAAAAATTAAAATATACGGTAAAAAAAATATGAGGCTAATTACAACTCACCCTATAAAAAAATCAGACTTAGGGTTTCATGGCAACCTATTTGGTGGAAAACTACTTGCGTGGATGGATGCAGCTGCGGCTGCATATGCTTCAGAATATTGCGACACACCCAGAATGGTTACAAAAAGTATAGATGAATGTGTATTCAAAAAACCTGGTAGAGAGGGTCAATTAATTAAAATATATGGGGAACCAATAAAAGTTGGAACTAGCTCTATAACGTTTAGGTTGGAAGCTAGGAGTCATAATGTCTATAATGGTAATCAAAAAAATATACTTACAACCAACATGACATTTGTTAGAATAGATGAACAAGGCGAAGCTATTCCGATAAGTGAAAGAGTTAAAAATAAATTTAACAAATTTATTTCTGACAAATAACATTTAAATAAAAGAATATGAAATGAAATTTAAAAACTTGACTGATGAAATCAAAGAACAAATGTTCAAAATATATTGGAATAAGGATATAAAATGGGACGACAGAATGAAGTCTTTGATGGATATAACTGGTAAGTCAGAAAGAACCGTTAGAAAATGGTGTTCTAACTTAGGATTTAAAAATAAAACAGAAAAAGAAAGTGAAGATTTAAAAATTGCTAAAGAAAAGGAATTAAATAAAAATAAACAATACTACATAATTACATACGCACAAAATGCTACAAAGGTAAACAAACCTTTCTTAAAAAATATTGAAGCGTACGCAGACAAATTAGATGCAGAAATAATATGCATCGCTGGTAGATATCACAACCCAACAACACTTAAAAAAGCAGAGAAAGTAAAAAATACTGATTACTGGGATTCTTCTATACAAAAATACCTGTCATTAAAACGACATGATATACATAAAACTGTATCCATTATGTCTGACGTAAAGATACAAGCTACAGCAGTTACACCACTAAGTGGGCTAGAAGGCATGTCAAAGGAAAACAGTTGCATATTTGGTCATCCAAAGGTTCATATGAAAACTACTCCAGTTCTAGAAGGTTATGCACCAAAAATGATGTTAACAACTGGTTCAATTACATACCCAAACTATACAGATTCAAAAGCAGGTAAAAAATCTGAATTTCATCATCAGTATGGGTTTATAATTGTTGAAATTGAAAATGAAGACATAACACACATCAGACAAGTAACTGCAAAACAAAGTGGTAAATTCTATGATTTATATTTTAAAGTTTCAAATGGTATTGTGAAAAAAAATGAATCTATTGAAGCAATAGTTTTAGGTGACTTACATTATGGAAATGAGGATGAGGATGTTATGGATTCTACATTAGAGATATTAGACGAATTAAACCCAAAAACAGTTGTTCTTCATGATGTATTTGATGGTTATTCAATTTCCCACCATACTATAAATGACCCATTCAAACAGTATGGTTTAGAGAGCAAAGGTATGAATAACTTAGAGGGCGAAGTAGAATACATGTTAGAAATGTTATGGGGTTTTAAAAATTTTGAAAACGTTGTAGTAGTTAGGTCAAACCATGATTGTCATTTAGATAAGTTCTTATTGAATGATTGGCGAAAATTACCAACCAGTAAAAATTCTATTACATATATGAAGTACTCTCAAATATTATTGGAACAACATGCCACTAATAACGTCATTGGCGTTATACCTTATTTGATAAACGAGCAGTATCCAAAATATAAATGTTTAGGCTTCGGTGATTCTTACAAAACAAAAGATATTGAATTATCACAACATGGGGATATTGGTGCCAATGGTTCAAGAGGAAGTATAAATCAATTTAGAAAGTTAAACACAAAGATTATAACAGCACATACACATTCACCAGCCAGGTTTGATAACGCTGTTTGTGTCGGCACTTCAACAAAATTAAGACTCTCATATAACAAAGGCGCAAGTTCTTGGTTAAATAGCCACGCAATTATACACAAAGATGGAAAGATACAACAGATACATTTTATGGGTACTAACAAGAACTATACTACTTTAGGATATTAAATTATGGTTTATAATAAATTAGTTGTCTTTGACTTCGATGGGACACTTGTCGATACTGGTGGTGATATAAATAAATACAAAATAATATATAAAGAAAAAACTGGTTCAGATTGGAAAGGAAGTTGGTGGGACAACCCAAAGTCACTTGATTATTACATGTTTAATTTTAAAAGAATTGAATCTACATTTGAATTGTATAGTAAGTTTATAATTGAACCTAATACTATTACTGTAATGCTAACTGGTAGAAAAACTAGGTTATCAAAAGAAGTTAAAAAAGTTTTAAAAAAGCTTGGTATTAATAAATTTAATCATTACCTTTACAATTACGGTGAAAATACCCTTTCAAATAAAAAAGAACAAGTATTAACCCTAATAGATATGTATCCAACAGTAGAAGAATTGATAATGTATGATGATAGGGAAAATCATATCAAACCTTTTAACGAGTTTGGTGAATCTTTAATTAAAATGAAGTCGAATAAAATTAAAAAATCATCTATTTATCAAGTCACAAATGGAAAAATTGTTAACACAACCAACACTTACATTTGATAATTTAATTAATAAACTAAATTTATCACATAGAATCATTTTTAATAGTCTTAAAAATATTTTTGATACTAGTGACATAAAAATAAAAAACAGTGTCTTAAAAGGTGATAATTTAGCCTTAACAATACTTAATAACGAAATACATTTTAACATATCTAAGATAAATCAATTAATTAAATTTAATGTAATAAATCAAGATGATTTATTTTTCTTATTTTCCCATGAACTATGTCATTATATTAGATTGAAAAAGTATGGTAAGGATTATCATTTAGAAAAATTAAGTAATAAAAAGTTTTTTACATTTTCAAATTTTTTAATAAACGAAGAGGTAGTATGTGATAGATTTGCTAGGTTATGTTTTTATAACATAAAAAAATACAGGTATAAAGGTAATTTATTAAGAGATTTCAATTCACCAATTTATAGTAATTATTATCTTTCAAGCTTAAAAGTGACACATAACAAGTTATTAGAGTTTTCATTAGACTATGATAAAATAATAAACGAGTATTTTATATTAATTAAACGTGATTAATGATTAAGTTTTCAGTAAAAAGTTATGAAGAGTTAGTGCAATTAATTGAAGATAATCAAGGTACTTTTTTTGACTTAATATTAATTTATATTGAAAAATCTATATTAGACAATACCGATAACCCAAATATATGTTGTATTACAATTTTAGATGAAGACAATGATATCGAATTTAATTGCCCTAAAAAAAACTGGTTAAAATCAATAGATTCTGCTTTAAAATATTATGAAGAAATACAAGAATATAAAAAATGTAAAAAAATTATAGAATTAAAAAAACAAATTATAGAATATGACAAAAAATAAAGATGTAATAATGCTTCAAGGATTATCAATAATATTAATTATTTTTTTAATTAATATTAGCAAATATAGAACTAATAAAAAAATTATAGAAATAACAAATGAAGTTAAAACTATAAAAACAGATTTAACAATAATAAGTGAATTGTACTGTAAAATTGATTCATTGGAAATAGAACTTGAAAATACTTTTATAGAACTAAATCCTATACATCCTGGTAGAACGCATAAAATAAATAATTACAAAAGTAGAGATAGTAAGAGTAAATTTGTACGTTACATTATAAGGGCAGCTAAAGCTGAATCTAAAATTTATACAGATATACCATATCAAATTTATGTTGCTCAAGCAATATTAGAGTCAAACTACGGCAAATCAATTGTATCACGTAAAGGTAACAACTTATATGGTCACAAACACAAATCAAAAAAAGGTAAATATTTAAAAGCATATGATGATAAAAAAGATGATAAATTTACTATTTGCAATAGCAGGTGGGAATCTATAAGAGCACACAGTAAAAAATTAATGGGAATTTATAGACAAAGAATAAATGGACAACCAACTCTTGAAAATTGGATTGAAAGTCTTTGTGGTGGAAATTCAATTGAAGAAAGTTTAAAGTTCATAGAGAGTGGAAATTCAGTCTATGCTACAAATTGCTACAAGCTTTCTAATGATGATGACATATGTTATGGTGATAAAATAAGGTCAATAATTAAAAAATATAATTTAAAATGAATGAATATAACAAAGAAGGTCAAATACATGGCCCATGGGAAGGGTATTATTCAGATGGTAAAATACAAGGAATAGGATATTATATAAATTAAAATTAAAATTATGACTAGTAACACGCAAAAATTGATTGATATTGCTTTTGAAATGGCATTAACAATGAAACAAAATATTGATTGGGTTGAAAAATCAACAGATGAAGATATTTTAAAATGGGTTTCCAAACAACTTTTAGACTGT
>JGI24003J15210_10000229_pt1 | contig 23937 bp, 17 predicted proteins | sample LinPmetageLP28_FD_15210 | JGI IMG/M metagenome (IMG submission 15210)
TAATCTTTTTCTACTCTTTGTTTTGATTTCATAACTTATTTTTTCTTACAACCGAAGTTATTAGCATAATTAGCCATTTTAACAACAGCTGGTTTATATTTCTTAGTGCTTTTCATTATTTTACTAGCAGCAGCGCAAGTAGATTTACCTGGCATGTTTTTCTCTACCCATGCAGTAAACTTACCTTCGTTTTTTTCTTTAATTTCTGGAAATTCTTTTTTAGCCATGATTGTTATTTTTTATAAGGAAAGTTCTTATTGAACCAGTCTTTTCTAGGATCACAATTACAACCACCTGGTATTGAATCTACAAATTTTTTAATACCTGTTGCTTTTGTAAACTTTTCTATAGTATCGCCTAATCCTCTTGATTTCATTTTTTTCTACCTTTTCTTCCTTTGCCTTTAACAGCATCGTCAATATCTCCGAGTTGATTACCAACTTCTTTTATAGCTTTAGCTACATCTTCTAATTCTTGCATTGTTAATTTGTATCTTTTCTTTACATCTTTAACAGTAGCAATTACTTTTTCATCTATTTCTGTTTTACTCCAAAGCAAAGCCCATACGTCTTTTAAATATTGTTTAGTTAATTTCCACATTTTATTTTTCTTTATTTGAGTTACAAAAACTTCTAGCAGCTTCAACACTTCCAAAGCCCCATTTTTTTAAAGCTATAGCTTTTCTAGTTGGTTTACCATTTGGTTTTTTCATAGGTCCTTTCATGCCTGCAAACCTGCAAGCGAAAGAAATTCTACGTTTACCTTTACCTTTAATTTGCCTTTTACCTAGAACTGTACCAGTTTCTTCAGTGTGTTTAGCTCGCATTTTACGATTAGACTTTTCATAGCTAGCATCTGTCATTTTTTCTTTTTTATAGGAACGCAATTAGGTACAGTTCTACCACCTTTTTTCTTCATACCTATAGCTTCATACCCTTTCCAACAAGGATTTTTCTTTTTTGATTTTCTTTTAGTTGCCATTATTTTTTCTTTTTACAAGACGGATCTTTTTTATGATTATACCCCTTTGCCTTTAACTTATCATGGTCTTCTTTTTTAAAAGCCATTTTAACTTTACAGTCTTTATACATTGGGTGAGGTTTAAATTTCTTTTCCATTATTTCTTTTTTCGTTTTTTAATCTTTACACAGTTGTTAACCATTTTAGGTTTACCGTTTTTATCTTTTTTACCACTTGGTGATTTTTTCTTGCCTTTAGCAACGTAACCTTTCCAGCAAGTACTTCCTCTTTTGGTTTTTTTCTTAGCCATAATTACTATTTTTTATAATTTCCTTCCTTTTTTGTCTACTTTAACCTCTTTTACTATAATTCTAGTATTAGGTTTCTTGTTTTGCAACTCTTCTAACTGTCTATTAAGCTCTTCTAATTTACCATCAGCTTCTGTACCATCTTTAATCATACTAGCAGTTATACTAATTTCTTCTTTTAATATGTCTTGAGTTTGCTCAAGCATTTCAACTTGGTCTTTCAATTGCATAATCATTTTTTCGTTCCACTCTTCTTTTAACTCATATTCTAAACGAGTAACCTCTACAGGAGGTAGTGTTTTGGCTAACCTTATGTCTTCTTGCAAAGTATAATACATACCAACTAAAGTAGTAGTTAACATTATTATACCTATTACTGTTTTTAAATCTATTTTAAACTCTGTGTTTTCTGAAATTTTCATTTTTTGTTTTTGTATAGTTCCTCTATTCTACTAACTCTATCAGCTTCTAATCTTAGTGTTTTTATAACGCTATCATTTAAACCAAGAGATTTTAAAGTATCTATTTGATCTTTTTTATTTAGACTATATATTCTACGTTGTTGTTCTGTTCTTTGACTTGCTGGTATGTTTTCTTTTCTTTTTAATCTATCAGGTATGCTATCATTTTCAATCAACCTTAAAAGCTGATCAACTCTTTTTTGTTCTGTATTAAATTTAGTTCTAATATCTTTTTTGGCCCAGTATTTATTAAGTAATTCAACTTGCTCGTTTTTACCCATTTTATAATACTTAGCCACATTATCGTTGGTTTTTTTATCAGCTTCACTTAAGTTAGGTTTTTGTTTTAAAACTTCTTTCAGTGTTTGTTTTTTAGTTTTTATATTTGAAGTGTGTATTTTATTGTTTTCTTTTTGAGATTTTAATATAGCTTCAACTCTTTGATCTTCTTTTTTAAGATTCTTTATTTCTTCTTCGGAATATCCATGTTTTTTAAGTATATCAACTTGTTGAGCTTTTGAATATTTAGATGGATCTTCTATAGCTTGCTCTTGTCTTAGCTTTTGTTTCTGATCATCTCTTCTAGCATCTTTAGTTTCTTTACCTTCTAACTGCCATTGTGGCCAACCTAGTATTGAAGCTACTTTCTGCCAGTCTTCAGAGTCATCACTCATTGCATACTTTATATTTTCTATTTTTTGTAAGCCTCTATCTAATGGAACATTTGTAACTCCAGAAACAACTTTAGTTGCGGCTTTAAATGCAGGGTTTTCCAAACTAAAACCATCATCCATTTGACTTCTTTTAAGTGGATCATCAAATTGATAAGCAGCATTCTTAAATTTAGAAAACTTATTTTTTATAGCTGGAGAAAAATCTAAAAGCTTTTGAGTTGCATCGATGTATTCAGGTCTGTCTCTTTTGCTTCTTTTATAAACGTCTAGCGCTAAGTTTTTAATAACAGAAGCTGTCATACCTACTAAACCTGTACCTCTTAAAATACTATCAGACATTCCATTTGCTGTATCTAAAAACTTATTTTCAACTTCAGCATCACCAAAATCATCTCCAAACCCTAAAGCAAACATACCTTGCTGCATTAAATTAAAAAACATATTTTGTGCAAATCCATAATAAAGTATTCTGCTAACCTTCTCTAACGGGTTACCTCTACCGTTTATTAAGTCTTTAGCATCTGATATTTGAAGTCTATTATACTGCATTGGTGTATTAACAAACTGTAATAACAATCTACCCATATCACTAGACTGTTGTTGTGATATTTTACTAGGATCAGAAGACTGTTGTGATTTTTCAGAAATTTCAATAAATTCTTCGTAAGCTTCTTTTTCAGCTTCTTTCTCGCTTTTACCTTCTTTAATTAAGCTTCTTATCTTGTTTCTATACCATGTTGCACCACCAGAAGCAATAGCAAAACTATCAGCAAACTTAGTAGGAGCGTATCCTTTTTCTAGTATATAGTTAATAGCTGCTTTAGCTTTGTTACTACTACTAGAAGCTGCGTCAGCTATTTCAGACTCTGATATATTTATTTTCAAACCATTACGTCTATCTCTTAAATAGTCTGAATTCATAATTTTCATAAAGTCTTTCCAATAACGAGGTTGGTTAGCAAAAGCTTGACCCATTCTTAGTGGGTTATTAAATGTTAGGTTAGCAAAGTTTGCTGATGATATTGTTTGAAGAAGTGCAGACCTCATATTTAAGAACATTATAGTTCCCTGTGCGTTGTTTATATAATCTAAAACTTTATCGCTTAGTCTATTACCTTCTTGTATTCTATTTTTACCAGCTTTCATTCTAGCTAAAGAGTTTTCTAAAGCTTCTCTATATTTCTTACCAAAACCTGCTTCTAATTTATTTAAGTTTTTATCTGAAAATATTATATCTGCATTCTGTTGCCACTCTTCTAAATACTTACTACGTTTAGTAGTATTAAGAAGATCCATAAAATCAGTTGTTATAGTACCTGACAGCCAATGTTCTTTAGGCTTTGAATAACCATCACCTTTAGTTATCTGAAGTATTTGATCTGCAAAAGCACTTAGCTTTGGGTCAGATGTTACTATTTCATTTATTTCTTTTAAATCCGACTTTGTTAACTTAGGAACTTTTTCACCAAGTCTATCCCACAAGTGAACTCTAACAGCTTGCTCTTTAGTATAACCACTTGGTGTTGTTTCTCTTAAATCTTTAGGTATATCTAACTCTTTTTTAATAGCTTTAAAATCATCCATTAAGTTTATTCTATCAGTAGCTACAGCTCTTTGAGCTCTATTATAAGGCTTATATAAGGTTTCATTATACCATTCTCTCTGTGCTTCTCCTACACTTCCCTTGCCTAAAGTATAATCCATTAAACCAGAAAAATCTTGAGCAGATGGAGGAGTGATAAACTTACCTCTACCTTTACCTTTACCTCTTACTTCTGCTTTGGCTCCTGAAAACTCTTTAAAAGATTCTATACCTGTTTTTCCCTCTATAATATCATTAAAAGTTTTATCTAAATCTATAGAGTTTCTATTTACTCTAGCTTGTTGAACTTTTGACTTTACATCTATAGGATCTAAAACTTTCTTAACAGCTTCAACATTAGCCATAGCATCGTCTGCAAAATAAAAGTCATTATAACCTTCAGATGTTTTATTTAACACCCACTCTGCTTTAGCTTCACCTGTTGATTTACCTAAACCTGTTATGTTTTTTATTGGTATGTCTAAACCTTCAGATTTTAAAAACTCATGTATTGCTTGTTGAGACTCAGGAGCTCTTGCTGTTAAAACAAACACGTCTTCTGTACCTCTAGCATCTCTAATTTTTTCAGCTATTTTAAACAATGGACCACGTTCACCTTCTCTTACTATATTAAAATCTGAAAAGTCCATAGCTGCTCCTTCGTCAATTAATCTTTTACCGTCTTTAGCAAACTCTTCAGCATTTAAAATGCCTCTTTCAGTTTTATAAACATTTTGTTTTACCTTTTTAACAAAATCTTTTGGTAAAGGTTTTCCATACTCTATAGTTTCAGTGTCTATCTCCATGAAATTTTCACCTAGATCTTTCATATATTTAGGTATGTTTTCATTTACTGAGTTTTGTGTTTTTTCTACAATAAAATCTTTTAATGATCTTTCTTTTCTAGCTCTATTTCTTTCAAGAGCAACTTCATTAGAGGTCTTAGCGTGAACCATAAACACTTCATAACCTTGCTCTTTAAGTTTATTAACTTTTTTCATAGTAGCATTATAGCTAGCACCTGTGCCATCAATAACCATTCCATCACCAGCTTGTCTGTACTTTTCCATTTTAGCATCTGCAGCTTTCTTGCCAGCAGCACCTATCTTAGCTCTAGAACTTCTTTGATCTTTGTTATAGTCTTTTTCTACTTCAGGTAATCCTTGTTTAGATTTTTCAGCTTCTATAAATATATCTTGATTAACAACTTTCCAACCTTCTCTACCAAGTTCTAAACCTTTTCCAATGTTTGATTTACCAGAACCTGGTCCACCAATCATAAATATGGCCTTACGCTTAGGTGACGGCTTCCCAGATGGATTAGGCTTGTTGTAAAAAACTGAACTTTTACTAGTAGCTAAAGTATCGTCAAAGTCAAATATTCTAATTTTTTTAACTGGCGTGTTAACAGATCTAGCTTTGTCTAAAGACTTATCCATGCTCTCTGTTATTTTAATAACATCTGAGACACTTTTTTTATTTACAGATGATCTATTAAATAAACCAGAATTAGTCAGCACAGAATGATCTTCTTGTAATAATTTTTGTCTATTTTCTTTAGACATAAATTCAGATCCTCTAATTTCTCCAGTTCTTAAGTTTCTTAATTGTCTAAGTCTAGAATCTGTTTTGCTTCTTTCATTGTAATATCTATCAATTTCTTTTGGATCTGATGATTTAAAACCTATTTCTTCAAATATGTTATCCATAGAAACAGGTATTATAGCTACCGTGTAATCATCAAACAATTCTTTTAATTCTTTTTTACCAGCTTCATTTAGTTCAAATTTAGTAGTATTTTCTCCTGTACTAACTTCTTCTATAAATTTATTACCTAAAAATATTCTAGACAACTCATTAACCATAAACTCAGCAGGTTTTTTATGCTCCCATCTTGTGTTATCAGACTGTATGTCTTTGCCAGTTATATAACTTTCACCTTCTACTGGTTGCCAAATTTCAGTTAACTTAGCAGAAGCTCTTAAAGCTCCTTGCATGTCTCCTTGTAGGTTTTTAACAGCTAGCGCTACTTCAAGAGGAGTAACTCCACCTTGATGAAACTCATTGGCTAGAAAACTCATTTGATCTATAACTCTTTCTTGAGCTGATTCAGCATCTTTTTCTTGTAAGTCTAGTTTTTCCTTAAACTTATCACCTTTTATGTTTAAAGATCCATCTTCACTCAAAACTTTTTTATTTGTTAAAAATGTTCTAGGTTTTTGTGCGCTTATATTTCTGTAGTCTATGTTAATTTCTTTACCGGCTTTTTTAATTACCATAGTATTCATTTTACCACCAGAATATTCTACTTCATAACCTGCAGCTTCTAAAGCTGGTTTAAAAGCTTTATCTATAAACTCAGAGGTAGTATCATACCATTTCAATCTTTCAACTGACTTACCTTTTTGACCACCGGTATACTGTGCTCTATTTAATATTATATTATTTATTTTAGCTATTGGATCTTTAGCATTAAGTATAGCACTTTTTATTTCTTTAAAATCTACATTTTGCATTTCCGCTCGTGTTCCTTCTCCTCTTGCAACTTCTAGTAAACTTATATTTTCAGGTAATCCTAATTCTCTTAGCAATATTTTCTCAGCTTCAGCTTGTTTAGCTATCTTAATAGATTCAACTAAAGATTCATTATCAAATCTAATAGAAGCTTTCTTGTTTTTATCACCTTGAGCTTTAATCTTTTTAAATGTTTTAGCACCATCGTTTAAGTTTTTTAGCATTTTCATCATTTGATCTCCAGTAGGTGTAAAATCTTCTGTTAATTGTCTAACTGATTCTTTGCCATCCCAACCAAAAGATTCCATTAATGCTCTTTTAAATAGCATGTTTGGGTTTTTAACATCAGCTATTTCTTGCTTGTTTAATATATCTTTAACTTGCTCTAGCTTAACGAAAGATTCCAACTGTGCTTCTACTGGAAAATCTCTACGTATAACACTATTCCTTCTAAACATAGCGTTTTCTATGCTATTGTTTAACTGCTGAGAAAGCTCAGGTGAGGTGTTTTCTGTTTTTATACCATTAGTAAAGCCTTCAAATATTTCATAATCACCAAGTTCTATTTTGTTTTCTAATAAATCTTCTCTTAATTGAACTTTTTTGTCAAAGTAGTTTCCACTAGTAACATTATCAGTTTCTCTCATCAACCTGTTAGCTGTCCATTCTGGGTGTTCTGCTTTTAAAAGCTCATACTTTTGTAAATTAGCATCTAAGTTAATAAGACTTTCTTGTAGTTTAAATATATTGTCTTTTATTTTTACACCAGCATCTACTTCTTGTTTGAATTTAGTTATAGCTATTTTATCTCCCATTTGGTAAGCTAGACCCTTGTACTTAGCGGCTCTTGCACTAGAAGGATTACTAGCATTTGAAAAAGCTTCAGAATTAAATTTGCTAACAAAATAATCTTTATTTAATTCGCTTTCAAAATCAGGTCTTAATCTCATATACTCAGGGCCTGATGTAAATCCTTTTTCAGCACCTATTACATCAATTTTCTTACCTTGCCAATCGCTAGTATATTCACCGTTAACTCTTTTTTCTACAATTTCTGGAAAATTTTTAGATAAATAACCTTCATTAAGGTTCTTAACTATCTCTACATAGTTGTTCTTTATATAGTCTAAATTTTTACCTTTGTTAAATACTTCTTCGTATATAGTTTTACCTAGTTTATCTCCAGCTTGTTTTTTAAAGTCTCGCATAAAAGGTGATATTCTTTGATTTTTACCTCCTTTTTTACTTATGTCAGCCATGCTTTTATAGTCCATGTCTATAACATCACGCTCTAGTTTTGATGAAACATTTTTATCTATATTTAGTTCTTTGTAAAGTTGACTAGGTTTTTTAGATTCTACCTCTCTAACAACAGCTTCCATTTCACCAGCTATTTGTTGACCAGCTTCTGTAGCTTGTTCATAGGTCATATCATAAGCTTCTTTAGTACCTACATTTCCTTTTTTATAAACTTCTCCTATTTTATTACTTAATTGAGAGTTTATCCAAGCAAATAAACCGTCTTCAGCACTTGTAGTTTGTTTGTCTACTTTAAAGCTTTTTATATGATTTATTAATTCAACAAAAACACTTTGTTTAAATTCTAAATCTCCTTGGTTTACTTCTCTACCTGTCATTGGGTCTATAACAAACTCTTTTAACCAACCTGGAGGCTTTATAGATGGTATTTTACTCATTATTAAACGATCTAAAGTTCCATCTCTATATATTTTATCTATAAATTTATTTGCTCCACCTTCTTTCCAAGCTTTGTTTGCTTCGGCAGCGGCTTTAACTGGATCAGATCCTTTAGCATCTATCTTAGATCTGTAATCAGTTACATCGTTATACAGTTTGGCCATAACTCCTTTAGCATCTCTATCTACACTGTTTCTAAGAGGTTTAGATAGATCGTAGTTTTTAACTAAGTCTTCGTATTCTTTTACACCTTTTTTATAGACTTCATTTGCCTCTCTACCTTTACCACTTGCGAATGCTGTTATCCAGTCGTAAACATCTTTACCTGATTCCCAATTAGCTTTTAATCCTGGTTTAGATGTATTTAAAAATTCTGCAGCTTTTTTACCGAAGTTTTTAAACTTATTTCTTTTTGATTTAGAGAAGTCAAGCTCACCTCTATTAACCATCTCACCATAAACACTAAACCATTCATCTGTTAATTTATCATTTTTATAACCAGCATTTTCTTTTACTTTAAGAAGCACTGCTTCATACTCGCCAGAGCTTTTTAACACTTCTATAAAGTCTGTAACAAAACTATCTTTCTTTTCTTTAGCTAATTTTCTAGCTTCGGTATCTGTTAATTTAGGATTATTTTCTTTTAACTGTGAAGCTAGTATATTTACATCCGTATATCTACTAGTTAAAGGATGTATAGCTTCATGTATAAGAGTACCTACAGCACCTTTATTTTCATACAATTTTTCAAGTGATCCAGTAAACACTCTATCTACAAGCTTAGGATCAACTATCATTATAGATTTACCTTTTGTTTTAGAGTTAGGTCTATTATCAACTGTTTGTGCTCCAAAATCTAAAGCGTTAGTTTCACTAACTTCTTGCCCTGGATTCAACTCTTTTAATACATCATCTACTGTTTGATCCTCTTTAACTTCTATTATAGTTTCCTTATCAAACTTCTTCTTATCAGCTTCAGCTTTTTCTTTATTAAATTCTCTTTGTTTATTTGCCAGCTCTTCTTGTCTTAACTTGTTTTGCTCAGCTAACTTATCTAACTTTTCAAACTCTCTAGCCTTTTCACCATCATTCATTTGATCAAACTCTTTAATAGCTTTACGCTTTTGAGTTATCTGTCTATCAACCATTTCTGTTTCTACATACTTGGCTCTATATGGTGAGTTCATACCAAAGCCTCTATCAGTTGTAGCTCTTGAAGCATGTATAGAAGCATTTACAAAATTGTCAGCGTCAACTTTGCCCATGCCGCTAGCTTCTTGTATTCTTAGTGAAACATAATCTCTACCAAAGTCATGAGCAAAATTAGCTATAACATCTTGATCTACCTCACTAATTTTACCCTGTCTAAACCTATCTGTTACTCTTTCAAATTGTGTTCTTAAATTATCTTTGCTTGAAAAGAAACTATCATAAATACCTTCGTTAGCATATATGTTATCTAACTCACTTTTAATCTCTAGACCTTTAGCTGTTTTCTCTATTAATTCTATAGCTTCTACTTTTTGTTTAGCATCAAGATTTTTGTTTTCATTAATTTCTTTTATCTTAGCATCTTTAGCGCTTGTTATTTCACCTTTAGACCAAGACGTAATACCTTCACCATATTGACCTGGTTGAGCGTTTTTAGGCATTTTATTTATTTTGTTTAATCCTAGAAATTCAGCATTTCTATTCCACTCTGCCCATCGTTTACCACCTTGCATAGTATTTATGTCAAGCTTAACTGCTTTGTACATTTCTTTCATTCCAGGCTTTCCAAACATGCCCATAGTAACTAAACCACCAAACAGAGAAACAAAGCTCTTAGCGTCAGTAGTATGATGCCAGAACTCATCAAATGTTATATCTCCTTTTAAAACATCAATACCGCCACTTACTCCTTCACCACCTTTTATTGATAATGTACCAATACCAGCCTCGCCAAATCTTTTAGCTGTAACACTTACACCACCCATAGGTACAACTGTATTCAAATGATTTAAAGTTCTAGCAACTCCACCAGCATATGTTTTTGAATTACTAACAGTATTCCACCATTTGTCAATTCCAGCTCCTTTTGTAGAAATTAATTTAGTTAAGCCCATACGGCCTAAAGTAGATCCTAATGCAAAAGTATATACAGGCATACCTTCACTGTGGGTCATATTAGCACCTATATAATTAGAACCTATAAGTCCAATAGATTCATGAGCATACATATTCATAAATGTACCTACACTTCTAGCCATGCCTCTTGAACCAGTAGCTTTCAATACACCTCTAGTCGCTAACCTACCCATGCCAGCACTTAATGCTTCAACACCGCCAACAGGACCTAACATTACAGATGTAGCATATATTTCAACACCCATTTTTATAAGAGCAGGTAAGCTATTACCTATCATTTCACCAACACCTTGATCTATTCTTTCTTGCTCTTTAGCATCTAATGTGTATCCTTGACTTTGTAATTCTTGAGCAAATATATTAGCAGCTTCATTAGCGTCTACGTCAAAAATATCAAAAGTTTCTGGAGCCATATCTACAAATCCTTGAGCTAGTTCATCAAAGAAACCTTCTCCATCTCCAAAAGAGCTTTTAGGCATAGATAAAGGATCATAATTTAATGTTACAGCAGCAGACATTGTGACATACTTCTGTAATAATTCATTATACTGATCAGTAAAAGGACTTCCGCTTGGTAATGGAGGTAATAAACCCATTGTTTTATTTTTATCTCCAGAAGTTATCATATTGATTTTACCTTCAATAGTATTAAGCGATCCATCGCCTTCAGTCATTGAATCATAGAAACTAGCTATTCTTTGAGCTATACTAGCGTCACTTACGACATTTTCAATACCATACTGCTTAATATTATTTATTAATGCTAACATTTCTGTTTCATAATTAAATAACATATCGGTTTTAGCATCAAGAGATAACATTCCCAACTCTATAATTTGTTGTTTTTGTATTTGTTGTTTTTCTAAAAAGTCTTTATCAGTTCTAGCTTCACTAATCCACCCACCATTAGCATCTACTAAAGGAACTACTCCTTCAGCCATAAATTTGTTTAAGTTTTTAGAATGTTCAGCAAATAAAGCTTTTTCTTTTTCTGATAATGGTATTTGCTCATTAGCTTCCATTAATGCAGCTTGCCAACCTTCGTTTGTTTTAGGCCAATCTTTTCCTTTAAAAATTTCTTCAGCTCTTGTTTTAACTGAAGAAGTTCTTTTAGTTCTTTGTATTTTCAACTCATCAAGTACAGGTCTTATGTTATTATACTGCTCTTCCATATAAGAGCTAGTTAAGTTGTCGGCTGACAAAGCCATATTTTTAGTTATAGATAAATTAACTTTATCTGCTACTTGAGCTTCAGAATCTTTAGGATTATTTTCTTTTACCCATTTTTCTGTCTCATTAACTATGTTTGCTTCAATACTTTTAGACTGTACGGCATTATATATAGATAATATTTCTTTACCTTCTTCAGTATTTAAAGCTTCTGTTATTGTTTCAGTTAAAACTTGGTTATAAGATTTATATCTAGCCCCACCAACTTTTAACATTTCATTTCCATCCCTATCAGTAGGAGCGGATTTTGATTTATAAAAATTAAAATCAGTATTTATATCTAATCCTAAATCATTTAAAGTGGTTATAAGCGCTTCGTTCTTGTTTTTGTCACCTGGTACTAAATTTAAAACATTATCCTTGTACTCAGGAACTATAAGATTAGGATCTGAGGTTTTGTAAGTTATTTCACCTTTAGCAATACTTTCAACTTTTTCTTTTCTAGGGTCTTCTTTCTTTTTCTCTTTCTTTTCAATAGATTTAAAATATGTATTTATTTTATTTTGATCTTCTTGGTTTTTATTTTCTATTACTAGTTTATCTTTTCTTTCTTCTGCTTCAGGGGTGTATATAAAAGGTAAGTTGATATTAACTTGAGTACTTTCTGAATTAAGCATAAAGTCTGACTCATCTATCTTCCTGTCCATAGGCTTTAACTTTTGTTCTTCAACAAGTTGTTTACCTTCTTCTATATCTTTTTGCTGCTGCTTTTGAGCTTGATCTTGCTTTTCTATTTTACTAGAGTAGTTAGGAGCTAAAGCTTTTAATTTAGTATTTTGTACTTTAGCATAAAAAGCATCAACGTCTTTTTCGTTTACATTTTCAGTCTTACCATTTAATTCTTCAAACACGTGTTTTACATAATCATTACTTGATAACATAGTATTTTTAAATTCGTCTATGTTCCAAAAATCATTACCAAAAACACCTTGAGCATCTTTGAATACTAAATCTAAGTAATCGTCCATATATATTATATTTATTTAGGTGCTATAGTTGATTGTTCTGCATTAGCCTGCGTGTCATCACCAAATGCCTCTTTAGTTTTTGAGTTACTAAATCCTTTTTTAACTAATAAAGTAGCCATTTCATCACTAACAGCTTGTAAGTAATCTTCGTTTAGTTTTTCTGTGTGAAAATCCGCATCCTCTTTACCTTCAGGCGTAAAAGTAGGGTCCATAGTCATTTTACCATTTTGATACATCCAAATCATTTTAGATTTTAAATCTGGATCTCTTAAAAAAGGGTCCATTATAGCTTTACCATTTGCATCAAATACTTCGTTGCCTTCAGCAGTAGTTCTATTACCTGTAGTAAACCATGTTGTTAATGCATCTGTATCAAAACCTGATACGTTTTGTGATTTTTGTTCTGTTCTAACTTTAGTAGTTCCAGCTGGTCTTCCGCTTACGAACTTAGTCTTTTCCTCTTCTTTACCTGGTTTAGACACTTCATCTGTTATCATAAATTCATCAGGAAGTTTAGCTATAAACTCATCTGTTAATAATCCTTCTATTTCAGAAGTTGGATCTACACTTGATCTAAAGTAAACTGTTTTACCTGTTTTACCCTCTGAATAATCCGTTGAAGCTTTATTAATCATCGCAGTAGAATTAACAATACCAACATTAGGATTAACTTCATTATTTTCGCCAAAACTTGATAAATTCCATCCATTAGCATCGAAAACAAAATCTACTGATCCAGCCTTATCATCACCCCAAGACTCATATAAATTGTATAAATTTGAATTATAAGTAGAATCTATATTTCCTTCTGCTCCAGGAGGTAGTTTTTTTGCAGCCAAATATTCTTTATACCCAGCTTGAATATTATCAACAAAACCTTTTAAACCTTGCATTTTATCCATTGCTGCTAACCTTATTTGACTTACTTGCATTGCACTAGCGTCAGGCCCAGCTTGCCTTATAGCATTGTTCATTTCTGTACCTATAATAACTAACTGCTCTTTTATTCTAGCGTTCATAGATGAAGATTCTGCTTCATCACTAATTCCTAGCTTATTAGCCATTCCAGTTATTTCTAAATACTCTTTATCATAAGCTGATTGTGCAGCTGTTTGGTTTGTTCTAATAGCTTTTTCAGCAGCATTAGCTTGTAATTTTCTTTCTTTTACAAAAGATTCAAATGTTTTAGCCAACTGCCCAGTATATTTTTTAGCACTTTCTTGCCTTAACATATTAGCTGTTAGTAATTGTTGTGGATTATCGTATGCTCCCATTATTTAACTTTTTCAAATTCAACATCAATTTTAGAGTAGTCTACTAAATCATATCCATTGACATCTTTTGTAATGGCATTGCTAGGTACTTCATCTGACATAACTCCTTTATAAACTCCTTTTTTATCAATATATTCAAACGTATATATTTTTAGTCCTGAATCTGAATTACCAATGTATTTAATATTTTTCTTTAATCTTCTATCAGATGGAGCAGTTGGAGGGGCTACTCCTGGAACACTTCCACCGCCACCACCTGGCATTCCGGATGCCATGCTCATCATAGAAGTACCTAAATCTGTAACAGCTCCCATGGCTTGCATTGACTGTTCTTGAGCAGCTTGCTGATACATCATTTGATTTTGATTAGCTCTGTCTTCTAAGCCTGCTAACCTATTCATTTTTGAAACATCTCTTTCGTCTTGTCTATCAAACGCTGCTACTTCTTCTGCTAGTGCAAGTTTTTCAATGTTTATTTTTGTATCTTGAGCTTTTTGTTCACCTTCTATTCTTAGTTTTTGATTATTAGCTTCTTGAGTTTCAATACTTGCTGCAATGCCTGCTTTACTTTGCGCAGCGGCTTTGGCTAATGCAGATGCTCCACCTGCTCCCATGCCTGTAGCGTTTATAGTTTCTAAAGTATTTGCTAAAGCTTGATCAGTTTGCTCCATTTGTAGATTAGCGCTTTGCATGGCAACGCCTAAATTAGCGTAAGGATTACTAACTTCATTTTTAAGATTTCTTATTTTTTGCGATTGATCTATTACTGGTTGTCTACTCTGCTCTAAAGCTTCAAGTTGTTTTTCTAATCTTCTGGCTTTAGCTCCTTCTAGTAGTGCTGATCTTTTATTTTTCACAGCATTATTAGTTGCAACAACACCTGATCCTATAGCTCCAGCAGCTGCTGTAGCAGCGCCTACAGTAGCTATTGTTAAGGCTATTCCTGTTAGTCCTATTGTTAAAAGCATATTAATTTATTTTTATTATTGGGTCATTAAAATCTTCTGCCGTAACATCTTTCACTATTTCTTCAACATCTTCTTTGTCAGTTGGATGTACGGTTATAAAAACACATTCTTCATGAACGTATATAATTCTTTGAGTTCCTGGCATGGTTATACCAAAATGTGGAGCAGATAACTTATGTACTCCATCTTCAGTTATTACTGTAATTGATCCTGTTAATATAAAATAAGGGTGTTTTATTTTATGTATTTTAGTTACAATTAATTGATTAGCAGGCATTGTTATTTTTCTAATATAAGTACCATCACCAAAAAAATGCTCTAATGGATTGTTATCGTCTACTACAGTTCCAAAACCGTAGGCATCTTCGTTAGTTTCAAAAGCTTTTGAAAAATCAGTAACTCTTTCTCTAAATGTTTTTTTATCCATTAAAGATGATTGTTGAGCTATTTCAATTAGTTTTTTTTCTGAAGATTTATTTAATTTTTTAGTTAATTCCATTTAATTTGATGATATTACAAAATTTGCCGCAACTGAAAATAATTCTTTTTCACCACCTGGCTGTGTCGTAGCGTCTGTTTTCATTTTAATAGTTGTAAAATAACCTTTTATACCACTAACATCACTACCATATATTATTTCATTAGGTCTTTGAGTACTGTTGTTTACTATGTTAGCAACGTATTTATTTTCTTTTCTATCAAAACCTGATCTAAAAGTTATGCCACCGTCTTGATAAACTCCTTCTATGTAACTCATTATTGGTCTAGCTATATCTCTATATTGAGTGTCTTGAGAGAAGCTTAAAGGCGTAGCAGAAGGAAATGGTCCATTAGCTTCAAAACCTTCATAATCAGAAACCATAGACTCTACTTCCCAGCCATTACTTCCTTCATACGATAATGTATTAAAGTTTTTAACTATTGTAGGATTATTGTTAAATATAAAAGTTATACTAGAAGGTTCTTTAACACCATAAAAACTACCTCTGTCTTCGTCTAGACCAGTTTTATCTTGGTAGTAATGCTTATATAAAGATTTATCAATTACACTATAAAACGAGTCTTTTAAACTAACCATCATTGTAGGCTTGTAAGTGTAAAAAGTTGTCCAAGCTCCACCTTGAGGAACTCTTTCTTCATAACTTAAAGTAGAAAAAGTATCGGTAGAAGTTGAAAAACGTCTAGGAAGTGTTTGAATAGATGTTGTGTAAAATTTATTATGAGTATCCCAAGCGGCTAAAACTTTATCTCTATAAACGCTAGATATATCTACTTTAGCAGAGTAGTTAGTTGATTGAGTTAAACCTGTTATTTTAGGAGATAAATGAACTATTAAATCATTCCCACTAGTAGATGTGTTAGATACATTACCTGTATAATTAACATCTATATTTCCAGAGTCTTTATTTGTTAATTCTATATCAATTATAGACCCTATGTCAACTTGTGATATGTTGGTATTTATTATAGTAACGGCTAACAACTCCGTTGAGCCAGAGGGTATTGATATAGCACTAGATGTAGGAGATATTGTAAACGTTTGAAAACCATCTTTTATACTAGATAGTTTGTCTCTAAAAAAATCACTCATTCCGTATCCTGATATTTCAGTTATACCATCTCCAGAAACTCTACAAATAATACCTCTATACTTGTCAGCAAAATACTTTCTATATCCGTAAAAGGCAAAACTTTCAGGATTTGAACTTATACCATATTCACCAGCAAATGGAACTAATTGACCTAAAAAAGTTATACCTCCACCCTCGGCAGAACCTTGACTACCAGAGTATATTGCATTTTTATTAACAAGAATATAACCGGTTTTGTTCTGTTGAAAAACCATTAAGTTAGTGTTCTCAGAGTAAAGCTTTTGTATAGAGCCATTTTGAGGATTTAAATCTTTTGTTATAGCATCTGCTATAGAGAACACATTAGTGTTATTGTAATCTGTTCTTGTGTTTAAAACACCTGAGTATATTAAACTACTAGATCTGTCTTGTTTTTCTCTACTATCGTTTATAGCGTAAGCTCTAACGCCTAGAGTAACACCTTGGTTATTAAAACCTCCCTTATATCTAGATTCTTCCACATAGTAGTTTAACCAACCTGCTTCAGATTGTCCACCTTGATAGTTAGCAGGAAAAGTAGGATAAGTTATAACAGAGCTACCGTTAGATGGTGTAAAGCTAGGATTCCAAGGTAACCCAGGCCATTTTGGCTGGCCAGGTGAGTTTGGTAAACTTACTTGCTTTTCCATTATCTTCTTATTCCAAAAAGAGTTAAAATATTTTACTTGAACTTTATAACCCATAATAATATAATTACTTGTTTTTTTGCATGTTTACTCGTTAAGTACCAAACACTACGGTTATTGTATATGGAGAACCATTAGGACCAATTCTACCTGCTTCATCAAATAATTGAACTCTTATAGGATACCTCCATAAGGTTTTATTACTTGGAACATTTGGATCTGGATAATAGTAAACTGGTGTATCTATAAAACTAGCACCTGGAGGGCCAGTTGTTACTAATGTAGGGTCTAATATTATAGTACCAACTTCAGGGTTTACAGAAGTGTTTCTGTATATTATAAATCTATCTTTTACAGGTAGTGTTGTAGAGTCAATATCGTTATATGGCTGTACATTATATATTTTCCAACTCTGTATTATGTTTGGAGTTAAAAGCCCTCCATTTAAACCTAGTATACTAGCTAGTGATGTTCCTCCAGAAGCACTATTAGATAAATCCCAAACAATAGTTTGAGGCGTAGCTATAGAAGGAGCACTAGGAGATATGTTGCTTAAAGTTCCATTTACCGTTAATTCTGTATATAGTAAACCTCCAGCTGCAGAAGCAGGATCGTTTTCAGTACCTAAGTTTAAAGTAAACACATAGTCTTCACCAACTGTTTCATAGTTAAAAACAGCATCTGTCTTTATTCTTAATTGTCCAGCCACTGGAGCTTGTAAAGCAAACTTGCTAGTAACATCTGACCTATTGCCGTTAGCATTTATTTTATCAACCCTAACTATAGAAGCTTCAACAATATCTATCAAATCACCTCTATAATTTCTAGCTTTAAATAAAGCAGTAACCGTGGAACCTTGAGACATTGATTCAGATTGGTAATAACTAACATCTCCAGATCTAATTTCAGTTGGTAAATATAAGTTATTATTTACAATATTTGAATTAAGCTCAGATATTAAACCACTAGTTGAAGTCTCCCAGTATATATCTAGTTTAGATGTTAAGGGTTTTACTTCATAAACAGAAAGTTGAGGAACCATTTTACCTGGATATTCTGATTTTGTTGTTAGTATAGTTACTTTCCCAGTGTTGTCGCCACCAATAATGTCTATGTCAACTTTTCCAGCGCCTCTACTGTCGTAACTAGTAATGTGATTAAAACCTCTTATTCTTTTGTCATCTAAATTAGATATTTCAATTCCATCATCAGCTATTTTTCCTTCTTTACCTTCTTCACTTTGTCTCGCGTTGTTAACATCTAGAACAGTTGTTATGTTAAAAAGTAAACCTTGTTGAGGATTGGTACTGGTATGAGGCTTACTCTGTAAGTTTTCGCTTCCAGTTACGTAGAAATTACCTCTAGTTCTTATGTCTTCAACCTCGTAATTTAATCTTCCAGCTTTAGGACTTGGACCTGTGACACCAGCACTAGTATCGGTTAATTCTATTTTAGCTATTAATGGATTGTTTTGATATGAATAAAAAACAGGTGCAATATCAAAAGGAGATGGCGCTGCGGGTGACCATAAACCTAGCTCAGTTCCTGTTCCTATTGTTACTATTGTATCATACTCGCTACCTGGATACCATTGAGCATTGTAATATTGAGATATAAATTTAGGATCTGTAGAAGCTGATTGGCCTGTTTTCCAATAGTTTAATACTCTTGGGTATACCTTTATACTAGCATTGTCTACTTGACTACCACTATCTAGATCTCTTTTTCTATCTCTAGTTTTTAATATAGCTTCATCTTCAGGGTCATATGGATCTAATGTAAATTTCTCATCATCAGCATTTGTAGATGTATAATAATCTGGATCTTCGTTGAATGTTGGTCTACCTGATCTAAATATGTTTTGATTAGGACCTAATAATGACAAGTCTCTAGGTATTTTATTTATATTATCACCCAATAAAGCAAAGTGACCTATAGGTTCAGTGCTACTAGCGCTTAACGGATCTTTAGACTCTCCATCTATATATCCATTTAATAGACCTGGAAAATAAACATTGTAATAATCTTGCTCTTGCTGTTTTACAACAACTTTCCAGTTATTCCAACCTAATGGGTTTATGCTTGAGAATAAACCTGGCTCTCCAGTGGTTGAGCTTTTTGTAGATGCTATTACCGTATTAAATGTCATTTCTAAAGCATCGCCTGGCCAAGTGTCAGGACCTTGAGAAGCATTAGTTGTAAAAAGTCGTTCAGGTAAATTGCTCATTGTTGAACTATAGTAAGAAAAATCACTTGAAGAACTTTTAATATTTGTTCCTGTTTTATAAGGATGATAGTAGGTGGAACCTTGAGTTGTGGAGCCAGTAGGTGTAACTACGCTGTCTTGAGACGAAAGAACTGTAGTAGATTGTCTACCATATCTATCTGACAGCACGACGCCAGCTTGATATGTTCTATTTTGTTTTAAAGTGTGATTTTGATATTCTATTCTTAAAGGACTATCTATAGCGCCACCTGCGCCACCTTTAAAGTCAGAGCCAACAGTATAATTTAAATCAGTTGGTGGTGTTGGTTTATCTATAAAATTACCATACACAACTCTATTTGCGCATATTTCTTGAGATAAAGCTCTTACAGGTACTTGATCATAAACTCTTAAAAGTTCAGACTCTTGTAGTGTTTTAAATGGTTTTGAGCCTCTATAATTGTATAAGAAAAATAATTGATTATTATCTACCCATTCAGAGTTTTGTATAGTATAAGCAACTCTTAATACGTTTTCGTTTGATTGTTTGTATATTATATCTATTTCTTTTACTTTAAACTTGTCATTTATATCTTTAAATAATATATTCTGTTGATTAACAAAATCTATAGGTGAGGGTATGGATATTCTTACGTTATTTATTTTATTTTCCATAATGTAGTTTTCACTACTTTGGTAAGTTTTAATTTCATCCTCTCCTTTAAAATAACCATCTTGCATAGGAACAAAACACTCTTGAGTAAAAGGAGATATTAAAGAATATTCATTATCATCAAATTTAAATCTGTAAGCAAATCTAATAAATTTATCTTTCATAAACTCAGGGTCGCCATCATACGTTGAGTCATAAAATGGGTTATAACTAGTAGCATCAGGAAGTTTTTCGTTAAAAACATCTTGCATACCTGCAATGTTTTGAATAGTCAAAGTTATTGCTACTGGATTAGAAGCTATAGAACCTTCTAGCCATACTATTTCTCCGTTGGTATAACCATCGCCTGGGTTGTTTATAGTCAAAGAGGAAGGGTTATCGTATACATCTGTTGCTACAACATTAAATGACAAACCTTCACCACTAGTAGCAGCTCCATTTACGCCAACAGCAGCCCAGTTGTTAGGTCTATTTACATAATCTGCTCTTTGACCACTAGGGCCATCAATATAAGAATTTATGCTGTAATTTGTTATTGGAGAGTGTATTAAAGATATTGGTTCAAAAGGATAATATTTAGCAACAGAAATATGATCTTCATTATAATAATAACTAGAGTTATCTTGCGCTTTATTAACGTTTATTTTTCTAGGTTGATTTCTATTATCAGTCCAAAATAACAAACCTTCTACTATGTTAACACCAGTTATAATATGTGTAGTAGAAAAATTTAACCAATTTCCACTTACTAATATGTTAGATTGTAAAGTGTTAGTATTGTATAAGGCTATATAATGCTTTGATTCTGTGTTAGCAAAGTTTGATAAATTGTCTACAGAATTATCAGTATAATTTGTTAAAAATACAACTATATTATTAGTTAACACATCTGAAATACAACCTATTATTGTTAAGTTGTTTTCAGAAACTCCAAAATCTGATATTTTAAAATTACCAAGAACATTTTCTAATGATCCAACACCATCTCCTTCTGATCTACTTATACCTATGTTAGTTGCGGTTCTATAAGTTCCGGGTTGTACTAATCTAGAATCTAGATCTTGATTCATTCTAGAGTCAGTAAATGTATTTCTTGATTCAGCCATTTAATTTAGTGTTTAATCCATTTAGATTTACCTCTCATTTGCTGTATGAAAGTATCAAGCTTTATATTACTTAATCTTATTTTAGCATTTCTTAACTTAGCGCTTCTATCTCTTTTGAAACGCTGCACTAGATATTCTGGAACGTTAGATCTTGTAGATAATATAGAATAAGCTATATGCATGTACATTGCTTCTTCTATCATTTTTGGAATTCTACTAGTTCCATCATAAGCTAATCCATCAGAAACGTAGTCTAGTATAATCATTTGACCTTTAAGATTACTACTAAACATAAATTTGCCTTCTCTTTCAGATATTGTAAACCATCCATTACCTTGAGTTGTAACAGGGTTTAAACCATATCTTTGGCCATAAGAGTAATTCCACCAATCTTGCTGGTATATATTAGCATTATTATTGAAGCCTGCTTCATTTGGGTTTAAACCTATAATGTTTGTATCATTAGCTTCCTGCCATCTTTTCCAAGTCTCAGACTCATCAGCTTGTATCATTTGCCCATGTTCTCCATGTGTTGGTAATCCTTCACTATCTTGTACAGGGACTTCCAATGGGTTACTTGTTAAATTTTGTGCTGGATGTATTGGGTGTTTAACACCTGAACCATCAACTCTATATACGCCTACATAATTAACGTAGTCTTGTGGTATCACAGACGTGTTAGAAGGGCTTATGTCTAATTCTATAGAGTTTACAGATTTTAAAGTATCATAACTAAATTCTTGTAATCCTCTTTTAGCATGAAACATAACGTCAGTTCTTCTTACGTTGGCTATTATCTTACCAGCACCAACATATCCAACTAAGAAATTTGTAATTACCTCTTCTAGAGTTATGTAAGAATAACTACCATAATTACTCCATATACTAGGATTTTTTAATTGTACTTTTATTCTAGGGTTTACTGCACCATCAATACTAGGGCTAAAATCTATTCTTTGACTACCTACATTTGGGTCGAATTCGGTCCAGTTAGGGTTACTGTTTATAGAGTATTTGCTAACGTCTAGTCTTACAAAAGTAGTAGGATCGGCAGATGTGTTTACAGCTACATAATAATTAGGTGGACCCGATGGATTACCACCTCCATCATCGTGAAGTTCTATATCTCCTTTATAAGCAACAAAAGAAGTTCCTGATGCGGATGCAACATAGTATTCAGAACCTGTGTAGTATTTTGCGTTAGTTTCAGTTATTAAGCCCATTTATTATGATTTTTCGTTTTGTTCATCTTGTTGTGAAAGAGCAGACGCTGCTTGTACAACACTAGGATCTCTTATTATTATACCAGAGTACATTAGTATATTTAATATTACACTTACTTGTTCTGACGCATCTAGCTCAAACTGTACTGATCCTGTTGTTGGATTAGCGCTTGAATCAGCAGCACCTTGGTAAACATAACCACCAGTTGTAGCATTTACAGTATATGCCCAAACTGGAGACTTAGGTTTTCTAACGTAATAAGTTGGTAAATTTTGTGTAATTGTATTTGGAAAAACTTTTATTCTAGTTGGTGCTGATTGAACAAAAGCTCCATCAGGACTGTTTGTACCATAAGCATAGAAAGCTGGATACTGTTCAGTAGGTCTAGTTAATTGTGATTTGTAAGCTAACAGATATTCGTTTCTTTGCATTTCTTGCAATGATTTGTCTTTATATGATATTGTGCCTAATCTGTGTAAATCACTGGGTAGTGTGTATGTTCCACCATTAGTTGGCGGATTATTTGGGTCAGGTACAGCTATATAAGTTGAATCACCATTTGTTTCAAAAATACTTATTTTCTGTTCAAGCTGTTTTTGTCGATTAGCATATTCATTGTCTGTTTGAGGAATTCTCAACATCTGATTTAAGTCTTCAAAATATTGTTCAAATATTTCAAGTTGAACCTGTTCAGCAACCTTATTAAACTCAGCTGGGGTTAAAAAACCTCTTTGTTCTTTGTTTAATATATATAAGACAGTTCTGTATACTACATTTACATCTACCATTTTTAGTATTTATTTAAATAAAAAAGGCGGCCGCATAGCCGCCTTTATTATAATCACTTGTTATTTATATTTTTTCTGTATAGATTTATAAACATCTATACCTTCATCTGTTTTAAACCACGCGGCCATAGCTGAATACGGGTTTTCATCAAAAGGAATATTCATAAGCTTTTTATCATTAGATCCCCAAGAAAAAGTTCTTTGATCTTGAGAAAGTTTAATAATTCCAGCTTCTGCAGCTTTTATAGCAAAGTTTCTAAGTTCTACATTTTCATCATTAGCAAGCTCTAAGAACAACTCTGGTTGGTTTTGAGCAAATAATAATAAATCTCTTTTAAGTTCTTTAGAACTCATCTTAGACACGCTAGAGCCTTCTTCAACTCTTAATATAGCTTCAGCTTTATCAACATCTATTTCATAAGCTAAATTCATAGCAACTAATGAGTTTTCTAAATCTTGTAAGTCATCTTTAGCTACTTCAACAGCATCAAACTCGTTGTAATGTTTACTTTTACTAGGATGATATAATGAAAGCAGTTTTTGAAGTTGTGACTTTTCTTTAGGTACTGATAAAGTGCCGTTTTCAAAAACTATATGCTCTAAAGTTACAGGTCCTTTCTGTTCATCAACAAAAATAGACTTTTGATTAGTAGCATATCTAATTTCTCTATTATAACCTTTTTCTGGATCATACCACATTAGCGGATGTCTAGAAGTGTGTCTAGACGCTAATTTATAAGTTAAAGGTTCCTTATCAAAGGTTAAATAATAATTTCTATCTTTATACTCCCAAGTATCTTTTTTTACTTCTGGAGTCACCTCGGCTTTAGCCACAGGCTTTTTCTTTTCTTTTGTTTCCATAATATAATATAATATAATAATTAAAAAAGACCCCGCCGAAGCGGGATCTTATTATTGT
>JGI24003J15210_10000232_pt1 | contig 23838 bp, 37 predicted proteins | sample LinPmetageLP28_FD_15210 | JGI IMG/M metagenome (IMG submission 15210)
ACCTTTCCTGGCTTGGAGTACGCACGGGCTTGCGGAGTGCGAGATGCGGCTTGACGCTTCTTGACCGCTTTACTTTGATTTGGCGGTTGGCCTTTATTGGTGCCGTAACGTCTAGCCATTACTTCTTCTTCCTCTTCACGGCCGCGTTGTCAACCAAGTTTGGGTACGGGCGGCCAGCGGCCTTAGCGCGGCGTTTTGCAGCAGCCTTCTGCGCACCACTCATAGGAGTAGATTTCTTCTTCGGGTTCTTCTTGTCCCAGAATGCTTTCTTCGGCGCCATTACTTCTTCCGATACTTAGTATTTTTCTTAGCATTCGTCTTGACAACAACAATCTTCTTCTTGCTGTCCTTCTTCATCATTGGACGTTTCTTGCCGTACAACTTGCACCTCTTCCATGCGTCGCAGTCGGTCTTTCGCTGGCCAATCAAAAAGTGGTATTTCTTCTACTCCGGGATCGGGCATGGGGCTCCTTCGCGTCAATTCCCTTTGGCTCCGCAGACCTCGCAGATCAACATTCCGCGCCATTCCAAGTAGATGCATTGGTGCTGGGAATTGGACATGGGGCTCCCTCGCAACAGTTCCCTTTGGCTCCGCAGTCGGGGCACCGCCACCTGTAATACGTGCCGTCGTACGTCTTGCCGCACCAGAAGCACTCAGTCATAGAAACTCCAGGAGAAGGCGAGCGGCTTTGCTAGACAACTGATCTTGGGTTTTAGGTCTGTGTCCGCTCGCCCTCTCCGGGCCTAAACAGCAATGCGTCTACGCACTCCTGCTTGCAGGTTCGCTCCGCCATCGGCGGTTAGTCCTGCAAGAAGCGTTTGAATATCAGCGGACCCTCCCGGGGGTAGGCCCGCTTGGCCTGGAGCGACGCCCCGCATCAATCCTGTTTCGCTGATGCCTTCCAGGTCTGCGCCAGCGGGAGCACCCTCGGGTGGTAGCGCACCCGGTTCCTCAACCGCTGGCTGCTCAGGTGGCGCGAAAGCCTCTTGGATGACTTTCTCAATCGGTTGGCCCTGTTGGCGGCCAACAATGATTGCCGACAAGCGAGCGAGGACATCGCCCGGATCTTGTCCTGCCTGAGCGAGCACAGGGATCGCCTGCGCGTAACCGGCGACGGCCTGTTTGAGCGCGTCGCGCATTTCCTCAATGTCTAGCCGCTGTGACTCTTCGGTCGGGTTCAGTGCGAAAGGCATCTGCTCCATGAGGAACTCACGGGAGATCAACTTGTCGCCACGGGCTTGCAGGCCAAAGACGAGCGCCCGGTTGGGGTCCAGCCCAGCGAGTAGGCCGTACTGGACTGACACCGTGTAGTCACCCTTGATGTCTTTCTCGGGCGTGTACTTGATCTCGTAGGGGACACCTTGCGCGTTGCCGCGCATCGTCTTCTCGTCCTGGCCGAAAACTTTCTCGTCGGCAAGGAAAGCCTTGTTGATGATGCGTGTAAACGCCCGCGCAAACATGGCCTGGCCGGTGCGGATCTGCGTATCGAAACCGCTCAGTAGAGCCTGCACGCCCTTGCCGGTAACGATCGAGCCGTCAATGTTGCCTCCCCGCGCATCCGGGTAGCGGGCTCCTTGCTTCAACTCCTCATCGAGTACCGCTTGCGTTGCGAAAGCACCCGGAGGTATGTCAATGGGTACACGACGGACCTGCTGGCCGTTACTGGTGCGCAGCACACTGTCGGGGCCGAGGGCCAATTCCTGAACATCGTTAGGTAGCACCAGTGGCGCTTGCACGCTCTTTTGCGCGGCCTCAAGACTGAGGAGCGCGAATCGGGCCTTAGCCACCTGCACGGCTAGCACGTCATCGAACTGGCCGTGGGTCTCCTGGTCAACGCCGGGTCGCCGCACGAACTCGACCATGCACTCGCCGGTCGGGTTGTCCACGTGCTCCAGCATCAAACCGTCGGCAACGTTTGGCAGGAACAAGCAGTCCATGCTTTCGTTGTGGTGGCGGACCACCTCGATGAGGGAACCACCGTCGTACATGTTCTCTAAGAATCGCGCCGACTCTGGGTACTCAGAGATGAGTTCGTTCTTCGTCTTGTAGAAGACAAAGTAGGCGCCCTTGACTTCGCCCCAACGGTTGTACACCGGGTACGCCCCAACGGAGTCCATGAAGGCGATCCGTGGCATCCGCTTGTCGAAGTCCATCTCGATGATGCAGGGCACGAAGCCGTACGTGAAGTACCTATCCGCAGCCGTGTACATCTGCGTTTGCGCGTTCGACAATTCCAGGTAGCCGTTGGCGATCTTCGTTCGCTTCTCAGCGAACTTCGTTGCAGCGTCAGACGCCGTGCGGGCGCTCTCACAGTTGAACGATGGCATCGGGGCGAGAACCTCAGACAAGTCACGCGCCGCAACGTCAATCATGTTGGCGACGATGCCCCGGTCGAAAGGACCATCAGGGAACATGTCCGGGAACACGTCACGCATGCGCCCTTGGCGGACGGCCAGAACGTTACGCATCCGGGAATCCCGGTCTATGTACTTGGTTTTCAGGGCGCCCAGTTCAGTGTTCATCTGATCCATGTGGTCGCCGCCACTCATTGGCACATACAAGTGATTCTCCTACGCAGTGACCGGGTGCCAGGCACCTTCGATCTCGTAATCCATGAGGTTGACGCTGACCTGCTGGCTCTTATCCCAGCCAGTCAGGAATGGGTTGTTTTGATGCGTGCGACTCAAGCCCAAAATACTGGTGAGGCGATCCCGGCAGGCGAGTTCCACAAACCAAAGGCTCATAACCGTGTCAGTTTTTTGTGTTTTCGGCGCTGCCGGGTGCCACGTCACCAACTGTTCAATCAGGGCTTTGACACCCTCTGACTGGTGAGTAGACGGCAACTCGATCAGGTTCACTCCGTCTTCCCAGCCCGAGAACAGCATTGACATAGACGCGACACCGAAGTCTGCGTCCCACTTGTTGCTGCTCGTTTGATGCTCGCGCAGCACGCACCCACGAGAGTTCAAGAACTCCCGGACCTCACGGTCCTGGGTGAGCATCGACTGAAAGGCGTTCTTCTCGATACGCCATTCAGAAATCCCGTACTTCCCGGTCCAATCCTTGATGAGGTTACGGATCGCGTCCGGGGTCATGCCAGCCTCGTTATGCACCGCCAGCACGTAACGCTTCTGCGTCCTAGGGTCCAGTCCCATCACAGTGGCAGCCGTGAACCCGGCCATCGCGGGGTCCATCCCCGCCACAACAACCAGGCCGTCCATCCCACCCGGTCGGCAGTTCGCCATGCCACGCGGGATCAAGCCCTGAACCCGGTTCCCATTGATGCACGCCCTCACCGCGTCCGGGTGGAAGATCGCGTCCTCGTGCACCTGCTGCTGCATGTACACCATCGCCCACGTCTTCGGCTGCATCCGCGAACGCTTCTTGCTCAGGCGCTTGCCATCCCATTTCGGATAGAGGCCGCGCTCGTCGGCTTCCGCCATCTCGCCCTTCGCCCCGATCTCCGGGGCGTTGCTCTGCGGCCACAGTGTCACCCAATCCTCGTTCGTGTCAGCGAACTCCAGAACGGCTGGCATTGACAGGTATGACCAAGGGCTCCTCTCGTCTGGGTAACGCGACGCATCGCGTAGTTCGCTGTACAAATCTTTCGCCGCCAGTCGCGTCCCAACAACAAGGAACATGCCACTGGCAGAAATACGACTCACAACCTCCGACTGAATCCAGTCGATTTGTTTCTCAAACTCGTGCGAGTTCTGCAAGTCAACGGCGTCATCCAAAATGATGATGTCGGCCCGCGCTCCATAAACATGCCCACGAACTCCCAGACTCTGGACAGATGGGTCCTTCTCGCCAGAGTCACGCGAGTCACCCGACAGGTAAATCATGTCCTGCGACCATGACTCCGCATCGTGGTCGTAACCCTCCGGCGGCCCATACGCCTGCTGCATGTCCGCGTACTTCGGGTGCGTCAAACGCTGCTTGATCGAATACAAGAACTTACGAGCCATCGACTGCGTTTTAGAAATAACGATGACGCGAGTATTCGGGTCCTTCACCAGGCGGTACGTCACGTAGTTCACAGTCAACGTCGTGGACTTGCCATGCTCCGGCGGCATGTTCACGATCGCAAGGTCAGGTTCGCCCGACTCAAAAACCATGCTCGGGTGCTGCCACCCAGGCGGGCGCCCCTCCATCATGTCGATCACGTTCAACATGTGAGGGAAGACCTGCGCCCCCAAATACTTCTCACTGAAATCCGCGAAGCCCGGGAACTCGCCCGTCTCGATCCGCGCCGTCTTCTCCTCAGAGTGAATACCGCGCTGGCCGTTCCTGATCCGGTCAACAGCCGCCGCGAACTCCGCGTCAGTCTTCCGCCAGTTCTCATACGTCCGGGGAGCGCGACCAATCTTGTACATCGCCACGTCAACCGTCTGACCCATAGCGATGCTCTTCAAAACTTCACGCTTCATCGCAGGCAAGTCACCACGCTTCTTACCTGCCATAGCAAAACCTCTCCAAAAAAACAGTGGCCAGTAAGCGGTGGCAAGTGCAGGAAGAGCCACCGCAAAAAAGAAAGGCCCCCGCGATAGGGGGCCAACAATGGTGGGGGCCGAAGCCCCCCAGGCGAAGGCCCACACTGTCGCTTCAACTCCAGTGCGGGCCGCGCTCGCCGCTAAAGCGGCTCGCTAACTAGCCCTCACTATTACTAGGTTGTCCAAACCGGCGTGTCTGGACACTAAAAGCCAAAAAAGCCAAAACTGGGGTAGTTTGTCCCGATTCCAAGCATGCAAATGTGCACACAACCCAACCCACATACATAGCCTCGCGGCGCGGCGCCGCGCAAAAAGCCTCCGGGTCGATGGCTGGCAGGGGGCACCCGGGGGGCGGACAAACTAGGACAAACCCGACCCATCCGGGCACTGCTGCACTAGCCCCCCGGGGTGTTTACACGGCCCGATGCGGGGGGCCGGGGGCATGGCCGGAGAGGCCCCGGCTCACTCTTCCGGGGGGTGTCCGGGGGGTGTCTGTCGGGCTTGCTTGCATACCCTGCGGGGTATGTCGATCCTTAGGGGGATCGCCTCAGAATCGACTAACGGGGCGTGCCTAGGGTGATGACACCGGGGGACCGTGTAAACGGCTTAGGGGCCGTTACAGGGCCGATTTGGGGCATGTCTGCAATGGGGCTACTTGTCCGATTTAGGCCGGGTTGCATTGCCGACGGGGCCGGGGTGGTGATACCTCGGCAGGGCCGGAACCCCTGCCGCTAGGGGCCGCTAGGGGCGTGCAAACACTTTGCGGAAAATGCTTGTGCTATGGCTGCAATGGTGCTAGACATGTCTTAGCACCTTGAAAATTGAACAGCGGACACCGGGCCCGATTTTGGGGCCCGCCCTCTGCCCCCCGGGTTGCCTTCCCGGGGGTGATGGTAGGCCGACAAGGCTAGGCGCTCGACGGGGAGACTTCCCCCGTAATGGCGACTCCTAGCCCGTGGCACGGCACTAGGGGGGAGGCACGGGCCCGAGCGGTTGACCGTGTTTCACCGTGAATCGATCCACCCAAGAGTCAGCCCCCTAGTGGGCTGTCCCTTTGGGCTGACCTTCCGGGAACTTCCCGGCGGGTTTGTCTGGAGGCAAACATGAATCGCAAGGCACGCAATTACGGCGACGTGAGCCGGTACGTATCTAACCGTCAAGACTTCAAGCATGGATCATGCAGCGCGGTCACCTATGACGGTCTTGCCCCCTACGACATGGGCAGACTGGATGATGAAGGGCGCATAGCGTACAAGGGCATGGCGGACTACGCCGCCCGCACGCATCAAGCGTTCTACGTCGTCTACTCCTACGCCACCCCCGTGGCGTGGGCAGTGGGCGACTACGTGTACCACGTGGAGCAGAAGTTCTCCGTGACCACGAGCAAGCAGCAGAGTTACTTCCGGGTGGCCCTCAAGGGCGACGATTTCCCGGTGGTTAGTTACTTCTTCGAGGGCATTGCAACCTGACACAACACCCCATCTAGTCACGCTTGCAGGGCATCCCGTTTACACGGGGTGCCTTGCAGGGGGCTGACTAGCCCTGATCGAAAAAACCATGGAGGCAACCATGAATGAAGAGAAGATCAAAACGCGACCAGACACCCTTGACGAGGCGGCTGCTATCGCTCACGAAGTGTTTCTTACTGCTCCGGAGTGCGTGAACGAGATTGCCGTGCAAACCTGGAGTGGGCCCCTTTACTTCACTCGCTACGCTGCACGCCGAATCACGTCGGGGTTCACCATTAGGCAATTAGAGCCCGTTAGGCAACTAGAGCCTTTCGGCGAGTGGAAATAGCAACATGACACAACACCGCATCTAGTCACGCTTGCAGGGCATCCCGTTTACACGGGGTGCCTTGCGGGGGGCTGACTAGCCCTGATCCAAAAAAGTCTGGAGGCAACCATGACTGCATCAACCAAAACCAAGACACGCGGCAAGTCTGCCAAGTTCGCAACACGCGATGAGTGGCTGCTAGCGGCGAAGAAATTGCTGGACCCCATCTACGCCAAGACACCCGGCAAAGTGCGCGACGTGCGTGCAAGTGTCGGGTTCCCGGCGGGTAAGCGTTCTGGCAAGTCTTTGCACGCTATCGGCGTTTGCCATTACGACGCGCAGGACACCATGCCGCAAATCTGGATTCACCCCGAGATTGATGACCCCGCACGGGTGCTCGACATTCTCGCTCACGAATTGACCCACGCTTACCTTCCGGTAGGGACGGGCCATAAGGGTGACTTCCGCCGCACGGCTGAGGCCATCGGCCTCACCGGTCAAATGACCGCAACGGTCGCCAGTGACGACTTCGCCGCTACGGCGAAAGAGTTGCTAGCGGTGTTGGGGCCGTACCCGCACTCCAAGTTGACGTATCAGCAAGCGAGTGGCCGCAAGCAAACCACGCGGCAGATTCTCGTGGACTGCCCGTGCGGAATCAAGTACCGGGCCTCTCGCACGGTGCTGGAGTCGATCACCGATCTTCGCTGCCCCGATGGGGACTGCGGCGAGACACCGGAGATTAAGTACCCCAACTGAGCACGCTATGAGGGCAGGGCGTTTACACGCCCTGCCTTCATGGGGGCTGCTCAGTCCCGAAACACAAAACCTATGGAGGCAAACCATGGCTAACGTGGAAACCATCGGTCAGTACAACTGGACCCATGTCGGCAAGGCGTGGGCAATCGTCGGACTGTACCTAGGCGACGGCGACGTTATCTGCTCCGACTGCGCAAGGGACTACCCGACGAACGATGACCGCTACCACCCGGTGTTCGACTCTGACGAGTTCTACGCGACGTGCGACAACTCAGAGTGCGGGCGCCAAGAGATAGGTACCCCGTTCGAAGACTGCTAGTCACGCTGGGTGCGCACCGTGTTTACACGGTGCGTATCCGGGGGCTGACTAGCCCCAAGTCAAATCAACCCCGCCCAAGATACGGCCCTCTAGTGGGCTGTCTATCTGGGCTGACCATGGGAGGCAAGCCATGACGGTAGCAACCGTTTTATTGGAAACAGATTTGCGCAATCGGTGGAGGCCGAGTGACGCTCAGATTGAGCGTGCACGCCAAGTCTTCACGTATGCCGTGCGTGCAATCGACGCGCAGGACTACGTGTATGTCGTGCCGATCATTTTGCGTAACAAGTCCCGCCATGTCTGGACCCCGGGGATAGGTGTCGAGACCATCGACGACTACGGAGTCCTGGCGTATGTCGGGAGGGGAGATGCGTTGTGGCCGAGCGTTACGCGCAATCGAGCACTGACCCTGATCGAGGACCACGTGCGGGATCAGTTGAGCCCCGATGATACGGCGTCCTATGCGTACATTCACGCGGACGGGCGCTGGGCTGTNTGGGAAAGCATCTAGTCCATCCACGCTGGGTAGGCACTGCGTTTACACGACTGCGTTTACACGCAGTGTCTATCCGGGGCCGGATGGCCTGTAACAAAAATGTTTGGAGGCAAGCATGAAGTACCTACTGGACAACTTGACGGTTACGGGGGACTACTACCTGGAGCCGATCGCGGCGCGATCGTGGACTGGTGGCGCTCCCACGCGAGACATCATTGATCGGTTCGTGAGCCATGGCTTCCTGGTCGATACCGAGGCAATGGACCGTGGCGAAACGCCCACCATTATGTGCATGAACAACCCATGCCGCTGGTCATCGAAGACGTGGAGCAATCTGGCGCGTGTCGTGCGCCTGTACCAGATATGCGACACGTGCCCGGAAGACTTCCACGCCCCGCACTGAGCACGCTAGGTGCGCACCGTGTTTACACGCGGTGCGCATCTGGGGCTGTTCAGCCCGTACAACCAACTCATTTGGAGGCAAAACCATGAGTAGTATGAACCTGATGCAACCCGATGTAGAGCCGCACGAGACGCGGCCTTGTCACTGCGAGTCCATGGACCACGCACCCCATCACTGGTGTCCTAATGACGCCATCGGTGGCGCAGTCACTGACTGGGTAGGCAACGTTTGCAGGGAGTGTGCCGATGGGCATCTCAGCGAGTGCATCATCTGGCCGGTGACACTGCCGGAGGACCAGAGTGTTTACACGCTGCGCAGTGAGCGGGCGCTGGCGGTGGCCCGCAAATTGTTTGGTGAGGACCTGACGGTCATCGTCCTGCGATGGCCAGAGTTGGGGTGGCCCGACGAGTACCGAGTCGCCCTGACCTGGGATCAGTTCTGCCTGTTCGATGCGTGCAGGAAGGGGGCAGCATGAACACTCAAGGTTGGGATCTGACAAGCGATGAAGGCATCTTCACGGCCTCATTGGAACTGCACAAAGAAGTAATGGAAATGCTGCAACACCAGGATCAAGTGCTGATGAGCGAGTTAGCACAAAAAGTGGAGTGGGATCTACCTGGCTTCGCTTTGACCATGCTCGTTAGTCGTGCTGGTGACTGGACTGATGACTACATCTGCTCGATGCAGAGTGTGGACGGTAAAGAAACTGGCGACGTAATGATCCATAGGTCAGGGGGGTCAGCATGAGTATCGCCAAGATCAACACCGTGCAGCACGCCCGCAAAGATCAAGGGAAGTGCGGAAGGTGCCGCAAGCCGATCGCCATTGGCGACCCGTACAAGTGGTACAAGGTTGGCTTTCGGTCACGGCTCAAGCGAGTGCGCTGCCTACAACCCTCGTGTGCACCCCGACTCAGCGAACTGGAGTCAAGCCGCATCAGTGAGATTTACGCAGCGCAAGAAGAGGCAGAGTCCATGATCGAGGGCGCTGAGACCATCGAAGAGATCAACGAAGCGATCAGCGTGGTGCAGGACGCGATCGAGGAACTAGCCGACGAGTACGAGCAGGCTTCCGAGAACGAGGACGGCGTGGTGTTCAACACCACTGCTGCCGAGTACGCGGAAGCGCTGCAAGGCAACGAGTTGGAACAAGTTGATGACGACGGGGACCTCGACGAGGCCAAGGAAGAAGCACGAGCAATCATCAACGAGATCGAGTTGCCGTAGATCGAACACGCTAGGTGGGCAGGGTGTTTACACACCCTGCCTATCTGGGGGCTGTTCGGTCCCATTCACAACGATGTTGGAGGCAAGCAATGAAGAAGAAGTATGTTCACGTGTGGGTCCTGCCCGCCATGTCTGGCAAAGCACCAAAAGCAACATGACACACACGATAAGCGCCACGTGTAAACGAGGTCACGTGATGACGAGCGACAACACGATCACGTGGGACGGGCGCCTGTACTGCAAGGACTGCGAGCGGGAAATCCGCAACATGAAGCGCTGGATGAAGCGAGCGCTGTACGGGATGTAACACCACCTGCGTCTGGCCCAGTGGGCTGATCCACTGGGCTGGGCGGGGGCTATGTCATACCCCCAAGGCAACATGCCACAATTCGGAAAGCAAATGGCACCTTTAGGAGGAGTGCATGACAACGAAGGAACTAATGGATCAAATCCGTTTACACGAGTCCAGTACGCCCGCGAAGTATGAGACGCACACGTACTACGAGTACGAAATCTGCGGAGGGGACCTGCCCTGGTCCTTCCTCGTCAAGGCGTGGGTTTTCACCCGGTCTGGCGAGACCGATTGGGAAGTGTGGGACTGGAACGACGACCACTGCGTGGTCGATACCCGCACGACGCCTGGAGCCGAGGTCTGCAAGATCGAGGTCCATGACGCGATCAATGCAGCGATCAAGTTAGAGGGCGAATGCTTGAGCGAACCCTGGTATGACCCGACGCATATTGATCCACGCGCATGATCGACTACCCGCACAAACTGTTTGAGCAGGCAGCGTGCCTTGGAATAAATGTCAACATGTTCTACCCAGAATCCAGCGCGGAATACCAAACCCAAGAGTTGCGTACGGCGAGAAAAATTTGCGGGACGTGCCCCATACAGGCTGAGTGCCTTGAGTGGGCGCTGCATCACGAGAGGTGGGGCCTATGGGGAGGCACGGCAGCGTACGAGCGCGACGCGATCCGAAAGCAGCGCAACATGATTGTGAGCACCCCCGAGGGACGGTCAAAGACGCACGACGACAGGTACACCTAGTGAGCCGTCGCATCCGCCCGCTTGAACTCAAGGCGGTCGTAAGCATCCTGCTGGAGGGGGTGGCTGACAGCGAGCGCACAGAAGAAATGGTGGCCGAGGCCGAAGACATGGGCACGGACATCATCCAAGCCATCGACGAGGCGCGAGCCAAGCGCACCGACTGGTACGTCATCAAGAAAGACCCCGGAGTAGCAATCAGTTTACACGGGCCGTACGTCACAAAAAACGCTGCGAACAAGGCGATCGGTAGCGAGATCGTCGCAGCGAGCCAAGGCGCCACGGCGTCGGTGATGCAACTTATTCCGAGCGAGTACGAAGGAGTCGTTCCGTTATGAATGTCAAAGTGAAGGCGTGGTTGACCGCGCCAATCGCGGCATGCGTTCTGAGCCTGACAGCGACCGATGCTGAGGCCGAAATGCAACATGCCACAACAGCGGGGACGGTGGAACCGCCACTGCATGAGCAGTACCTGTACCGCAACCCCGCTCAACCGTCCAANGACCCGAGTGAACTCAAGAAGAGTCAGTACCGGGGGTTTCATTACGAAGCCAAGTACGAGCCGTTCCGTCGCTGCATCATGGCCCGCGAGAGCGGAGGGAACTATCGCGCCCACTCCGAAGAGGGGTGGGGGAGCGGCGCGTACCAATTCACGTCCGCCACGTGGCGTCTCGCCATGCTGGGAATCGGTGCACCCGAGTGGGCAGAAGTGCAGGCACGCTACGCACCACCGGCCTACCAAGACGAGGGATTCTGGTACGTAGCGAACCCGTACCCCAAGTTGAGCGGCCTTCGCGGCAAACATCACTGGAGCACAGATCACACGTTCAACACGATCGGCAAGCGTGGTGTGAACTGCGAAAAGTGGCTACCGGGTGNCAGGTGACGACATGGAAAAGGTAGCCGAAAAGAAAANGTCCTTGTGTGGATGGTGCGCAGACGCACTGCACTCACAGTGCAACGTTGAAGTCCGAGCCACCCGACGGGATGCGCAAGGTGTTTACACGAAGCACTGGACGTGTCCGTGTACGTGCCACGGAGAGGAACGAGTCGTATGAGACGGCTAGTGGAGTTCCTCGTGGGCTTGTGTCAGTCGCCAGCCGACATGTACTGGGGTTGGCGGCTATCAAAACTAGCCGAAGCCAATATGGGGCGGCCAAAACTTGCACCGCACCCGTTCATTGACATGACGCCTTCCGGGATTGATTACCGGGACCTGGGCCCGACCCTGGAGTGCGTCTGTGGCAGTTACCAGTTCTACATCCTGTGCAGTTTCGATCCTGATACCCGTGAACCGAGCGCCTACTTCGTAGACGCAATGTGTGCAGGATGCAACGCCATCACGAAGGCACCCACGGGTGTAGATGAAGAAGCGTTTATGACGCCTATGAGTGAAGACGATTTTCACGAGCCGTCGAAAGATGAACTCACCCAATACCATAGTGAGTGATTGGTTTGCCTCCAATCAGAAGGCCCGGACAGTTCACGCTGTCCGGGCCTTCCTTTTTTTATGCCACAAAGCACACCGTTTACACGCCCTCTTACTCCGCGCTTTCTTGACGCCGCGTGAACACTTGCGCACTGGCATTAGATCGAACGCGACGAGCCCTCTTCGGTTCATAGTCACCGTTCAGGTTCCGGGCTATCCGCACTAGCGCCCGCTGCACACGCTTACGTGTGGCGTCGGGGGATATCTCCAACTGGAGCGCCAGCACCTCATCGGGCAACTCTCCGCCATCGAACTTCAACATCACCAACTCCGCGTCGGAGACGCTTACCCGAGTCAACGCCTGACCAATGTCAGCGACCATGGCCAGCCTGTCGCCTCTCTCCGAAAGAGTCTTAGACCCGCGCCGGTCCTCATTCAAGTCACTCACGGAGTCGCTCAACGCTCCACGAGCGAAAACGTCAGGCATCAACTCACGGACCATGGCCGACGTGTACCGGAAGTAATCACCAGGGGCTGTGCCGTCTTTTAGGTACCGCTGCCGCATGCCGTACCTGTTCATGGCGTACTGGACGCTCTTGGTCAGCACCTTGATACCCGTTTCGTCCAGTTCGTCCATCAACTCTGGGTTCTCAAGCAGGTACGAGTAGCCCTCCTGCACGAGGTCCATGTAATCGACGTAGCCACGGTGCTTGTAGTGCGCTTGACGGGCACTCACGTGGACCGCTTTCACTACACGATCGTCTAGGTCTACCACGTGTAAACAGTCCCTTCGAACGTGAATGACCGTTTGACCACCGGCATCAAGATCGGGTGCGAGACATTGCCTTCGTGCCGAAAAGCACCCCAGCCCTGCTGCCAGTTGTGGGTCTTCACGTACGACGCCCGTCGCAGGTTCATGGCGTGACCTACCTCCATGCCGATCAGGGTCCTGGTGACCTTGCCGTGCACGGAGTACGTCGTAGGCACGAGCCCGAGGCGGTGCGTGTGCCCATTCACGACGTTGAGCCCGGTCTTGAGCACCAGATTCTTCGATGTCATGCCCGCTATCTGACTGACGCCGCTCTCATCCCCATGTAAGGCGATCCAGTCCTTAGCGAACTGAAACCCATGCGGGTGGAAGGTGATCCCGAGATCGGGTAGCCGCCAAAAGTTCTCCAACTCCAACTCCGGTAAGCCGATCAAACCCGGCATCCGCCGGGTGGTCTGCTGCCAGAGGCGGTCAGTGTGATTACTTCGGATCGAGTCAGTTACGCGCAGCCGCTTGAGCACATCAACCGTCGTGTCACGGTCCCGACCGATGCTTTTCTCCCACTCCAACGCGGTCCCTTGGGCCCAGCGCGAGATCGTTTGGAAGTCCTGCTCGTCACCGATCGTAATGACGTTGCGTATCCGTTTTGCGTTGGCGTCGATACACCGAGCCATCGCGTCCACGAACTTGTCGTCCTGGAAAGGGACCTGGAGGTCACTAACGACGAACGTTAGATCACGTTTGCTCACCAACGAACTTCTCCTTCACTCGTTGCAAGGCGATGGCCAGCATCGCCGCGTAATTGACCACATCGGCCAACTCGTCTTGCGCCTCCGAGATCAGGCGGTTGATTGAGTACGTCTCAAACCGTTGACCTTTTACTTCCGAGTACTGCTCAGCGCCGATACCCAATAGGCGGGAGCGTGCATGGCGTGTAAACGCCTTCTGATACTGAGCCAATTCCTTGGCTGTCATTCCTCCCACAGGGAACGTTGGGGCATCCCAGTAGGTTCCGGCACTTTCACGACCAGGGTGCCCGTCATCAAGTCCAAGCCAGTGACTCTGAGACCCTTCCCCTCTATCATTAGAACTACTTCTTTCATCAAATCTTGAGTAATCAATTTGCTGAAACACCTCATCCTCACTCACGCCACGACCGCCTCTCGCAAGACATCAAGGCCCTCTTCTACATAAATGTCATTCACGTCCTTGCCCTCCGGTAGGTGCAGAATCGTTGCCCCCTCAATCTCTTGAGAGATGCGCTTACCAAAGTCCTTCCCCGCGTGGTCTCCGTCACAGATCACCTTCACGCTGTCGAAGTCCGCGAACAGCAATGCCCAGTGCCGCTGCCACTGCATCGCGCCAGGGATGCCGACACTAGGTATGTCGCACTGATTCAACGTGATCGCGTCCACTTCACCCTCAGTAATCCAGATCGTCTCTCCGGCATTGAGAAATGCCGATACCGAGAACATGCGGGGAGCGGCACCAACCCGCGACAAGTACTTCGGCTTCGCGTCACCAGTCGCTCGATACCTGATGTCCACGACACTCCCATTGGCACAGATGTAAGGGATCGCAAGCCTGCCCTCGTATTCACTGTCACCGGGAAGCGGACTTTCCACGTAGCCGAGGCGATACGAACGAGCCGTCTCGTCGCTTATTCCTCGCGCCGCTAGGTACTTGGCTACGGAACCGCGACTGCTCTCGTACACCGTCACCGCTTGCTCCAGTGACTTTCTCGATGATTCCGATAGCGTCAACAAATGTGACCCCCTTACCTTCATAGAACTGAACAATCGAAATTAGGTCCCCGCGAAACTCGCAAGCGTGGCACTTCACTGCACCGATCTGGTTGTTTACACGGCACGAAGCATGCGAGTCCTTGTGCGCTGCACACTTCACTGTCTGCCATCCGTATCGAGGCGCCGGTAGTTCCCACCCGTAGTGCTCTAACAGCGACCACAAGGTGCCTTCGGGGAACTCGATACTGCTCATGGGCACACCAAGTGGACGATCGGTAGATACCGAGTGCCGTCAAAAGATGAACTGTCAGCCCACTCCCACGCAGTGTCGTAAGGCAGGTAGCCGAGCACGTCAACACTGCGGAACTCCGGCTCGACTGCACGAGCAGCCCACAACTCAAGACCACGGCCAGTGTCACGCTCACGCACAGCGACCTTCTTGCCTGTGCGCACCCTGCGCACCTCGATATTCGCACCGACATCGGGCAGGTGCTTGTACGTGTCATGCGCCGAGCGAGGCCACACGCTGCCAGACCAGAACTGATTCGTGTGCTTGGCGACCGCTAGTTCGCAGATCGCACCCGCGACCGATGCTGTCCTGTCATCCTGCATGCGGCTCTTCTCGTAGTGAGCAGCGTCCTGCACACCCCAGTTGGCGGTCACCCTGCCGATACCGACGTGGCTGGCGTGCTCGTACTCCCACGGCTCCAGTTCAACGATCACGTCACGCCTGCCATTCGCAGCAGCATGATGAACTGGTCGATGGTCAACGTGACGCGACCCTCACCGGGGCCTTTCATGCGGGTCTTGGTTGCCAGTACGCCGATACTGTCTCGGGAGTACTTGACTGAGTAATGGGAACTCTCTATGTCCGCCTGCCGCAGCGCTTCGGCAACGTTCAAGTTCTTGACGTTCTTGCATTCAACAACGATGTCGAAGTCGGGGGTGTGTAAACACACGTCACCGATATCCTTTGACCCAGCGCGGGGGAGCCTGCGAGCCTTGATCCCGTTGACGTTGAAGTGGTCTTCGCAGTCCCGCTCCCAGGCGCTGCCTCGACGCTTATTGGCTTGAGACATCGAACTCCCTCTCCACCTCAGTGACCTGCATGCGTCCCGGGTCGTAAGCGAGCCATGTCGGATCGTTGCCGCCGGGAACCGATGGCCCGTAACGGTTCTTCACCGGGCACAAGCCAAGAAAACCTGCGTCATCCTGAGCGACGGTGAGTACCAGGGCCGGAGTCTGCGCCACCTTCCCGAGGAGGGCGAAGCGTGGGGGACAGGGGTTGCCTTGCACTCCCTCACTGGCGTGATGCAGCACAAGCACAGCGCACGAGTACTCACGCGCAATGAACTTCAAGTCCTTCATCAGCGCACGCATGCCACTGAACTCTTCATTGTCGGTGGCCACGTCCGTGAGGTTGTCCACGACTAGCAACTCCGGCGCCCGCGAGTACAACTCGCAGTGCGCAGTGATCTGGTCTTCGATCGACACGATCGTGGGGGCGCTATCAAACGACCACCGGATGTAGTCAGCCTGCTTCAACATTTCCGAGGCCCACACAGGGTCCTCGATCATCGCCCGCTCCACGACGCTCTGCTCCGTGCCTGTCAGCATCGCTATCAGCCGCAGGCTCATCGTGTGTGCGTGCGTATCGGCACTGAGGTACAGCGTGGGGACCTGTGAGCGCACAGCCATGGCCATGGCCACCGTGGACTTACCGGACGCCGGTTGACCCGCGATGAGTGAGACCTCACCGATTCGGATAGCGACCTGGCGCATGGTGAGGGAAGGGAACATGTTTGGTAGAGACGGCGCCTGTGCGCTCGTCTGCAATACCGCCCTGTGTAAACGTCTCATGGGTTCGCTGAGTCAGAAAGGGGCTGGCTTTTCCCCCACGAAAAACCAGCCCCCTCTGCGCTGCCGCTTGCTACACCTGCGCCTTGAAGTCGCACTGTTGCCCACGGGGCTGAGGGCATGCGTAGAAGGCGCGGTAAGGCTTCCCTGTTGCCTTGGCGATTCCTGCTGGAACCAACTTGGCTGGGATGCCGTGTTCGCATATCGGCGCGTCACCACCTGCTGGAGGCGTTGCAGGTGGGGTCGGGTTCCCTCTAGGCCCCGACNCCATTGGCGCTCCCGTCAGACTAGACAGGGCGCGGATCTGTTGGTTGACGTCTGCGATAGCAGGGAGGATGTCCTCCGCGAATACCTTGAGCAGTTCCACGGCCTCCGTACCGTTGCTCGCATAGACGTTGTGGAGGTCATTCTCGACTTTGAAATTGTGTTGGAACACGGTTGTTTCTGGAGCGCTCATTCAGCAGTTCCTNTCTTGGGGGCNTAAGTGTGGCATGTTGCAATGAGTTACGAAGAAGTAGACACGCGGGTCAGCAGGTTTTTGTCACCGCCTACGGCGGGGCAGAACTGGGCAACGGTGCACGCCGTGCAAAGTTCAGTCACTCGGGGGATGAAGATTTCAGCCTCGATGCCGTGCTTAGCCTTAGCGAACCATGAACCGACCATCGCCTCATCAAGGTGCGACAGGGCGTGCAACACGTCGATGTCAGCCTTACGGGCCATCCAGTAGCCGCCCAGGGTGGGTGTGATGTCGAGCGTTTGGGCGATACCCAGTGCGTAGACCGCGAGTTGCAAACTGGACTTCGGTGGGCGTGATCCAGTCTTGAGGTCAACGACAACGACTTGCCCGTTCGGGTCAACCATTACTCGATCGACGAACCCCTTGACGACCACCTCATCATTCATCGTCATCGTGAAGGCGACCTCTACAGCGGCAGGGTCACCAGCGATAGGGACTTGCAGTAGTGACCATCCCGATGCACGCTTGTGCGCCATCCAGTCGAACCACGATTTCGTGAACAACGGCCCGTGGTGCTCCCACCATGAGCGGTCTTCCTTGTTGGGCCACTCGTTGGACTTTCGACCGCCCGCACGGATCGCAGACTCGTCGGCGCCCAGGTAGTTGGTGGCTTCACGCCATGCTTCGTTCCACGCCAATTCGGGAGATAGCACCTCGCCCTTGTCGAGCATCTCTGTTGCCGTGTGGACGGCGCTGCCGCCGATGAACCACCAGGCAGGAGTTTGCGGGGCGTCGAGCACTCGCTCTAGTTCAAAGCGTTGGCCGCACTCCAGCCAACTTGTCATTGACGAGTACGACAGGTAGTTCCGATTGGTTAGACTCTCTAGTTTAGTCACNACNCGGNCCNNTNCNGGGAATGGGTGTGGTCCGAAAGTCTGAGGGTTTGAGGTCGTCTAACTCAATCTGGAGTGCACGCACTGCACGGGTGACCGGCTCAGGCTCNTGGAAGACGTACATGTGCACGCCTTCGTGCACCGAGTAGTCGAAGGAGTGCTCATCGGTCACGTTGAGGGTCTNCATCGCNTCGGCCCAGACGGCCTCGCTCATCTCCATCTCGTGGGAGAAGAGGACGGATTCATGCTCGTTTAACTGATACCAAGTTGTCATGCCACATCGCCTCCACCAATTCTTGGTTACTCGCCGGTAACCAAGGCATACCTTAGGTTCAAAACAATGCTAATGCAATGCGTCGGCATACGTAACACATTGACCATTACGGCGTGTCACATTTTCAGTGGCAATGTCAGAGGATTACACTGTTTTTTAGCCAGCCAGTAAGCGCCCGCCCTGGAAGACGGGCGCATCTGCTAGGCAGTCAGGCTAGTCAAGCAGTCGGACTAAGCCTTTTCTGATGGGGATTTGTGGGTCGTCGTCGGGCTCTCTGTCCACATACACGAAGCCGAAGCGAAACTCCGGGTCGTATGCAACGACAGCATCCTCCTCATCAAGTTTGTTCAGCCAGCCATCGAGCCGTGCTCGCTCCTCAGGTGTCAGTTCCGTGCCACTGCGCTTACGGCCCAGTAGCCGCAGCATTCGCGGTGCGTACTCACGCAGATGCTCCTGCTTGACCCTCCACGGAATCGTGTCTTCATACCTCGGCATCGTCTTCGACTTACCTGCACGCGAGAGAGCGGCAGAGACAGACGAGCGCGACGGCAAGTATCCGGTCTCGTCGTAGATGCGTTGGCAGATTTCTTCCTGAGTCAGACCCTGCTGCGTCCAGGTAAGCAATCTGTTGATGTCCGGTAGTCGCTTGATTGCAGCCATTGTTGCCCCTTCCAAAAGTGCCCCGCGTTATTGAGAATCTCTCAGGCGTCGCCACCCCTGTATTGACTTGGGCTTGCTTGGCAATGGCTTGAGTCCTAGCAAACCAAAGTCAACTCTTGCTGTATTCTTTTGTCGTGTTCGGAACAATAAGCCATAGTGGCTATTGATACCTAACTAAACACCAAAGGAGTTTGTAAACATAGCAGTTACAGCAGGTGTTGCATAAAAGTGACAATTGGTTGTACAAGATTCAACTAAAAAAATGCCGCAAAGTAGGACAATTTGTGTCCGAGGGGGGACTTGAACCCGAGGGCCATGTTGAAAGAATGGCATATGTCTGCAATGCGAGTGCTATGTTACATTGCTCCACTGACAGATAGGGGCAAAGATGTACCTCAGCGAGGCAATAGATTCATTCATCGGGCACTCCCGTGCCAGGGGCCTGGAGCCCAGCACCATAGATAACCTGCGGCAGCCGCTCACGAGAGGCTTGGAAGCCTGGGGCGACCTGCCTATGCAGGATATTTCTTCTCACCACATGGACCAGTTGTTCGCGTGCAACCAATACAAGCCACGGACACAGAACCTGTACATCGGTGCGCTTCGACAATTCTTCCGCTGGGCTCATCACACAGGCATCCGGGTCGGAGACGATCCGACCTTCGGCTGGCGGGCCAGGAAAGTCGAGCGAGAGGATCGCGTGCGCATCCCAGTCGAGCGGTTCCCTGACCTACTCGACGCCGCTGGCAGCGCACGAGATCGCATGGTCGTAGCCATCGGCTTGTACACCTTCATGCGTGGCAGCGAGATACAACTACTGCGTGTAAACAGTGTCAATTTCAGCGGCGGTGTGATTCACATGCGGCGGCAGAAAACCAAGGAAGACGACTCAATGCCGATCTGCCTGGAACTGCGAGAGGAACTCGTGCGGTGGCTTTCCTTCTACCGGCAGAACTGTGGAAACGAGGACCTGCGACCCACGTGGTTCCTCACGCCATCGAAGGGCCCGAACACGTACAGGAAAGATCGCGCAACGGGGGAGTACGTGCAGGTCCCCGGCGAGCGGTTGCGTCCCTGGACTCAAGTAAGCCACCCTTACGAGATAGCCAAGAAAGCGATGCACAGCATCGGCTACCCCTCAGTCAAAAACGAAGGCATTCACACGCTTCGTCGCAGTGGAGCCCGAGCACTATTCGACTCACTCAAGGCGCAAGGCGAAGACCAGGCGCTGCTGATAGTTGGCTCCATGCTTGGGCATAAAGACACGAAGGTGACCGCCCACTACATCGGCTTACAGGTGGAAAGGGAGCGCCGAAATCAACGATTCACGGGGGAGCGCTTGTTCCCGGATATGCCAAAGACCAGGGGCCTTAGAGCGATTTGATCCGACATGCGGGACGACCTAAACCGATACTCTCCGAAGTAAGGTAGACATGACTCTTGTGAAAACATTATGGCCAGAAACAAAAGCGCTGCCAAGCACATTCATTTTTAATAAGTTCTACGCCAACTACCCCGGTGGGCCGTGATGTCCGAGAAAAAGATACTCCTGTGCGACCACTGCGAAGCGTCTCCTGCCGAGCCCTGGGTCATCGGCAGACTGGGTAGGGCGCAAACGAAAGTTGACTTGTGCGAGGACTGCGCGAACAAGATGGAAGACCTCCGCAAGAAAGGGAAGGCGGTCAACAGTTCCGACCGCAGGCCCTACATGAGCGTCAAGAATCTTAGGGTTGAGAAAGTCAAAACTGAGCCCCGCTAGGACCCCTTAGACACACAAAAACCCCCTCCCGAAGGTAATCACCTAAAGGAGGGGGTTTCGTGTCTCTGCGTGCCTCTCAGAGGCGTCCTTTGCTGTTCTCTTTCACCCAGTCTTGGACCCTGCGCTTAGCGAGGGAAGGGTCCTTACGGTTGTCGTACGCGACCTGCACAGCCTGCTGCCACCAAGCCAAAGACTGCTTCGTATCAATCTTTCTCTTCGGCGCCCAGTCTTTATGTCGGATCACTCGGTTCACTGGCCATGACGCAAACCCAGCGCGGGACGCATCCATCAAGGCGACACACAGCATGGCCGTCGAGACAACTTGATCCGTGGTCATACCCCCAGCGGTGCCATCAATACGAGCAGACCTACCGAGACTCTCAATCTCGATACCCCACAAGCCCTGATTGCCCTTGTTCTTCGCAACAGTGGTAGTCCTACCGCTAGGGCGCTTGAACGTGTACGGGCCACCAGTGCCCGCGTGGTAGGCGCCCTTAGCCACAACAAAGACTGTGCCATCCCTGCCTACAAGAAAGTGGCACGCCCGCACAGGGGCGTATCGCGTACCGAAGCAGATGTAATTCAGACTATTCGTGCCCGCCGTGTGATGCAGCAGAATGCCTTTGAAGTTACTGGAACCGTTGTACGGATCTACCCGATCCGTGTCCCAACCTTTCACAAAGTCAACAGGAACCTCGTACTTGTGTAAACGCTTCGTGAGGCGTTTCGGTGACACCTTCACGCTTACTCCTTGTGCTTGACCAGGGAAGGAGTTTCCGCAGGACCGAACGGCTCAGAGGCGATAGAGGTCAGCAGGCTCGCTATGGCGCCCACGGCAGCCGCGCCACCGATCTGAGCCCAGTTCAAGGAATCAAAGGCAACCTCACCAACAACGAAAAACGCGAGGGCAGTCTGCGCAGCGGTCTTGATCGCACGCTCAACAGCCTCAGTCATAAAATTGTTATCTAAGAAAAACATTACTTCAATTCCTCTTCCAGTTGATCGACTTCATCTTCAAGTTGCACCACGGCTGCTCGCATGACGCGAACTTCTTCACCCAAGTCATCGACCTTCTTATGCAGGTCAGATAGAGACTTGCCGCCGTTGGTGTTTGGTTGGATCTCTCTAGTTGCGTCCTTCACTTCGCTCAGGATTTTTCTTTCTAACTTCCTGTTCAGGTAGCGGGAGGCCGCGTAAACACCGGCAACGATGGCAAAGGTCGTGACAACGGCGTTAGCGAACGAGTGATAGTTCGTAAGCCAGTCCACTACAACTCCCGGATCGTTGCGTAGATAACCCCTCCGAAGCCGCTGGCTCCCGCAGGCGGACTCGTTTGGTTGAACTCCAAATCCTCAACGACACCGATTAGCGACTCCAATGTCACTAAGTCCTGAAACAACACCGGCAGCCCCGCAGCAACCGAATCCCTGACGTCGCGGTAACGAGTCAAAGCGTCCCCGGTCTTTCCCCGGGTTACCCCAAAGCGGTCTCGCTCGATGTCGAAACACATGAGAGGAACGCGAACCTTCTGCTTGCGTTCCACCAGCGGAAGCGCTTTGACCATCCACCCATCAATCAGTGGGCCCGTGGTCGTCGTGTCCCTGTTCAATGTCAGCAGGAACGACATGTATTCCTGCGGGGTGTCAGGACTGACACCGACCTCACTCTCCAGTTGCACCGCAGAGTCATACGTGAACGTCGAGTTCTCCTCGTCATCCTCGTCAATGCCATTCACTGTGACCCGGCCCGCTGAGCCCTTACCGTGCGTCAACCGAAACAGTTGATACGACTTGGGCTCCAAGGTTGAGTAACGAACGCGGCTTGTAGTCAAATAACCAACCAATGCCAAGGTCGCGCTCGTGACATACACCGAGCCACCGATAGCCATAGCGAAGTTCCCAGTCGAAGCACGCTGGCAAAGACCCGTCAAAGCCGCAGACGAGTCAGACGACTGATCGTTGGCATACGGGTAGAAGCCCTGACTGGTCGGGGCAGACAAGTCCACTCGCACGAGCCCGGTCTTCTTCGTTCCTGTGCGGTCATCATGCCCAGCCGTCACACCCAAGTACGCGAACCTGTCTTGCAACTCGATGAAATCAACTTGGTACTTGTCGTAAGACAGCGGCCCGTAAGAGATAGTTCCTTGCTCACTAATCGCCCCGATGCGTGCGCCCTTATTCGTGCCCAACACAAGGAATGTGCCCAGGTACGTCTGCATGGCAGTTGGAATCTCGCCATTAGGTAGTTCCGCAATGACTCGACCCTGGCCAAGAGTCAGCGCCCCAGACGTGTCCTCGACCGTGAACGAGTAAATGACGCCTACGGATGCTGTGCTGCCTGAAACCAATATCGCTGTGGGTGTTTCCGCTACGTCTATCCAATTCCAGTCTGAGTCTGTGTGCGTGTAAAACGCAGCAGAGACAGCGCCACCACCATGGCCCGGGGACACCTGATGCAAGGCGGCACCGACCCTCACGATCAAGCGTTCCTTCACATAGAAAGGCACACCACCCGTGACCCCAGTGGCCACCACGGCGTTCGCCTGAGTGCCCGAAGACATCGTGTACTTACGCAAGTTTCCGCTACCATCCACACCGAAAACAGCATCACCCTGAGAGCAAATCGTCACTGGGACCGTTCCTGTCCCAGTCACGTTCGTGCCATCCGACTTCACGAAACCGTACGCAGTCCCATTCGTGTGAAACACGTAGTGCTCAGTCGTGGCTAAGTCGTCAAGTTGAGCGATCAAGACTGTGCCAGTGGGGGAGTGCGCACTCGACGTGTCATTCAACAGTTGAAGTTTTTGGTCATCCCAAACGTTGATGTTGAAGGAATCCAAGTAACGGGTGCGTGCGACCTCTTCGCCACCAGAGTCGATGTAGTTTTGGCCAGCACCGCCAGACCAGTCCCGCTGCGATCTGGCCCACCACGACGAGAGCGTCTGCTCGCCAGGGTCCTGCGATATGTCTAATTGCTGTTTCTGTATCTGGACAAGTGCACGCGCAGACGGGTAACGATCACTGGCCCCCGATAGAAACGGGTAGCCACCCAGGGCAAAATCGTAAGAGAAGTCTGTGTTAGCCCACGCCTTTAGTGAGCCGCCCTCACGGCCAATACCCTCGACAGGTTTTTCCGTGATGGAAATGATGTCCGACATAAAACCTCAATCGTGTAAACAGGGCGTGAGAAGCCCCCCGCACCTCACACATGCGGGGGGCAGACTGTGTAAACTATTCGGCAGGTTCCTCAATAACAGGAGCGACGAACACATCCTCGTCAGCGTCGTAAGTGAAACCGATACCTGCGTAGATCCCGCGAATGTTCGCGTTGAACGATGTGCGAATCCAAGTTCCTGCAAGGCCGATGCCGTTGCAGAAAGCCTGAATCGCTGCGTCGCTCTCTGTCTCATCAAGATCGCTTGGTACGACGATGACTTCCCGAACGATCCCATCATCTATTCGTGCTGCATGAGCCATT
>JGI24003J15210_10000234_pt1 | contig 23586 bp, 16 predicted proteins | sample LinPmetageLP28_FD_15210 | JGI IMG/M metagenome (IMG submission 15210)
GACGATGACTTCCCGAACGATCCCATCATCTATTCGTGCTGCATGAGCCATTTTTAAATCGCCACCCTTATGACAACTATTCCGCTGCCGCCTGCGAGGGCAACGACCGTTCCGCTTTGCGCTCCTGCGCCACCACCCGTGTTTGCGGTTCCGGCGGCTTTTGCATTTCCACCCCCGCCTGCTGGGGCGGTGCCGGAATCACCACCACCCCCACCGGAGGCGTACGTGACGCTGCTCCCGGTATACACATTTNCGGCCCCCGCGCCCCCNGTCTGGTCTGTTCCTGAACTACCCGCGCCACCTGCCCCGCCGCCGNNGCCACCGCCTGAAAAACTTGTTGCCGAGTCGCCACCCGCGTTTCCGAGGCCGCTAATACCAGCGCCACCGCTGCTCGCGCTCCCTACTAGGTAGCCACTTCCTCCGCCACCGGAACCACCGTTATTTCCTGCAGAAGAATAGATGCTTCCCGAGGCATTTCGGCTGTAGCCGCCGCCCGAGCCACCACCGGGTGAATAATATGAGCCAACGCGACTAGCGATCCCGTTGTTGCCTTGGCGACCTGCGCTGGACCCAGTAGCAACGGCACCGGCTCCACCTGCACCAACGGTCACAGTCAACGTTCCTGTCGGAAGAAAGGCACCGGGGATTTCAAGAAATGCACCGGCTCCACCGGCCCCGCCGTATGAGTTGCCGGAACCTCCCCCACCGCCCAGCAAAAAAATGTCGGCCAGCCCGGCGACATCAATCGTGATTGTTCCTGAAGCAGTAAAAGTTATGTATTTATAGCCTGAATATGTNCCGGTCGCCGTATTCGTGAAGTTAGCGTTGCCGACACCACCGGAAGCCAACGCTCCCGTNATGGAGCGCCCACCCAGATCAGACTTATCAATGTTCTTGATACCCATGTTAGGAGATCTCCGACACGCTCGCAGTAAAGGAACAAGTGTTCGCGGAACTAGAAACACGCAAGTACTTGCTCGCTGCCATCGCTAGCCCCATTGTTAGGATCAAGGTGTCATTCGCTGCCACTGATGCGTCATACACCAAGAACTCAGAAGCACCAGGAGTGCCCTCCGTAGCGTCCAAACCAATCCGCACCGTGATAGCCGACGAAGATTGGTTACAGATCACTAGAGAAGAGATAACCGCTGACGTAGCAGCGGGAGTCGTGTACAAGGTGGCAAACGTTCCAACGGCTGCCGTGCCCTGCACCTGTGCATACTTATAGGCTGTCGCCATTGTCTTACGCTCCCATCAGAAAGAAAACATCTTGCAATCCTGCGCCGCCACCTGTGGACGCAGACCATTTCAACCCTGTCGCTTCCGCTGAGTCCGCAGTAAGCACAAACCCGTCAGTCCCGACAGCCAAGCGAGCAACCGTGTCGTTAGCGGTACCAGCGATCAAGTCACCCTTAGCGTCAATCAACGACGGAGAGATACCAGACGCACTATCGACCAGTTGCCAAGCCGACCCGTTCCACACCTTCATCTCGTTAGTGCTTGAGTTGAAGAATAGGGCTCCGGTAATAAGTGCGTTGCCATCGTTGTCGGTCGTGGGGTCCGTGGCCTTTGCTCCCAAATACCGATCATCGAAAGAATCAAATGACGCTTCCGCGTTAGTCGCGCTGGTCGCCGCGTTTGTAGCCGACGTTGCAGCATTTGTCGCAGAGGTACCCGCGTTCGTCTCACTCACAAGAGCCGCAGCCGCGCTAGCAGCAGCCGCCGCAGCGTCCCCAGCCGTGATAGCAGCAGCGGTCGTCTCAACCCACGTCTTCGTCGCAGCGTCCTGAGCGTTAGTCGGATCGACCATGTTCTTGATCTTGTAAGTACTGGTCAGGTCAACGTCTTCAGCGATCCGTGGGTGAGCAGTTGTCGCACGCCATCCGTTAGTAGACGAGTAGATGTACAGGATCTCCTCATCGGTGGCGTAATACGTTTGCCCAACAACCAGACTCGTGCTCGGACGGAGGGCTAACGTGCCAACGGCGATATGTTGAATCGTGTTATTGACGTGCGTGTTCGCTTCACGAGCGTCCGTAGCAGTCAAGATGTGCTCTACAACAGAACCAATAGCGTGGGCTTGCGCGGAAGTCTGGTCTGCTGCACGACCGGTAGACCCAGTGCCGTCATCGGCTAGAACAGTTAGATCGGTGCCGTTATGAGAACTGCACAGGATCTTCTCTTCGTTGCTCTTAGTCCGGTTAATAACAATAAAGAACGGGCCAGGAGCACCGTCAGGCCAACCCGTGAACCCTTCGGTTTGGATAGTCATATCCCCAGCAGCAACAGCCGCTGCAAGGAATGTCGATTGGGCAGAGCCCCTGTAATCACGTACAACCATCAGACTATTTCCTCCACTACTAGCGTGTAGGTTCCCTGCCAGCCCGTTCCGCCACTTGTGAGGCTTTCAGGTTTCCACTCAAAGCCAGTAGCGTGGACAGAGTACACGATTCCACTCTCTTGATAGTTAAATAACCTACCGCTTTCAACTAAAGTCATCAAAAAGTCTAGTTCAGCAACAGGGTCACGGATAGCCTTAACCCCATTTATGTCCAGTTCCTGATAGTTCATAACCGGTACTTGCCATTTAGACGCCTTGCCTTTAGCCGGTATCGACCGCATCTCCCAACGAGTAATGGGGCTGCCGCCTTTGAGCGTCGGCAACACCACGTAACGCGGCTGGAAGCGGGAAAACAGGAGCCCATCCAGAGTCTTGTTGCCAGTGCTCACGTTGGTATTACTCATCAAAACCCTAGAACTGCGGAACCAGTCACCGCCGTCAGCCTTGTAATCCAGGTACAGGGTGCCGTCGTTGGGCATCCACTTAGCCATTTGGTACAGGGCAGCCTTATTGTCCTCAACGGCGTACGACAAAATGCCTTGCTCTAGCCAGCCAGCGGACGCATTATCAATCATCTCTGCAAACAACTTGCCACCAGCCATAGCGAAAACGCGACGACCGCTTACGCCGTCTTGCTGAACTGATACGGCAGCAACCGTGGTGACCGAAGTAATGGATTCTTGCAACGTGCCTCGTGGGTTAGCGGATATGGCAGAAACTTGCTGCGCTGAAGTCAACGGGAACTTAGGCCAATCATTTGTGGTCTGGTCGTACGCGACAAGGTCGTTCGCAAACGCGGGGCTAGCCACGCCACCAGCGAACGTGGACAAATCCATGCGCCCTAAGCCCTGGCTCGTGTTCTTCGGAAACTCTGAGAACACTTGATCGTTGTTAGTCACTGAGTAGTACTGATCCGAGATAAGACTGTTCGTGTACCACACAAACTGGTTCTGTCCCTCAAAGTCGTACACCGGTGAGTTCGTCTCAATCAGGGCACCCAACGTAAGCAGACCGTTATTGAGAATAGCCATACGGATGCCGGACATGTTTCCGATAAATAGGAAACCGAGGTACTGGCTGATGCAGTACCCAATCTCACCGTCGGGCAGCGTCACAGCAACCGTAGGTGTCAATAAGGTTCCTGCATCATCAACCACTAACCGGTGAACTTGGTACTTGTCACCAGCACCACCCAGGAAGTACGTGCCATCTGGAGCATCAGTGCCGTCTATCCAACGGTAAGTAGTCTGTGGATGCGTGTACACCAACGCCGGTGTCCCGCTAGTCACTTCATACAACTGGTTTGCTGAGGTCGTGTACAACCGGTCTTTCGACCACAAGACCATTGTGTGATCTCCAGTACCAGCGTCGTACGTAGTTACCAACGTCAGCGTGCCGCTGTTGTTGTTGAACGCGCTTACCTGATTATCGTGGGCTACGTAAAAAATCTCACCATCAGTAGTGACGTCGTAAACCGTGCCCGTGACTGTAAGAGTTTGCTCAGTCCACGTAGTGAAGTCCGTGATCATAAAGACCGTAGACTCGCCAGCACCAAACAAGTCACCATTGACTTCCTGAATGTGGGTGCGCGACGTGTTAGAAAACCCTAGGTTCTTAACCATGTTGGTTTTGTTCAAGCAACTAAACCGCCACTTGCTGAACGGGTTGACGTTCCAAGACCTGTAATAACGCTCATTGTCGCTGTCATTACGATCCATGTTTGTTTGGCCCATGCCCTTATGCCACGACGAAACTGTTTGACGCCACACGCCCTGCGGCAGCAGCAACAGGTCACGGTTCGTGTCCACGTTCCGCTGCTCCACGACATTGATGTGAGTGCGTAGCCATTGGCCGCTAGCGTTATCGCACAAGAACGCACGACCGGCAATACCCACAACATTTGGGTTGCCGTCAGCCAAGGCACTCTGGAGAGCGTCGTAGAACGGCTCACTAACCGTTGGGGTAAGTGCTAGGGAATAATCCTCAACGCTCGTGCTCATCAGATCCCCATGTAAATGGGCTGGTTACGCAACTGCCGTGAATACTCCTCGTTCACCCGCGCAGCGTAAGCCCTCTCCATGCGCGTAGCGTCCCCTATGTTTGACTCCGGTGGAACCTCCGCGCTACGCCTAGCATCCGTCTGCGTCTGCACCTGGTTGCGGCGAGACTCCGTAGTACGGATCAAGCCAATAGCAACACCCAGCGGCGGTATGTCCAGTTGAGTGCTCGCCAAGCCAATAGTTGTTTCCACATCGTCAGCCAACGTTGTTGCTTCCGTAAACGGAGCGCGGTACGTGAACTCCAGTTGCGCACCACCCGAAGGAACGTTTTGCAACAACTGGATTCTGTCTTCCATGCGCCGGTACGTGTTGTTCGGCATCTCGTACCAAACATCCGGCGTACCAGGAAGCCGATACCGCACCCTCGCTAAACCGACCATGTTCAATGCGGCTGTTGGGATGTCGTAAGTCTGGTACGTCGTGTTGATGGATTTAGTAAAAGTACCGACCTTGTATAAGCCCCTGTTAGGAGACGACAACTGACGGAACTGGTTGTTTAACTGGCTGAACGCATACCACTGAGTCATGCGCGGACGGACATACACGAAGTCACCAGCCGACCCTGACGGGCACGGAGCATTGTCATACCCAGGGATTACCCTGATGCTGCGGCTACCTGTATTGACTGTGCGGACGTACCACACGTTCAACCCGCTAGACAGGATCATTCCCGGTTGGATCTGAGTCATATCCATGTCCAGGAAGATCTCAGTCTGCCCAGCCGCGTAATCCGTTTTGATCAAGTTCAGTTGCTCAGTCAACGTGCCATACGTCAACCTGCGCACCTCACTTACAAGGTCACTCATCGTCGTTGCCATTAGACCGCCTCAAACTGGTAGCCAGCAGCCACCAGGCTAGTGTAGGCAAAACTGGTGTCGTCAGTCTCAAACTGATGACCGCCTGGGATGTACACCGTCGCAGCCTTAATGTCGCTATTCAACGGGACAGATACTTCTGTGACCGTCCCGTTAGAGGCAATCAAGATGCTGTTCTGCGCCGGAGGTGGCCGGAAGTACTCCCACAAAAACGTCCCAGTTGTTCCATATGTTGGGACAGGGTTTTCGTACGTCCCTATCTGCGCGGTAGTGGACGTTGACTGAGAGAGCAACCGGACCTTAGCCACCTAAATCAACCGCCAGTTCTTTTCGCCTTTGTTGCGCCTGTGGGTAAGAAACCATTGCTTTTTCTTCGCGTTCCACTTGAACTTTGACTCACCCGCGTCAGTAGAAGAAATCTTTGTTGCACCGTCGCGCAATGGCACACTTGGCTTGTCTTCACGCGCTGATCGCAGTAGTTGTTTACGCAATCGCTCTTGCTTGGCCTTGTCAATGGATTTTTCAAAAACGCCTGAACCGGTTTGATAACCTTTACCCTTGCCTCCAGGGTTTGTCCTGGACGTTGCTGCAAACTCTTTACTACCAATGGTTCCTTTTTTACCAGCAGGCGAACCCGACTCCCTCATTTTACGCTTCGTTTGACCTCCACCAGCCTGGTAACCGCGTCCTGCCCGAGGAGGGGTAGTAGCGGTCATACCTTGACCAGTCTGGTACGAGCCACTATTAGGAGGATTTTCCCTATCCCTGCCTTTAGCCCCAGCACCACGCTTAGAGTCAAACGCAACCCCGCGCCTAGAAACAACGCTCAATTTTTCCCAGCGGCCCTTCTTCTCATTCCAACGCCGCTTCGTCTGTCCTTTAGCACCTGTTTTAATATCGCCGTCTTCAACGCCTTTAGCCTTATTCTCAGCGACACGCTTTTTTTTGCTGCGCGTAACACGGTACTTAGCCACAAATCCTCCTAGGAAAGTTCCCCTCCCCGCTGGCTTTAACCGAACGGGGAGGGGAAACCGTCACGCTGTATTGATGTGAACCAAGGAGTCATGTCGGAAAATTGAGTAACCGACCAAGTGGTGCCAACCAACGCTGGCGAAACGACGCAACTTGTCCACAACCGGGGCCACGACCGTGTTGGGGGTCGGGCCAAAGCCGGGAGCCGTGCTAAACACCTTCGCAAACGCCTCTGAACCCATCAAGATGGCTTTAGTGGCTGTTGGCAAGTGGTTGTTAGCAATAATGTTTACGCCTTCGTAAGTACCGACCTGGCCGTAGAAGATGTTGTTCTGGGCCATGCCTTCCTCACGCATCGTCACATCGCGCCAACCGGACTGGTTGCTGCTGCTCAGAGCCTCGCCACGGAGGGCCATGACCTGAGCCGGTGAAGCAACCAGCGTCCAGTAGGAGCCGTTCATCGGACGAGCGTTGGCCTGCTGCAAAGCGAGAACGCCCGAACGGATGCCAGCAGACGAAAGGCCACTGGAATCTGTCACAGTCGCAACAGTTCCGGTTGTGCCATCGTCGTAGGACACCGTTGCTTGCTGCAAAGCGGTCGCAGCGAGAGTGTCAATGGAGACACCAGCGTTGTAGCCGACGCGCTCTCCCACCAGCGGGTCAATCGGCACCATGCTTGTGCCACGGAGAAGCGCGGTCGTGGTGACAGCGTTTCCGTATTCACGCATGGAGACGACCAATCCGCGAGAATCCATCGCAGCGGAGTCAACGTCGATGTTCTCCAGCAGAGGAGTTGTTGCCTCAGCCAGGTCATCAACGAATGAAAACCGAACGCTAGATCCACGGTGGGTCTGCTTGGTGCCGCGCACCGTTGCGAACTGGTCAAGGATCAGTTGCGGACGGAGCGACGGGTAGACCGTCAGGTTGTAGGCGGTCTGAACAAATTGTGAACCAACACCCAGATCAATCTGCGGTGCCGGGGCACTAATAGTTGCGGGACCAGCAGCGGTTACGACCTCTCCAGGGGAGTAGGACGGGGCCGCTACGGGGCCGTTCTGATTGGTACCAGGTGTTCCGGTACCTGCTTCTGCTGCCATGAGATGTTTCCTCGTTTCTAGTATTCGTCAGAGGCTGTTGGTATTCCGTACTCCTGTGCAACGGCGAGCATGGCATTTACCCCACCTTCGTTTAGGGCATCTTCCATACGCGATAACGCTGCCGCTTCCGTAACGTTCTCCGCTGATCCACCAGCCGCAGCCGCCATTATGCGGTCTTGCGCCGGGTTGTAACCAACCTGAGTCTGTTCTTCTTCGTCATCGTCAACGATCTCAACAAAGCCAGCGTGGACAGCAGCCTCAATAATCGAGTCCTCGTCCAGTTGACCGTCGTACCCCTTAATGAAGTACTCCATGCCGGGATCTTCCGCAGTCAGTCCAAGCCGAGCAAACGCAAGTTCTCGTTTCATGGATTCCAGTTCAGCCTCTAACTTCTTTGACTTGCCAGCGGCTCGCCGTAAACCCTTGATTGAGTTCTCGTCTTCTTCCTCGTACTCGTAACCTTCTTCGCTCATTGCACTCTCCTTTTTCATACTCACGGCACGCAGAGGTACGCCCGTGGGGGTTTTTGGATGCCAAATACACGTACAGCCAACGGCCTGATGACTGCCGGAACTGCTGTTCTCTAGCCCACGCCTTACTCAGGCGGCCAGTTGTGAACAACCTGTGGATAACCTAGCACTACCGCTGAGATTTGCCAATACCCGACGCGCCCTCGTTGCTTGTGACAAACGAGCCGCCACCGGCGTACTGCCCAACTTCAGCGTTTCTGGCTCTACGTATCTCGTCTGCGTAAGCCTGGTTACCAAAAGTGCCTTTAGTTAGGTTGGCTTGGGTTAGCGTGTTGTTCTTACCTTGAGTTAAGGCAGAGTCTTTAGCGACTTGACCGAACCCACGCCTAGCCTCAGCCTCAGTTACGCCAGCCTCAAACAGTTCGCCAGCAATCTCACGAGTCGTATCAACGCCTTGGATCAGCCCTTGGCCAGCGATGTTCGACATGGCGTATTGGCGTTCCAGAAGCGGCATAGCCCTAGCAGGGTCTAGGAAGTACGCAGCCAAGCCACCCTGCTCTACCCCGTAGAACTTAGTGAACTGCGTCCTCATAGCGTCAGGAACCTGCTGAGAGGCGTTACTAGCCATCACAACGCGATCTTGTAACTCGCGTGCAGAAACTTCATTAGTCAACAACGTTGTCACAGAATCGTCGCCAAGCATCCCTGCTGGCAACCCATACTCCCGTTCCAAGCGAACAGCGGAACGCTCAAACGATATGTACTCAGCCTCAGTAATTCCGCGCCCTTTACTAGACAACGGTTGCATAGCAGGAAACCGAGCCTTGTACTCAGGAGTCTTCCTTAACTCAAGTAGGGCTGCGTCTGCTGTGAAGTTCTGACGAGCCCACTTCTCAATCTGCCCGTACAACGACCCCAAACCGTAATCAGCAAACGCCGTTTTCAGAGTGCCAATAACTTGATCCTGAGCAGCCTTTTTAGCAATACGATCTCGCTCTCGTTCGTAAGCGTACGGATCAGTAGTAGTGGTATCGGTTTTCGGCGTCGGCGGGGGCTTAGGGTCAAAGGCTGGCCCCGGCATAGGTTGAGCAGCAGGCTGCGGAGCGCGACCTTGCTCCAACCCAGGAAAAGGATCAAACGGTTCCGCGTTAAACGGCTGCACATTAGCAACCACTGAATCCGGCAGATTCCGCCATCGACCACCCGCGTAAATAAGAGGCATTAGTACGTCCCTCCGGTACCGATGAAGCCCATTTTTTCTAACATTTGCGTACCCATATCAATCACAGAATCACGACCCTCCTGAGTTTCATTCACCCATTTGTCCGTGTCCCGCAACATAGTCCGGTAATCCCACAAACTCACCGGCCCATCCTGGCCACCCATCAGACCCCTCAACAAATACTCATCATCCATTTTGATGCTGTTCGGATCTAACTCAAACGTGTCCGACAAGACAGAGATGTAACCGCTAGCCAAATCCCTAGCGTTCTCTCCACCCATAATCCTTTGGCTGTATGCAGGAAACTTCCCAGCCGCCAACGCGCGAATCTCACGCTCGTAATCCTCCTGATCGCCCAACCCATTAGCGATAGACCGCACAGCCCCACTGAAGTATCCGTTAGACATAGTGACACCGTTTTGACTAGCCAGGTACTTCAACTGCTGCTCAACGTCACCAGCCTCACCCCTAAACCCACGATCATCCTCTGTAATAAACCTAGAAAGAGCATCCGCCATTGAGTTGGGATTCGCTTCCCAATTTTGGTAAAGGTACTGCCGAGCCAAGTCATCCAAGTTCTGAGGAAGCCCGTAACCCTTATCAGTAGCCTCCCGCCGCAAAATAGCCTTCGCTTCATTCAACTCCTGACGAAACGTAGCCGGGTCTGTCTGCTCCCTAGCCAAGTACTCACGAGTGCTGTCGCTGTTATCCCGGTACTCGTCAGTCTCCATGACCGCTGAAATAAAGTTATTCTTGCCTTGACCTTGCCACGTTGTAGGAACAAACCATCCTTCTTTAATACCGACTTGTATAGCCGTGAAGTAGTTCGTCCTGTAATTACGGTTAGGACTATTAATCATCCCCAGCAACCACGGAGGCAGGTCATTCATCGCAACCTGCGTATCCATGTCAGACGTTTCTACGGTCATGGTGACACCCCAAACAGTTCCATCAACGCACTTCCAGCCTGATTCTGTACTTGCACATCCATAAACTCTTCATCCGCTTGGGCGTACTCTTCAGCAAACCGTTGATTGTTAAAGCCCTCCTCAGCCACAGACGACTGCTGAGAACCACTCTGATTAGACCTAGTAGTCACCTTGTCCGGTTCCGCTCGCTCCCCAGCACGCAAAGCCTCGTAAAACTTCTCCTGCTCTTTCTTGGTGGGCTGCCGACCCAACTGGCTTGCCATAGTTTGCTCCAACAAGCCACGAGCAGTAGCCGGATTAGTCAAGTTAGTGCGTTCGCTGTAAGTAACCGGTGGCCGACCACCACCACCACCGCCAGTTTCACCTAACAGCCGCTGCGATCCAGTGATCTTGTTCTGCATGAACTCAAACACATCCATCGACGTCCCAAACTGCTGGTTGTATTGAGACAGTTGTTGAATGTTTGCTTTCCAGGCGGCGTAGCCCTGCTCGTCAGAACTCACGGTTTTACGGCCATTAGCCATGCTAGTTAACCGGTTCCACCGCATCCTGCCCTCTTTAGGCAGATCCCAATACCGCGACTCCGCGTTATCCATACTCAAAGCAGGCGTGTTGTAAGCGTTGTACTGCGGCGTGCTGCCGCTAGTTGTCTGCTGATAGTAGTTAGACGGCAAGTAAACCGGGCCGTCCTTAAGTTGCTCGTTGGGGTTGTAGACAAGGAACGTGCCAGGAGGGGCCTCTCCATTCAACGCCTGAGTCACGAGATCTGTCATTGCCGTGCCATCCTCTCGTTTATTACACCTGGAAGCCCACTCATCTCAGCCGGATTCTCGTCACTTGACAGGTACAGGTCAAATATTTCCGCCCACCGCAAATCACGCATACGCAACTCATCCTGGACGCTCTGCCACGCTACCTTCAAGCGAACATTGTCTGGGTGGTTAATCCCGTTAGGGACACTTCTCAAGTAGTTGTTCATAAGATCACGGTTCTCAATGTAATCATCCATGCAACTAAGAGTGTTTGACTTACCGCTATCTAACATGAACTGACGGAACTGAGGGTCCACGACACTCATGCGGATAACCGCTATAGCGTCCTTTTTCTTACCCGCGCCAGCGTCCTGGTAATCCTTAGCCCAACCTTTGTAAATTGGGTTAGCCTCCATGTCCGTTATGAAAGCGTCCTTTTGTGCCCTCAAGCCCTCCGCGCCGTTCTGCTGGTAGTTACGCAACCCCAAACTAAACAACTGAGCATCTAAAGAATCCATACGCCTGCGGTACGAGATCCAACCGTTGATCCGTTGCGCTTCCTCCACCTGCTCCTCTGGAGCAAGGTTCTCCCGCCACTTCAGGCTACGCCCAGGAATGTAGTTCACTTTCTGCCATTGCCGAGCCGACCGGTCGTACTCACCCATCGTCGTACGGTTATTAGTGATAATCCCTAAAACACCAAAGTTGTTGATGTTCTCAGCGATATCGTCAATCAACGGGCTAAACCGCTTAGCATCCGCAACCGCTTCAACCTGCGGAGCCATGCCACCCTGCCCCTTAGTCGTAGACGTCATGCCCTGCTCACTAACCAGGTAACCAAAGTTGTTTTGGAAGTCAGCCGCAGGATTACCGTTACCGCCAGCCTTCTGGTCAGCATCCATGTACATGCGCAACAACTGAGGAATGACCTCCTCCGGCGTGCCAATCTGCGGCCTCGTCAAAATCGGGTAAGGCGTAGCCGGAGTTGGCAAACCAAACGCACCAACCGCAGCAAACAACATTTGCTTCTGAACAATATCTTCAAGATCCGCGTCCGACGGCAGAGTCTCTCGTTGACCCTTCGACCACTTATTCATCTCACGCGCACGCGCCATGTTGTACGCATACCCATAAGCAGCACTGGTCTGATCCATGTTGTTAGCAAACTTCTGCGCGGTAGACGGCAAGAACATGTCCCACGAGAACGGCTTATCGCTAAACGTCTGTTCCTCACCAAACAGCCACTTCTGGAACTCCTCGTAAAACTGGTCTGCCGCTTCTTCCGGCATCATCTTGTAAAGGAACGGTGGCGTTTCGACTGTCAAAAAGCCAGCCTTCATAGCCTCACTAGCCGGAATCAAAATCGCTGGGCCAAGACGAGGCACAAACCCATAACCAGTAGGCGGAGCCAACGTGTTCAACCCGTCACGCGCAATCTTAATGTACGAGTTGTCATCCATAGCCCCAGCAAAATCACTACCAGGCAAATCAAACTTAGGCACCAGGATGTTGTCATCTTCATCCACGTAACCCATTTTTTCGGGGAACCGGTACACATCAATTGCAGCCGGTCCCAGCCATGGGTCACGCGCCAAAAGTTTGCCAATAACAGTGACAGAGTTCTGTGTCGCGCTAATGAACGGTGAGAAGTACTCGCCGTACTTACCCAAGTTAGTCCGCCGGTCAATCGTGAACATCCACTCACGAGTGTTACTCAACGCCTGACGGTGAGCAGCAACCTCAATCGTTGCTAACGTTTTACGCGGGATAAGGATCGATCCAGCCTCACCCATCACCACACCGTCAATCTTGACTTCCTGCTTTGAGTTCTTAATCAACCGGATTGCGGCGTTAGCGTTACGCCTCTTCAAATCGTTCCATGTAGCCAACGTGAAATCGTCGCCACCCAACAGTTTCAACTGCTGCGCTGTCGGCTGAAACTCTTCAGCCCAATACCGGTGAATCATCAAGTCACGGGCTTCCTTGTACTGCCCGTTGTAGAACGGCAAACGAACAAACGCATCCTCCGGCATAGTGCCAATCAACCGGAACATGCTCTGCACAGCCCTGCGGTACATCTGCGTGACCTTCATGTTGCTGCTCGTAATAGACGACTCACTAACAACTGTGTACCCAGGGAACTTCTTGTCGTCGTCAAGCGGCGGCGTCCTGCCCGCTAAACGGGGATTCCGCACCACCATGTATTCGGGATACGCCTTACTTGCCTCTGCACTAGCGCGACCCTGCATAAACTCACGCACAGACGCAGGCAACGAGTCAAGGATCGCCTCAATCTGCGATTCCAACACCTTAGGATCTGGAGCAACACCAAGTTCCCCGGCCTTAGCACCAGTCCGTTCAGCACCACGAGCCCGAGCCAACGCCGTCACCCGCAGCAAATCCCGCAACTCCGGCAGATTCCAGAACGATCTATCCAACTTGGGGAAGATCGCCTCTTCCAAATATTTACGAACTTCCCGTTCGTTAAAAATAGCGATGTTCTTATTGTCTATTGGGATAAACGGAATCTCTGCGCCACGGGCCTGTGAACCAACAGTGCCGATAATACCAAACGCCGGATCATCAATACGCTCGTCACTTGTTGCCTTACGCTTCTTCTCACCGCTAGTCAACAAATCAGTTGCGTCTTTACGGGTAGCATCATCCGGATCAAACATGATCCGTGACGTCAAATACCACTCTTGACCTTGCGGAGTTTCCACCCATGCAACCAGCCGGTCCATATCAACGTTGCCTTCATTGTCCATGTGCCGCATAATCACTTGCACAAGTTCCGACGCAGAATACGTTTCAACGTTACGCACTAAACCTTGAACAACCTGCCTGTGGTTATCAGCCGTCCACCGACGAGCAACCGTCTGGTCATACAAGTTCTCCAACCAAATACTGTGCGAAGTGTCATACCGCAACGACAACTTCTGCATAACCGTCATTTCCGCGCTAGCCAACTTTTTATTAATGTCAGCCGTAGGGTTAGCAAACGCATCCCCGTAATAAGTACCGTCACGGTTACGGCTCACTCCACTACCAATAGCCCTTTGCCGCTTACCCTGTTGATTAAACTCTTTCAGAGCATTAGTTTCATCAGTCAAGTAAGCAAAAAACTGAAGCAACGAATCGCGGTAATCCGCATCTATTTGCTGATACATAGGCCCATACGTGTCAGGAAGAGATTGCGTTACTTCCGCTAGATCGTCCCGCATTACGCCAAGCGCATCAACCTGTGCTCGCAAAGCAACAATCTGCTCATTCCACCATTTACCAAACGCGGTGCCCTCAACCGCGTTCAGCCGCATTAACAACCAATCCTCAATTTCACCAGTGTTGAGGCCATCTAGTTCTCTACGGATTTCTTTCAGGCGGCGTTTTGCGGCATCGTCACTCATTACGCGAACGGTGCCGTCAGGCATTTTTACTTCGGCAGTGAAACCAGTTGAGTACGCCTTAGGAACCATCTCTCCGTAATCAACAAACAGGCTTTCAACTCCGTAATCACCTTTGGTAAAGAACTGCTTTTCGTACTCTTCATCTATTTTTGCTGGTGACGACGTAGGTTCTGCGCTACTTAATTCTTGGTCAGCGGCTTGTTTCTCAAAATCCGTAGGACGAGGACCATCATCAATGTTTGTACCCGACTTAAGAACTGGCTTACCGTCTACTACATCGATGTAATCCATATCAGTATCTGCGCCACCTGAAGTACCGCGACTAGCGATGACGGGTTTTTCTGCTGCCGGAGCACGGTACTCCTGCGGCATACGTTTTGCGGCGCGTGCTTTGCGTGTTGTTGTTTTAGCAGCAGAAGTGACAGGCGACAACGGAGGAACTAACGTCGGGTCACCACTTGTTAGAACCGGCTGTGTCCCACCAACATTCCGACCATCAGTTCCCGAATTAGCCATATGAATCCGGTCACCGTCAAGCCGATACCAAGCCATAGGAATCGGGCCACGCTGCCCCTCAATAGGCTCAAACTCACCTTTACGTACTTCTGGTCCGTCTGTGTTTCTACGCAGTAAGAAAGTAGGCTTAGTATCTTGAACGCCGTCTAACATACGCTCAACTTGAGCGGCCCCTCTAGCCGCATCGTGTACACCGGTACTCCATTTGCCGTCCGCGTTACGGCCCTGGAACAACAGCATCTCGTGAGGCTTCTCACCTTCGTTACGCATACGCCAGTCACGTGACCGCGCCCCAGCCTTGGCATTTGCCAACTCGTCAGGAGTTCGTTCTACACGCCTGATCCTGGCTCCAATGCTTTCCGCTATGTCAGTAAGAATCTTGTTCATGCCATCGGTTTCTGCACCGATAATAAACTCGGCTGACTCATCGCTCAGATCCTTGGATCGTTCGTTCTGCCTACGCATAACCAAGTACATGAACGTGACGTAACTCTGCTCAGAGCCAGGAACAATCTTTGTTCCAACTGGCGGCAACTCGTAGTCACCAACATAACCACCAGGAGAAGACACTTCATCCATCGCGTCAGGGATAACAACCTTACGATCTAGTGGCATGTCCTCACGAGAGCGTCCCCTGGCTGCCGCACGTCGATCTGCCGCTTTCTGAGCCTCCTGCTTCAAAACCCTGACCTGAACCTCGTGGCCGCTAACGTTCCGGTTGAGGTACTTTCCGATTTCCTGCATTAGGACTCGTTGACCGGACAACCACGTGCGGTAATCCTTCTCGTATTGGGTTATAGCCTCCTGTACAGAGGGATCTCGGATGTCGCTGGTTTGCGCAATCGACTCGTCACGAGTGAGAAGTTCTGGATCAGCCTCCATACGTGCTGGACGCCCACCAACTCGTTCAGTAGTTAAACGCTCCCTAGGAGTCTTTAAATCCATGTCTTTCGTAGTTCTGGCAACAACCGACTGGCCATCTTTGATGTACTGCTGTGCTGACTTAATGATTGCCATGACTCGCACCGGATCTAACCGGGCATCCTTCAACAGTTTGGCTTCCCGCGTGTTTTGCTTATCAAACTTCTTAGCCCCAAGACTGCCTTGACCGGTTCTCAGGGCTTTCGTAACGCCCGTGCGTGGCTGAGAACTAGTGTTTAAAGCGTCCAATGCTCTAGTCAGATACTCGTAATCCTCATCCACCAAGCCCGTGATCTCGTCAGCCCCCGCAGGTAAAGCCTGACGCCGTAACTCTTCCTCACTGGTTACGCGAGTTGTGGTGCCAGTTTCATACTGCGCTTCCGACGCCAACTGCTCATCAAAATCTTGAATCTCATCTGCGGTACGAGTACCAAACCCAACAAGACCCTGAGAATCCGCAACCTGTACGCCACGCCCAACCGAAGGCATAGCGTCTGTGTCACGAATGTACCGCTGCGCCAAAGTCGTTAGACGCGGATCAATCGTGTCGCTACCAACAAGGATCTGGCTAATAGCCTCTTCCGGCGTTAACCCGTCACCCGTTAGACGCGCAACCTCATCACCAAGGATGCTTTTCTCATCAGACGTTAACCCGCGCCCAGGCGTGACAACTTTTCCTTCTACCGGCTCATTAATGTAATCAATCCACGATTGATCTAACGGCTCTAGTTCTTCAATAATCTGCGGCGGTGTAGGTGGTCTACTCGTAACCAATTTGGGATTATCATGGATTGCTTGCATCGGAATTGTGTCAAGAGGCTGATCTGCGTAACTTGGTGGGAACGCACCACCCGCAGTAATCTGCTCGGCCTCATCCACATCCATCAGATCGTTAGTCGCCTGCACAACCACACGTAAAGGCTCAACGTTCCCTGGACGGGCCACGGCTATGCCGCTTCTAATGGCTTCGGCCTCTGCTGTCAGCCCCGTAACTTGTTGCGTCTGGTCTGGTGCTTGTTCCGCCAACCTGTCTAACCGGTCTTTGGCTATTTTTGTTTGACGTTCTCTGCGCCTAGCCACAATCCCGGTCTTATTGACGCTCCAGTTCACAGCAGCCTGAGCAGGCCAAATCAACGGTTTTAGTGAGTGCGTGTAAGCAATAGCGCGGATAGTTCCCTCAAAGACGTTACGTTGCGTGTACGACGCCCTCAGCAAAGTAGCAGGACGCCACAAGTTATTGAACGTCTCGTACGTTCTATTGAACGCATCAACACCGGCATTACCTAACGTTTGCCACGCTGTTGCTTTTGTGCTGTCTGCTCTAACGTCAGCAAATGCTTTAGCAACTACCTCAAAGTTAAGAACGAAAGTGCCGTTGGCTGCGTGNACCTCCAGCCAAGGGTTGTACTCAAGGTCACCGTACTCATTAACGCTATAAGCATCATCAGGGTCTTTCCGCAACGAGTTCGCTATCACAGTGTCACGACGACGCTGCGTAAGAGCAAGCAATTCACGCACGTTATCTGTACCTTCAGGCGTCTTGCTTTCAACACCGTAGAAACGCGACATGTCGTCAAAGACCTCACGCTCAAACACCCTGATGGCTTCGTAAGAATCTTGCGCCGGATCACTCATTGCCCGCAGCAGCATTGTTTTAAGTTCAGCAGCCCGTTCAGGATTGTTCTTGTAAACATCTAACCCTTGCAACGTCGCGTTTACTTCTTTTTCCTGCCGAACAGTGCTTGTGCCTTTCAACCCAATGTATCCAATAGGGTTTTCTTCACCCATCCAACGCCAAATACGAACAGCCCTTTGGAACCTGCCCGCGCCCTGACTGCTTTCCTCAAACCAACCAGTCCACTGCTTTATTGGCTTACCAGTTTCCGTGAACAACGCTTCACCGTCGTCACCAACCTTTTGCACACGCTTCGGGACAATGCTCGTTCCTTCTGCTGCGTAAGCCGCCGACGATCTAGCGGCTCGCTCACGACTTGCCATGACGCTGCGAGCAAACCAGTTAGTTTTGTACGCCATATCCAACTGCTTGTAGGTGCCGCGTGTTTGCGCCAAACGCTCTGACATCAAACGGCCTTGCGCATCTTTCTGCTCTAACAGTTGCTTGACAAGACGCTTGGCTTGCTCAGGATCGGTCTGCCTCATTCCATCAAATACAACGTTTGCTGCTTTTTGAGGATCATCCAAGGCAGTTCGGAACTCCTGCATCTCAGAAAGGATCTTTGACTCGCGTTCCAACAGTCCTACTTGTGCCGAATCCTCAATGTCAATATTACGAGTCTTACGAGCAAGGACCTCCCGTTGCATTGTTATCTGGCGTGCGACAAAAAGTTTTAGTGCTTCTAAATCGTCGGGCTGCGTCCCTGCGTGTAAAACCGCGTGAGCGTGCTCCAGGTTGGCTTTCCGTACCTGATCCGTCATCATTGCGTCTATGCGGCTCAACGCTTTAAGGGCAGCCTGATCGCCGCGACTAGCCCTAATCATTACCATCGCGGTAAACGCATCATTCGCTTTACCTAAAGCCGTTACAAGCATTTGCGCGTTGGGGTTATTCTTAAACTCGCGCCGCTTCCCGATCTCCATGTCAGTAACTAGTTTTTGGCCGTCCTCGCCGCGTTCTGTCACTTGCAGTGCGAAACGAGCGATTGGTGCTCGCCAGCCGGTATTGACTTTGCTCTGCCGGATTAATTCGGACTGAGCCAACACGGTCAAATCTATTGGGTTGTTTGGGTCTGCCGCCTTATCCATAGCGATTTCTAGGCGACCTTTAGGTTGCGCCGGGTCTTGAGTGCGGAAAGTGGTTTCTACGTCATCCGCGAACGCACGACCTTCATCACCCGAAGCACGGAACATGTCAAGCATCTGGATGTCTTCCGCAGTAGCCTGCTTAGCGCGAGCCGCATCCGACACAAAATTGCCCAACGCACCAGCCTTAGCCAGTTTCGTGGCGACACCGACACCAATAAGCGGGTCAGCAAACATCAAGCCAGCATCAGTCAGGCCGCTAAAGAACTTTTCTGGGCCAGATGAGAAAGCCTCTAACCGGTCTTGCGGGTTCATAATGTCAAAATCTTTGCGCTGAAGCGGCGAGTCCTCTTCCAAATACCCCGCAGCAATGAAAGGCAACGTTGCCGGGTTCAGCAAAGCCAGGTCAGCAAGCCGCCCGTCACCATTACGGATACGAGCCGCCTCAATACCAACGCTCGTCAAAGCAATCTGGCCGGTCGATGGAGCAATGTTCTCATTACCAGGCGCACTCTTAGCACCCTCAAAGATCTCTAACGGCGTGTAACCACCACTCAACTCGTCATACGAAAGAGTCCGCACACCGCCAGGAGCCGCGCTCACCGCGCTAGCCAAACCCAAGTTCAGTAAGTCGTAGCCGCCAACTAGCCTGCTAGTAAACCCATCCCACACGCTCTCAACGCCACCTAGGTCCACACCCAACAGTGTTAAGTCAGCGTCATCGCTGTAATTGAAGATACGGCCCATCATCGTTAAACCACGGTCACGAACCGTTTCCAGAGCGTTGGCTTCCCTAGCGTTTTCCTTTAACCACTGTTGAGGGTCCTCGTTGATCTTGTTGATCTCTTGAGTTTTGTAAACCTCATCGGCTAGCGGCTGGTTGTCACGCGGATCAACGAAATACGACGGGTTGAAATAGTCAGGATTACCTTTGGCTGCATCACTTGGGTCTTTCAAGATACCGTTATTGGGGTCCCACGGGTTCATCAACGGGCTTTTGTTGTCCTGCTTCTGGTACCAGTTGAAGTTGGGGTTGTTCTCGTTCTGCCACCATTCAAGAGAACGAGCATCCGTTCCCTGCATCGTTTCGCTAAAACTGCCGTCCCGATACATGGTGAACAGTTTGTCTAAATACTTCTCGTACTCCTGAGCCTTCTTATTGAGGCGTTTACGGTTCGACATTACGGTCCATCCGTGTACCAGTCAGTAAATTAATGAAACGATCTCGTGTTGGCTCATCAGGCCAGTTCACTTGACTCAAATAAACAATGCTGGGCGCGTGCGTAACACCCAGAGCCTCAGTGAAAGCCGCAAGGTTGCGGATAAAACCATCGTCTTGCATTACCCACCCGACCGTATGTACCGGTAAAGCATTTTTACGCTGTCAGGCGCATCCGGCTGGCTCAAGACAGGTTCAATCAAGGGTAGAAACTTACGAATAGCAATCATGTCGGCATCCATGTTAGGTCGGCTCTCACCATCACCAGCCCCAATATCTAAACCAGACGTGATCGGTTCACCTGGCCTAGCCGTTGGCGTTTCAATGCTTGGCAACTCATCTGGCAGCGGATACTGCTGCGGTTGCGCCATTGGAGCCCCAGCAGCCGGTGACGCTGCACTCATGTTGTAGTCCTGCATCAGGTCAGTCCGGTTGCTGTAACCCTGCCCCGGCGTGCCTTGCCTTTTACCGCCTTGCTTCTTTGCTCTTGGCATCAGACCATCGCCCTCCCCATGCCAGGATCACGAGTTCCCTTACGGAGCGTGTTCAGCATGTTGCCCAGGCTTTCTTGTGTCGGATTGGCTCCTGGTATTTGAGCAGCAGCGTCAGGGCCAGCCATAGCAGCCATAGCCGCCGGAGCCATCATTGATTCTGCTGACGGTTCCGCTCCCGCTTCTTGCTCAGCCTTCTGAGCCTCCTTAGCAGCATCCTCCGTCACCTTGGCGAACGCTTCAGCCAGTTCCATCTTGTCGGTGCGCACCAAACGCATGATCTTCGCCAACACTAACGGCGGTATCGCGCCCTGAGCCGCCTGATTCTGGATCGACTGAACCAAAGCCTGCTCAATACCCTCAGCAGTCACCCGGTCACGCTCCACCTCAGGGTTATCCACAAAAGGGTCCATGCTGGCCGCTGTTTCCTTAGACATGATGCCCAAACCGATCCGCTGACCCATCCCAATCATCAATTGGTTCAAATCAGAGCCAACAACCGGATACGAAACCACATGCTCCGCTTCCTTAAACACATTCTCCGCCTTGTACGTCACAGCAGAGTTAGTGTTACCAACCCCGACGTAAATAGTCACCGGCTCGTTGCCCAGCACTTTCTTAGCCAACGCGATGCACGCCTTATTTTCTTCCGTCAAAGCGAAACCGAACGTTTCCTGCGCTTCAGCGACCGGGTAATCAATAACTGCGCTTAACACAGCATCCCCGCGCCTACCCGTACGTATGTTCGAACCGCTTTCACCGCCGAACTCCGCTGGAATACCCGCGCTTACGCGCTGCGCCCTCTCCAAACGGTCAATAGTGGGGTTCGTTAGATACCCAGGTTGCGACTGCACCTCACGAATATCACCACCGCTAATAACATTGACCATGCCGGTGCGCCCGTCGTGAGGCCCGTCAAGGAAGCGACCCACCTCACCAGGGCGCGAAACTAGGTACGTGTCAGGGAAGATCCCCTTCTCCACGGCAATCGACTCCAGAGCCATCAACTTCGCCTGGTGGTAGTACATGCCGATCATGTTGTCGAACTGCCCTTGAGCCGTATCCAGCGTTATCCGCATAGGGACGCTAACCATCGGCTGACCAGTTGGGTTCTCCAAGATGTCCAGCGTCACAGCGCGACGACGCCCCGCGTACGTGTTCATCGGGACGGCGTACATGTGAGCGTCATCCTCATGAGTCGTCAAAATCAGGTGCGTTCCGTCACGATCCACGTACTCCAGCAACAGCATCTGCGTGTCCATGCGGCTGTCGTTATTACCGACCAGTTGATACAACTGCGGCCCGTAACCCATGTTCTTCAACCAGCCAACTGACCGGCGGTACGCGAAAATGCAGTCATTCGGTGTCGTTTGACCGGCCTGCGTGTCAGGGCTAGGGAACGTCTCCAACGGGTTACGCACCTGCCAAGTAGGAGTCTTGTGCTTGTAGTTCCACCGGATCACCACAGGGCTCATGCCATACGCGATCATGTGACGCGCACGCTGCTTCATCTTCATCATCAGCCGGTCGGACTGCCAGTACCCGCTAACGACACGGCTAGCAGTCACCGACCGACGATGCTCGCTGCGCTTATTAGGGTCTTTCGCGGCAAAGACCACCTGAGGGGTGACGCTGCTGATACGACCCGCCATTTGGTCAACGCCCTGCGCTAGCAAGTTCGGGATGCTCGCCGGAGCGTTTCGCTCCACCTCCGGCAGCGGTACTTTCGCTTGACCATTGTAAATATCCTGAATGACCCGCATTTTCCCGTGCANGCCGCCGTACAGCGTGACGCGCTGCCTGTACAGCATCAAAATGTCATCGACGCTTCTCACCACATACCTCGCTTCGCGGTTGAGAGGTAACCTGGACGTTGCATACTGTACATACCCATCCTTTGCGGTGTGTAGTGGTTCTCAATAGCGAGTTTCATAAACCATGTAGCCATGAGCGTGTCGTCAGTGTCCCCTTCTGGGTACTGGATGGCCTCCGTGATCAAATACTGGACGCTCAACCTGGCCGTGGGGGTACTGTACGGCAACCGAATAAAGCCCTGACGGAACAAGTCCCCAATCGACTCAAACCCGAACTTCGGGTCCTTCTTATTCACCGATGTGGTGTGCGGAACAAACGTTATACCCGTCAACTCTATCCACCGTTGCACGTGCGGCTGACTCAAAAGCCACCGTTGAGCAGCATTAACCTCCACAATCACGTGACTAATAGGGCAACCCGCATCCGCGCTCGCCTGACGAATATCAGCCACCAAACCACTGAACTCATGCGTATCCAAATCCAACGACAAGAAATCCTCAGGGTTCATGCGCTGCCGCCACATGTCAATCAAGTACCGACGATCCGTGTTCGGGTCATAAACCCACCACATCACAGCCCAAAACTCAGTAGGCGACGGGTCAACCGTCACAAACGACCAATGCTCCCGATCAATCAGATGCGGAGGCACTTCCCCCAAGTTACGTTCACGATCCGTGCAACCAGGAGCCGGATACCCATCCCCATCAACGCCACCATCAATCCACTCAGGCAAAACCAAGCCACCAACATCCGTGCCCTCCTCCTGCTGATACAACAAAGCAAAAGCACGCGGATTCTGGAACTTAACCTGCTCAATCATCTTGTAAGGAATCCGATACGGGTCAAGCAAACACCCCTCAGGCCAAGGCTTAGCCTCCGGCCCATGCACCTCCTTACACAACGTTAAATCATGCGCCTTATACACAACATGGGAATACTTATTGCTCTCATCCAAGTTCTTCTTATCCAAGCAATACCGATACAAGTCCGTGTTAGCGATCCTCTGCCCCTGAAGCAACAACACGCCACCAGGCTCCAAGCGAGTCTCAGCCTCCGAATCCCACCACTCCCGAATATTATCCTTCGACTCCTGCGTCTTCACGTTCTTACGATCAACAAGATCATCCCACACCACCACATCAAAACGGCCACCAAGGAAACCACTATCCTGACCCCACGCCGAACACGTCGGCTCCTTATCATCCAACGCAGTCCCATCCAACTGCCTCACAACCAACGACTCCGCACGCCACACATCCGAACGACCCTCAGGCTTAAACGCCGTAAAATCATCCTGCAACGTAGCCAACGCATCAAACGCCCGACCCAACGCCAAATCCTCCGCACCCGCCCTCAACGGAGCATCCCGCTCCAACGACTTCTTAATCCGCGACACATACATACGCGCCTGACGCTCAGTACGCGACCCAATCTGCAACCGCACCGTACGATCCCGCGTAATCAACCAACACGGAATATCATGCGTAAACAACGTACTCTTACCAGCCCCCGGCGGCTCATTCATCACCACATACTCACGATCCGGCGTCTCCAACCGACGCAAAACCTCATACGCAGCACGCTCCTGCCAAGGAGTACTCTTCCTACCAAAATACCGCAACCGGAAAAACGCGAAATCATCCAACGCCTCACGAGCCTCCACCGACAACGGCTGCTCAACCACACACCCCGCCACCACACTCACACCAAGTTCAGCCGCAGCCACCAAACCACCCGAACCCTGATCCCCACGCTCAAAACGATACGCCCCAGCCCTACTGATCTTGCTCCTACGCGCA
>JGI24003J15210_10000240_pt1 | contig 23432 bp, 29 predicted proteins | sample LinPmetageLP28_FD_15210 | JGI IMG/M metagenome (IMG submission 15210)
TACTGTCTGTAAATATTTGACCCATAATTGCTTTAACTTCAGCATCAAAAGCTTTTTGATACTTGTATGGTCTGTCTCTGTATTCTTCATCATTTGAGTTTTCTCTATGCCAATCAACCATGTCTTGAGTAAATTTAGCTCTTAAGAGTGGCATTTCTAAACCTAGCCCAGGCATTGTTGCTAGGTTAGTATCTTTAAATGCAGTCATGTATTGTTGGAATGGTGTGCTTAATAAAAAGAATTGGTTCTTCTTATAAATAGAAGTTAATCCAATTGAATTATAATAATGTTTAAAATCTGAATTACTTAATTTACCATCCCTAGAAAGTTCTATTGCTTTTTGTTTTACTAAATAAGGATTGTTTTCTTCTAAATCTATTAGTTCTCTTAATGAATTTGCATCACTTGAAGTAATTAGTACTGATTTATTTAAAGCTTCATTTAAACCTCTAATATAAAATTTATCTTTATTAGANTATTTGAATTGTANATCACCATTATCATCNTCAACCTTTTGGTCTAAAAATGTAGACATATNAAAATCNTCNTCATTAAATGATANAAAAAATTCATCACCTAAAATTTGTTTTCTTCTATCGTCTCTAACTAATTTTCTTTTNTTNGTACCTTCAAGAAATGATAATTCTTTATCATTNAGTTCAGCAATTAATTCTAATCTAATTGTATTGTTTCTTCTTGAACCTTTTTCTCCAGCAAAATANCCTGTACCTAATTTTAAATTTTCAAAATCATTTAATACAGTTCGTGCATAATCAAATCCTTCTTGGTCTTGAATTACTTCTAAATATTTTTTAAATCCTGTTAAGAATAAATCATTTGCTCTAGTTCCAGAGGTTCCTAAATCCATAAATGATTTAGTTTCAAAACCTATCTTTTTAAATAAATCTTCTGTGCTTAAATCATCTGCTTGTGCTTCAATAAATAATCCAGAATAATTTTTGATAGCATTATTTTCAGTATTCTTTTTAATAAATGCCATTCTACTAGCATTGTGTTGTTGTTCTCTTTCATTTCTAAAAGTTGAAGTAGAATTAAAAAAAGCTTTACTTAATGCTAATGGGTCAAATTTATCTAATCCTTCTCTTTCATAGTATTCTTTTAATTTACTTTCATAAACTTCATTCCAGGCATCACCAGTTAATGATTGTTCCAAAGTATTTTCAGAAGCATAAGTATCAAATTCTAATTTAAACTTTCTAGCTTTATTAGATAAATCAAGCTCCATCATTTTATTAAAATAATGTGGATTAGCTCCTTCAGGTATTTTTCCTGATTTTACCATTTTAGCAAAAGACATTTTATTAATTTTAAAATCTTCTATTGCTCTAGCTTCATCCTTTTCTTTACCTTTAATTTCTTCAGTAATTGCAAAATTAGTTAATGCAGGTACTAAACTTTGTAATGATTTAGATAATTGAACTAGGCCTGAACTTACCTCAACTCTATCAGGCTTATAAAATAAGTTATAATCTACGCTATCCACTACCATTTCTGGCATTGAGTTAAACTCTGGATTTGGGTCTTGTGCTTTAGCCATTAATTATCCTGCCAGTCATACTCATCGACATTAAAGTCTCTGTAGTCATATTTATCATTATTAGTTTGGTATCTATTTTGTTTTGCTTTGTAGTCATAATAAGTTGAACCAAAGCTTAAACCTGAAGATAATGCGTTCATCTTTCTATCTACAGGAGACACATAAGTGCTTTGACTATCATAACGAAGGTCAATAGATTTAAGGTCTTGTAAGTATTGAAATTTACTACTTTCTATATTTCCTAGAACTCTGTTTCTGTATCCAGCTTCTTTGTCGTAATAGTTAGCTAATAAGAAATCATAAGAATTACCTGTAATGTTTTCTTTATTAACTTTAAATTTTGCTCTTTTCTTACGAGATATTCTTTCAGCATCACCTATTTTTTCTAAACGACCTTTTGTAATCTGAATTAATTTTCTTTGTTTTGATACTATCGCCTGGTTTCTATTACGCAGTGCGATTTCATTTTGTCTTCGTTGCTGTGCCTGGACTGCTTTCTGCTGTGCATTAGCAACTTGATATTGCATTACAGCTTGAGCTCCAGCTATAGCTAGCGTTGGATTACACATTATATTTTAACAAATTCATAAAATTTTCTATTTTCAATTCCATAATTAATTTCATTTATGATGGAGAAGCCCATCCACTTAAGCCAATTAATATGAAGCTTATTTCTTTTATCTACATAGTTATGTAAAATTTGATGATTACCTTTAAGAACATCACAAACATCTTTTGAGTTTCTTAAAAAAGATAAACTAATTTTTTTTAAATCATTGGTACCTACCATCCAGATAAATCCTATTAATCCATTTGGTACGACACCTAACATGGCAACAGGTTTACAATCTGCATTACAAATTACTAAAGGAACATTACTCATTTTAATTCCTGCTAATAAAGATAATAATGGTGGTAAACCAGTGACAGCATATATTTCTTGAACATCTTCTTTTCTCAAATGTTCAGATAAATAAATACAATCTATTTCTGTTGCTAATCTTAAATGTGGTTTAGGAGTTTGATGCTTGAGAAACATAATATCCTTCCCACTCTGCATTTACAAAGTTTGATGGAAGATGACTATTGTTAGTTAAACTAATTGTTAAGTTCTCATTCCTACTCTGTACTGCAAAAGTAAAATCACCATCTTCTAAATTTACTGTTCCAGTTAAACCTGTTCCAACAATTGTACCATTGAAAGTTGCGTTAGATACGCTTCTTCCTACTGGTGTGACTGCTGATTGAAAAAATCCTGTATCATTAAATGAAACAGTCCAGTTTCTTATTTGAAGTCTACCTTCTCTAATTCTTGTTCTTGTACCTGTAGTGTTTGTACCAAGAGCCAAATATTGTTGAGAAAATGTATAAGTAAATATGTACTGTTCTCCTATAAAGTAATTAAAAGCAGTAATATCACCACTTACAGTAAGTGTTGTTCCTGATTGTGAAGCTATAGTTATATCTCTTCCTGCTTTATTTGAGGCTCCTGACTTACCAACTAACTTCATTGTACTGTCAATTGCGTAAGGCAAAGTGATGGTCGTTATATTAGTTGAACTGTTATAGCTTTCAGTGACCTGCGTTTCGTCAAGCTTTCTATCTAAATGTGTAAGGTAGCTTGCTCCAGTGTCTACTACTGCTGGTGAACAGTTTACTGTTTCAATATAAACACCATCACTTCTTTGGACTACTAGGTATAAAGTAGTTCCAATAAAATCTATGTTTAAAATTTCTGTATCTGCATCGGCACCTATTGTCCATTTGTGCCATGCACTTTGTAATCTTCTTCCTTGAGAGAAAAACCATTGATAAATATATAATTTATTTTTTTCTCCAGTCTTATTACTTAATAAAACTAATATGTTTTCATTAGAAGCATTTGCAAATTTAAAAACTTCTGAAGGTACATACTTTGGTATGTTAGCTGTTATATCTTCACCTTGGTTTGTTTCACCATCGGCTTCAACATACATTTCTCTAACACCTGTAAATTGACCTTTGTTAAAAGCAAAGAATACATTATTACCTGAACCAACAGGTGACACTGTATCTAAACTTTCATATTCAGTTGTCACATTAACTGAAACATTTCCTGGTGTTAAACTTGCTCCACCAGTTAAAATAAATTGTGTTTGGTCTGAAAATAATAAAAGTTTTTCATCAAATGCAACAGCGTGTTTAAGTATTGCTACTTTAGTATGTGCAACATTGACATCAATAACTTCTGTATCAAGTGCATCTGTGACTGTCTCATTAAAAAATTCAAAAAATTCTGAAGACCTAGACATAATAACATTTTCATTTGCTAAAAATCCTAAACGATTTCTATGGAAGAAAATGTCTTTCATCTTTGCTCCAACAAAACTTGGATTAGGTGAACTATCTAAATCACCTACAACTCTATTTCCCCAACTTGGTACATCATAACTTGTTGATGATACTGTATAAGAAGAACCATCTACTTGTGTAAATCTAAATTGGCCATCTGCTGTTCTAATAAGAACATGAGGCATTGTTGTATTATCTAATGAGATTTGTAAACCAGGTGCAACTGTTTCTTCCCAAACTTTTGTACTGCTTGAGAATTTTACATAATAATTATCAAAACTATTAGAAGCATCCCCTTTAACTTCAACAACCATGTTGTTAATTCCTTCGGCTGGTAAATCTGAAAAGTTTTGAACTTCATCTTTAATTATTTGTGAAGCTTGATTACCATAACCATCTGAAGCTGAAACTGTTAGTGAAGATGATTTTACAATAGAAAAACTACTGTCTCCAATATTTGTTAATGTTAAACCTCCAGCACTAATAGAATTTCTAACTCCATCCCTAATATCTTTTGTATTTGTATTTGATGAAGTAAATGAAGTTGTAGCTCCATCTATTGTTATTGAATAAGGAATAGCATTTACACCTTGAACAACTGTATAAACAGCTTGTTGAATTTGAGCTGGACTTGTTGTTCCAGTATCCATAGCCACTGTTTTCTGCTTATTTAATATGTAAGTATAATCGTTTACAGTTAAGCATTTAAAGTCGTTTCTAGGATTAGATGATGTTAAGTAATTACTAGCGTTAGACTGACTTACAACTGTTTTAGAAACTCCATCAACAGTATGCACAGTAAGACTGCCATTAGTAATAACCACAATGTATCGTTCACTGGTATCTCTATTAATTGTATGAATGAATGCGTTTGATAGTGATGAATTATTAATTTTAGAAATATGATTTAATGGAGGTCTCTTTTTAAGACCTTCAACAACACCAGAGAAACCATTTACTTGAGCAGTAGCTTGGTTTTCTAATCTTAATATTTCTGGTTGTTGTGATACTCCCCCAATTAAATTTGGTATACTTCTAGTTATTAAAGGCATTTTATTACACTATGATTACAGCAACGATAGCAACTGCAATTATTAAAACTTCAACCTTGTGGTCAGTCCAATAATGCTTTGCTTTTCTTTTTACAAAATCCATATTTTTCTCCTGTTAATTAATTTTAAGTGAACCATTTCTTGCAATAGTTTTAGATTGGCCTGAACTATTAAAGATATTATGGTCTGCTACAGAAGCTTCTGCTTGTTTTAAAATAGACAAAGCAACAAGTTCATCTTGTCTACTAAATCTATGAATAGCATTTGCTCCTAAAGTTCTGTCGTGAAATATTCTTGAAGCTCTGATAGTGACATATCTTCTTGCTTGTTCTGGAATAATTTCAAAATCTAATAAAGATACAATAGTCACATTCTCAAAATTCTTTTCAAATACAAAAGTTTCTTTTGCTAAATTATATAAAAAGGCTCCTCTAATAACTGGGTCATTAGATTGTTTACTTTCTAATAAAGGATTTAATTCTATGTGCATTACATCATTAGCAACTACAATTTTATTATCTGTATTTCTTGATAGTGTTGCTTTGTATGAAGTATTAAATTTCCAACCACTTGATTGTACTTCTCTATTTACTTCATTTAAAATATTTTTGGCCATACTTGCATCTGTTGGTAAACTTCCTGTTAATGAGTTTACTGGAGCTTCTCCTATTGTAGAGAGCATAGTATTGACTGCTTCTAATTCTGTTGTTCTTGTTGTGATTGATGCCATGATTTTATTTTTGACACAGGCGTAGATTGTCTGTGTTAATCTCTACGCCTATGTTTTTAATCGACAATAATAAATTATTGTGTTTTGATTAAAGTTGCACTTTCAGGTCTGATTATGCCACTTCCTAATGCCATTTTTCCTACCATTAATGTACCTTGTCTTCTAATGTCGTATTCACTTTCCATTCCTAAATCCATTAGTTTAACAGTACCGATGGCACTCTTATGGAAAACTGTAGCTACAACATGTTGAGCATCTACATTATAAGTGTTGTTTGTTCCTGATACAGCCGATGAGTTATCAGCGAATGCAGTGACAGCAGTGTTTGATTTAACTATGTTGATACCAGCAACTTTAATTACTGTACCATCAGAGTAAACACCATTACCATTTGCACCGAAGTCTCTATTTAAAATCTTATCGTTTTGTACGATTTGATAATAAATATCTGGCTTGACCACACAAAATCGGTCTTCGCTAGGAACATCTTTTTCATCAAGTGCTTGAGCACATTCGAAAATTGATGCGATTAGTGAAGTTGCATTTGTGTTAGCATCTGCGTCTGTGATTTGAGTTCCACCCGAACCACCTGTTATTGTAGCTGAAGCTTGTGCAGATAACACAGCTAATTGAAGTAGATTTTTATCTACTGTATTAGCAAGTGCTCTACCCATTTCAGATGTGTAGATACTTCTAACATCGTAATGGTTTTTTGCTTCATCTAGGTTTGCAATAAATGCAGACGAAACCAAAAGGTCATCTATATTTACTGTTTTCTCGTTATGCTTAACAGATGTTCCTAAAATCTCATTTCCTGGAGTATGATAGCTAGCTGAAGTTGTTCCAATTACTGGGAACTGTGCTGACTTACCAGAAGAGATACTTCTTACTTGGGTCATACCAAGCATTTTGTTTTCTCTCATGAAAGTAGCTAAAACTTCACCTGACCATACTTTTAAAAATAGAGCATTAACATCTTAAGCACCATTTACTTGTCCAATTCTGGACACTGTTGCGTTTGACATAATTATTCTCCTTTAAATTATGATTGGTTTGTTTTTAGTTCCTTGCACATACTTCAAAGAGTTATCTCTTTTGATTTACTCGCAANTAAATCNTGGAGGCAATTTTTATCTTTGTGAAGGCTCACTCCTCTTGAAGAAGAGTGTGTGAGTTATTTCTTTCCTCTAATTTTGCTAACAGTGGATAAACCAAAACTTCCAGAGTAAACAATTAGAACAGCCCACCAAAATTCTTCTGGTGCATTTTTTAGGATTTCAAATCCTTTTTCCATCCATGGCTGTGTGTATGGAATAAATAAAGCAATAAAGATTAAAGTTATTTTTATTGTTAATACTTCATCTTTAATACTTGAGTTTGAACTTTTAATTTGTTCAATACTTACATTTTGTTCTGCTTCAATTTCTTTTGCTCTAATGACTTTCTTCTTCTCAATCGAATGGTTTATTGCTGAAACAGTTTTATCAGCGATAATCCGAGTGAGTGGATTTTTCATTAAAGGCAAAATGAAATTTAACATATTATTTCTTTTTCTTTTTAGGAAATCCAGCCTTCATAGCTTTGTATGATTTAGCTGAAACTGTACTTTTACTTTTAGGTCTTGAAGTACCAGCTTTTTTCCTTGCATTAATATTTCTATATAATGACATATTTCTCCTTCCCACCTGAATAGGTGTTATTTATATTGTGTTTGAGTGTTTAACTTTGTTTTCTACATCTGCTCTATAAGCACTGTCTGTAGTGTATCTTGGGTCGTTTATATCAGATAACATTTCACCAACTGACCTATAGCCAATATTGCTATCTGCTTTAGTTCCAGAAAATAAATTTGGTTCTGAATTGTTATTAGAATATTTAGCTTGAACACCAGCTATTGCTAACTGTGCTTGTTCTAAACTTCCACTTTCAATAGTATTATTAAAAGCAGTTATTTCTTCTGTAGACATATTCTTTGAAGCCCAATTAACCATTTCTGTGTACTGTTCTTTACCTCCAACAGTAGACATTATTGAATTGTTTTTTTGGTCTGCTAATGCTGTTTGGCCTTCTATATAGGCATCAACAACTTGTTTATCTAAACCAAGTTTAGCTAATTCACCATAACTTGTTTCAGTAAGTTTACCTTCTTCAGCAAATTCATTATAGAATTTATCTAATGTACCTGCTTGTGTTTCTTCACCTTGTTTAGGTTCAGGTATTTTAGCATCTGATTTTTCATTCTCATTAGTTTTATCTTCTGACTTTTGAGAAAATTTAGTTTCTAATGCTCCATAAGCTTTAGCCAGTTCTTCTGCGTTAGCAAATTTTTCTGGAAGCCATGAAGGTCTTTCCTCACTAGAAGTCTCCTGTGTCGAAGCTTCTGGTTGTGAGTTTGTTTCTTGTTGTTTTGATTGTTCCTCAATAGATGGATTATTTTCATCTTGAGTTATTTCTACTTTATCGACCATTTAATTCTCCTATGATTGGTTTACGATTGTTTCACCTAATGTTTTTGGTGGTATGTTCCCTGCAATTTTTTCACCTGCTCTTAACATAGCTGACTGTTGTTGCTCATCCATCATTGACTGTTGTTGAGCTTGTTGTTCAGCTTGTAAATCTTCTTCACTTCTAATTAGACCTTTTGTTTCAATACCATCTGCTGTAGCTAATCTTTTTATTGCTTCAGTGACATTTACAAACTTCGCAATACTTTCAGCACCCAAAGTGCCAGCCAATGTTTGTAAAAATTGAATTAATTTATTTCTATCTGTTGTTCTTCCTAAAGCTTCAATTCCAGTAATAACTTTTGGAAATACAATTCCTTTTGGTAAAGGTGGCATTTTTTTAGTTTTACTTAATAAAGCTAGTTTTCTTCTAACTAGAGGTAATTGAAATTCTTGAGATAACACACCATAGATACCACCAAGACTATCTTGTAGTTCCTGGGCTGTCATTCTTACTTCTTCAGCAGTTGTTCTTTCACTGTCTCTGATAACTGAAGCATTTAATAAAAAAGCATAAGACAATCTTTGTTCAATATTGACCATACTTTGTTGAGCTACTCTGAAGTCGGCAAACTTACCAACTTGTAATACTGATACATCATTAGCTGAACCTTCAATGATTGCACCATTTTCACTCTCTGCTAATGCTTTTGCTCTAGTAGTTCCATTAGGAGCTACCATAAATAATGTTTTTGCTGAAGCAGATGAACCTTCTACAATTGCTTTGGTTAATCCTTCCAGGCTGACTAAATCTCCTTGGTACTCTTCAACATAACTACGACCATAATTTTCTGCTGAAATTCTTACCATTCTTAATGGTATGTATGGAGATTGGTCTAATTTGTATTTACCAAAACTCTCTTCAATTTTAATACCTTTTACTTCCTGGTGAACCATGAAGTGGTCTGTTTCTCTTTTTACACAAGTATATAAATCACATACAGCATCTTCTTTATTATCACCTTGTTGTTTAAGAAGTTGTTCTCTTACATAATCAGGTAGTGCATTATAATGAATACTTTCTTTAGTAATTATTTCTAAAACATTACCCATTGGGTCTCTTTCAATTACATATTGTGATAATGGGAAAACTCTTAAGCCTTCTTTATCTACAAATAATAAAGCATTACCTGCAACAATAAGATGTTTTAAAGCTTCAAAGACAACAACTCTGTCATTAGACATTTCAATATCATCCATAACAGCTTGTTCTATTTGGACTAATCCACTGTCTATTTGTGTTTTTAAATTATCGTTTTCTTCTATTTCTTTAACTGCAAAGTTATCAATAGCTAATCTAAAGAATGGAGCATTGGGAGGTAATAATGATAATAATAATTTAGAGGCTAGATTATTCACTCCTCTTGCTCCGATACCTTGATAGGTAGTCGCAAATTCTTCAGCACTTGTAGAAGCGTCTCGTGGTATAAGTGTAGGTATAGTTAATTCTGAACAATCTCTTGCTCTATCAAGATAAACTTCTCTTGATTGTGCTTTTGAATTATATCTACTCTCTATTCCTTGTGTACTATTGCTAGTACCAGTGTAAATGTTTGCCATTTATTATAGACCACCAATTACTGGTATTCGTAATTTAGATGCACCTGTTCTCTTCCTATCGTAAGAACTCGCCTTGTTCTTACTCATGCCTTGACTTTCAGAATATCCTGCTGGTCTTGCACTTCCTTGTGTATTTTGTGTCACTGGAGGTGGAGCCATCGGAGCTGGTTCTGGCATTGGTGGAGGACTGGGAGCTTTTACTGATACGCACATATTAACTCTTCTCCATAATGTTATTTTCTTGTTCTTGTTTTTGTTGATGTAAGAAACGCACTACGCTTCTTTGACCTATACGAAAGTATATTTCCTTCATTTCCATGTTTATCTCTGGAGTTTTTTCAGGAAACATTTTGTCTAAATCAGCTAGTAATTCTTTAGTTAAACCAGCTACTTTTATGTTTTTGTCGTTCATATATCTAAAGTGTCCTATTATTGGTTATGAATAATCCCTATCTAAAATCATTTTTAGATAATGAATTGCTTTCTTGATGTCTTCTTCTTTGCCTTTGTATGGGTGCCTGCAAATATATTTAATTGCATTACCTTCAGCGAATGGAAGTCTGTTTTCGTTTATAAAGAATGCTGGTTGAACCTTTAATTTTTTATAATGGTCTCCACCTTCTTGGTACTTAAGTACATCAAACATTTCATTATTAGGCATTTGGGCTCCATAGTATTGGTTTCTTTTTCTTATTATCCCAATCAGATGCTCTTAATATTCTAGCTAATCTAGCTTGAGTAAGTGCATATTTTTCATCTAGTTCTTGTCTTTTATATTCAGCAAGAACAGCTTCCCACATTTCAGGTAAATCTTTTTTATTTGCTAATATTCTTGAAGCTTTAACTCCTCCGATTTTTGGACATCCTCCAAAGTTATCGGTCAAATCACCTACAAGTGTTTGATACATAAAATTATAATTAGCAGTTTTTTCATCAACTACTTCTGTGCTTTCATCATGTACAAAATGATGTATTCCAGGAATTGTTCTTAAGTCTTTGTCACCTGATAATACTACAACCTTACCTTCATTCTCTGGTCTTGTTGCATATATTCCACAAACATCATCACCTTCTAAATTTGGAAATGTTAATGTTTCATAATTTTTAGCTAGATATTCTTTTAATGGTTTTACAATAATTGGTTTTCTAACTTTTTTTCTATGAGACTTATAAGCAGGAAAGAAATCTAATCTAAAATTATTAGTATGGTCTTGAGCTATAATTGTTTTATTACAATTTAACTTATCCTGATAATTTCTTAATGAAGTATCTAAAACTTTTTTACCTAATTTTAAATCAGCATGAAGTGTCCACATATCATCTTCCCATTGTGTGGCCTGTTCTAATGCTGAAGCTATTCTATAAATTAATATAGAGCCATCAACTATAAGTGTTCTTTTTTTACTATCTATTTTTTGTATCATTATTACATCCTAATCTTTGTTAGCTTAATTATATTTACTGTTGGTATTGTTGTTGTGTTTCCACAATCACCTATCGTTCCATCTTCATCAAAATTCACATCACTAACAAATGTGTGTGAATTATTATTTGTTGAGACAAGCCAGCCTGTAGAAATACAAATTGTTGGCTTGAAATTAGTTATTGATTTCAAACTTTCCCAGGAGCAGGTTGAATTACAATCAATCCAGTGAGCTAAATAAAAAGTATATGGAAATATTTTTTTAGTTAGTTTGTGTATTTTTATTTTTGATTTCAATTGCTCTCCAAAGGTTTACAAATTCAGACATTGGAATTAAGACACACCTTGACTGGTAGTTATCTCCAAGCATTCTGATTATTTGTGATTTACGATTTTTGTTGTCTTTAATAAATTTTCTTACTATCTGTTTGAGAACTTTTACTTCTGTAATCCATTGACCAATGCACACTTCTTTATTAAGCATAAATCTATGTATCCACCATTTTGCTTTGGTGCTTCTCAATCCACTAGGATTTCCTTTAAAAGCAAGCTCAATACAAAGGTTTCCTGATTTCTGCCAGAAACCAAATTCTGATTTAACTTCGAATTTATCCTTATCTAATCCCAGTATTTTACCTATAGATTTTTCAGAGTGAACTCCTCTAGCTAGGTCAAAGTCGAAATCTTTGTTGTTGTTAAACATGATTATATTTTGTAAAACCCTTTTGTTGTTGATTGCCTCCTTGGTGAAATTGGTAGACACAAAGGACTTAAATTAATTTGAGTGCTCCAGGTGAAAACCTGGAAGTAGAACTTGTTAAATTCGGTGAAAGCTTAACTGCTAATACCGAGCCAAGACATTCGGTGAATGTAAGGTGTAGAGACTAGACAGCAAGCTCCTGTAAAATGGAGAAGGTATAGTCCAGACCACAAAGCGTAAGCGTAGCGAAAGCTATAGTGGTAAGAAAATCCTTGCCCTTTTGGGAGTGCCAGTTCGAGTCTGGCAGGAGGCACCAACAACTAATGAGTATCAGCCCAGTTGCTTCCTATTTTAAATTCTGCATCTAAAGGACATCTTAAATTAAAATGTGTACCTGCATCTTTAATTGATTGAACTGCAAGTTCTCCTACTTCAGTTGCATAAGCAGACTTACACTGAAGTTGTAGCTCATCATGAACATGAGCAACCATAGTACAGGTATCTTTATCATAATCTTTTTCCTTTAATTTTTTGTGTAAAATAACAGTGGCCATTTTTATAATTAATGCACCACAGCTTTGAATTAATAAATTTAAACTTGAATGTTCAGACCTTGGAATTAATTTCCTTTTATCTAAACCTAATAAATATTTTTGATTTCTAGTTTTAACAATTACATTATCTCTTAATTTTTTTAATGCAGGTAAACCTTCAAACAATTTAGCTTTTATTCGTTTCCCCTCTTGAGAGTTTTTACCAACAACTGAACCAAGCCTTGTATCTCCGATGCCATAAATGACACCATAGATACACCTCTTTGCCAAATCTCTCGTTGGTAAGCCAATCTGTTTTTGATTGTAGGTGTGAATATCACCATCGAGTAATTGCTTCGTAAAATCGCCTTCATCGAATGCACCGATATAATGAGCAAGACAACGAAGTTCAAGACCACTAGCGTCACAACCAATAAGCTGAAAACCATTAGGCACAGTAAATAAAGACCTACATTCTTTGCCATAAGGAACACCAACTGAAGGTGTTTGAGCCACATTCGGTCTTTGATGAGTGCACCTTCCAGTGTTCGCACCATTCGTGATAACGCCTCCATAAATTTTTCCATCCTTTTGTAATTTTAGCCAGGCATTATTACCTTCGGCTAGTTGTGCTATTCTTTTTTGTACCAGAAAATGTTCAGCTAATAGTTTAGCTTCAGGATATTCTAATTTAGATAAAACGCTTTCATCTACTTTAGGTTTTCCATCTGGTGTAAAATCTTTAGGCTTCCATCCTTTATTCATTAACCGATTACTTATGTGGTCTCTGCTATTAGGATTGAAAGTCATTTCTTTATACTTCTTAACTGGAACACCTTTTTTATATCCTAAAGTTTTGTTATCTCTTTTAGGAATAAAGGTTCCAATATATTGCTTCCAATTAGGGAAGGTTGAAACTAGAGATTTCTCCAGCTCCAACCTTCTGTTTGCAAGTGAGGCATACAGCTTCTTTGCAGAAGCCACATCGAAATGAAATCCATGTGCTTCTTGCAGATGAATACATCTGGCAAAGTCGTGTTCTAGCCTAATTGCTTCAGGCGAATAGTTTAGTTTTTGTATTAAGTTATAAAGTTCGTGAGTGACTTCTACATCTTGTTCACAATACTTTTGCATTTCTTCAGACCATTCAGTGAAGTCATTTGTTTTAGCAAACTCTCCTTTTCGTAATCCAAGTCTATACCCCCAGCTTTCCAAGGAATGTCTTCCTGCTAAATTAAGAGGAAGCTCCTTTTTCTGGAAGTCTAATTCTTTTTGGTTAGTCCATATTAGTCTGCTTACTAATAGTGTATCCAATATTTCAGCCTTAATATCATACTGTCTTGGGTACAATTTTTTAAGAACTGCTAAATCAAATTTTAAAATATTATGGCCAACTAATAAGTTAGCACCATTTAATAACATAAGACCTCTACCAATTTTATCTCCATGATAGGAGAAGACTTGGTTTGTCTCTATGTCTTTGATTACTATTGAATGTACTTTAGAGCATTCCTCTAGGAAGCCATCGGTTTCTATATCAAATATAAGTTTCATAGTTAGTGCATTACAATTATTTTTATGTTTAAGATTGTGGGTATTACAGGAGCAACATGAAAAAATGCTTCTTCAATAATATCTTTAGTCTTTGGTGTGTGAACAAATAAAATTGGATTTACATTTGGATATTTAATTACCAAGTGTAATAATTTTAAAATCTTTTTTAATGATGAATAAATAAAAATTTTATCATCATCATCTAAATGTTCGAAGTCATCGCATTGTTCTATATATTCTCGAAGTACATCATCTATTTGTTTTTCACTATTCTTGGACATTAGAAAAATCGCCTTCAGACAATCTCCCAGTTTCCCTGTCGTAATGAAGCGAGCAAGCGACACCAGTATCTCCATTGTATCTATTTTTTAGAACTCTGATTGTTAGAATATCTTTAGTCTCTTCATTTTGTTGTGACCTCTCTAGTCCACAGCAAATATCAGTTAGCTGGCCTAATCCATGACTTCCTTTAAGATGACTTAAAGATGTTATGGCTCCTTCTTCGTGTCCAGTTTTGTCTGGTAATCGTTTCATGTGGCATACAAGTATTAATCCAAAATTTAATTCTTCAACTAAACTTCTTAATCTTGTCATCGTGTAATCTATAAGTTTTCTTTCATCACCTTCGATGCCAGAAACAACCATATTGATATGGTCTAATACTACATAATCACAATCACATCCTCTGACTAAAAATCTTATTTTAGACATTAGGTTCTCACTATCTGTAGACCCAAAATGTTTGTGAAAATATGTATGGCCTTGAATTTTATCCCAAGACTTCTTTAATGTTTCCTCTGTAAAATCTCTTCTAATTTCTTCTTCGTGAATTTTAGAGTTTAAATCTATAGAGATTAAACCTCTTACAGTTCTAGCTACACTTTCTTCTAAAGCTATGTAGCCTACATTCTTACCTTTAGTAATTAAATCAAAAGCAATTTCTCTACAGACCTGGCTCTTTCCAGTTCCACTACCTGCTGTAAATAAAACTATTTCACCTTTACGAATACCTTTTGTTTTGTTGTTAAGACCTTCCCAAAGATATGGAGTACATTCTTTGCTGTCATCTTGCATAACTAAATCCCAAGTATCAGCTCCAGCTATAATGCCTTCAGGTGTATATGGTCTTGCGTTCCATATATGATTAATAATATCCTTACCTCTTCCAGACACCAACATATCGTTAGCATCCTTCAGAGGTAATTTAGAGACAAGAGCTTTTTTTGGACTAAACAATTGAGCACATTCGATTGAAGCAGTATTACCAGCTTCATCATTATCGAACATTAAAACTACTTTTTCAAAACTTTCTAAATATTCTAAATTCTTTTTAATATATTTTTTTGCAGACTTTGCTCCTGAAGGTACTGACACTACTGGCCATTTGTTTCCTTGAACTTTAGATACTGACATAGCATCCAACTCACCTTCAGTTATGGTAATCATTTTTTGATTTCCCTTCCACTTGTGCATTCCAAATAATCCAACTTCATTCATATCTCCTAACCAAATAAAATCTTTATTAGGAAACCGAATGTGTTGTGCAACAATTTGGTAATTGGAATTATAGTATGGTGCTATCTGAACTGGTGAACCATTATATTCTCCAGTCTGATAATTAAAAAATTTGCAAGTATCAAAATCAATTTGTCTTTTTGATAACGCCTCCACTTGACCTGTAATCATATCTGTTTTTATTTTCGTATTATTAAATTCATTTGTTTCTCCATTTGCTGGCTCTCTATAGCCACATCCAAAACACCATCCATGACCATCCGAATACCTAGCAAGGTTATTTCTTGATTGACATTGTGGACAAGGTTCGTGTTTTATAAATTCACTATTCGTCTCGTTCATCATCTGGTAGATAATCACCTTCCACCCAGAGTAAATCTGTTTTAGCCCAATCATCCACATCGAATGAAGGACAAAATTTATCAGAAAAATGATAGTGACCTTTTACAACTGCCTCTGGATATTTGTTGTGTAATTCATCACATAATGTTTTTAAACTATTCCATTGAGCTCCTTCAAAATTATCTTCTGCTTTAGTGTGGTCATCTTGAGTGACACCACCAACCATAGCGATACCTATACTGTTATGATTTTTCCCACGACAGTGAGCTCCAACTGCATCTGTAGTTCTGCCATCTTCAATGACACCATTTCTTCTAATAATAAAATGGTAGCCACAGCTTAAAAATCCTCGTTCTCTATGCCAACGATTTACTTCTTCGAAGCCAATGTCCATAGATGGTTTGGTAGCTGTACAATGTATTATAAAATAGTCTGTTGATTTTCTGCTCATAATTTTTTCTGTTGTTCTTGAATTTCTTTAATCCAGTTATCTGGTAAAAGTTTCTTTGTTGAATAAACACAATGGTATTTAAAGCCTTTAAGCTCACACCATTTTGCATAAGTTGTTTTTGATTTTTTTCCTATTTTTGTTTTAGAATTTGAGAATACAAATCGAATATCTAAATGAGGATGTTGTGATTTAATGAATAAATGTTTCTTCCTATCCGAAGTTAGGAACTGACCTTTTGTTTCAAATATTATTTTTAAATTATCTAATGCTGGACAATTAAAGTCTGGCGTATATTTAGATAATTTTTCAGGCTTGAGGTAGGATACTTTAAAATCTTCATAACCAAACTTAATATTATGTTTGACTAGATAATTATTAAAATCCTCCTCAAGCTTTGATTTGAATTTAGAAGTCGGTTGCGTTGGAAACTTCTGTTTGAACTTCCTCATTCTCCGACCCATTTTTGCTTGAGCTGTCGCCAGTGACTTTATCAAAGCCATTTGCTTCAGCAGTTTGTCCACCACCCTCAACTAAATCTTTTACTTGAACTGATTTAAGTCTTAAGGATACACCTGCACCAAGTGCTGGAGTGTACCAAGGGAATGGTTGGTAGCTTACACGAAGTATTGAACCTCCCCAGATATTTACATCTGTACTAATAGGTTTCAATTCGTTATCGAATAATGCTGGCCTTTGTTTAAAAGTGTCTCCAGTTTTACCATTGGTACCACTGGCTTTCATTTTAAACTTAAAGATAACATTACCTTCCTCATCTTTTTTATAAGGTGGGTTATGTTCCTTTATGGTTTTGTTGTTTGATTTTTCTTTAGCCTCATTGACAGCTTTGATTTGATATTGCTTTATAATTTTTATCAACTCTTGAGCTTGAGTATCCTTAAGGCTTAAGTCTACTTTGTACTCACCTTCTGGTTTGAACCTCACATCACATTTTGTCAAATGTGGATATATGGCTTTACCAAAAGGAGAAGTATATGTTTGTGCTTTTTGCATCTGAACCCTCCTGGTTCTTTGGTTATTATTAATTTGATGAAGCTTCTGTTCATCTATAGTGTCCTCTTTAGAACGCTAGCGTAGTGGTTTAACTACAAAAATAATAACTACCTAATACATTTTTAATATCCAAGTTTCCTTGTGCAGGAAGTGCTGGGATTTTATGTCTTAAGTTTTTAGGAACCTGAAGTTCAACCTCCTTAAGAAATTCATTCAATAAATTTTTGTTATCAAATATTTCTACGAAGGCTTCTCTTAATGCTATGTTCATAGTAGATACATCTGTAGCTAGTACACCAAAACTATCGTGTACGCAGGCAAAGTTCTCAATACTATATTCACTAGCTTTACATACTGCTTTCATTAATAACGAAGCATCTAGTGAATGAACAAAACATGGAGCTATAGAATTGGCTACAGCTTTTTTATTTATCTTGTTTGTTTCAACAGCAATATTAACTTTCCTTATATCAGGTGTATAAGTACCACTCTTTGGTCTAAATATTTTTTCACCCATATAAGTATTAACTCTTTTAGTTGTTAATTGTGGACAGACTAATTGAACAATAGCTCCTGTTGGAGTTGTCCATACAACAGGCAATCCATTTTCAGAAACTAATTTAGATACTGTTTGCAACCACTTCATCGCTTCTTTAGCAGACAAGATAACTTCATCTAAAGCTTTCCATACTAATCTTGAAAGATAAGCAGAACCTTTAAATATATTTGGAGTTTCTGGTTTAGGATTTCTGTCTGTAGAAAAAGGAATTTCAATACCTTGTTCTTCCATATCCTCCAGGTACTCTTGAATATATTTTCTACAAGAGAATTGTGTAAGTCCATAGACAATACACATAGTGACTTTCTTTGTAGTCTTCCTGTTTATCCCATAGTCTAACCAAATATCTCGAAGCAAACTATCCTCTTCTTTTTCAAGAAGTTCTTTTGTTTTATTAGCAACTTCACCATATACATCTTGAACTTTATTAGTTGGTATTAAGTTTACAGCCTGGCCACCTATTTCATCTTTAAGTAATCCAGAATAAATTTGTAGACCAGAGTTAGTACAATCTGAATAACAAATTAAATGTGTAATAAACTTTAATGATTTCTTTGATTTACAAAACTCATTCCATTCAAAACAAAATGCCAAGAATTGTACAGGTTCAGAACAGTGAGCCCAGAACTCATAGTTATTATGTGGGTCTTCAGCAGTTGCTTTAATATGTTCTTCATTATCTTCAACCCATTTAACTCTATTGTTTAATGTATCTTTGTCATGACCAAACATATTAGCTCCATGGATAGCAAGCTTTCTTACAGCTCCTTCACCAGCTAAAGGTTTACCATTTTTAAATAACAATAGACCTTTTGCTAAATCATTATTTTGATAGTTCAATCCTTCAGGTACACAATAAATTCTATATCTAAAATCATATTGTAATGGAAACCAGAACTCTAAAAATTGTTGGTATGTATCTGCAACACTAAAAACTTTTTCAGTTAATAATGCTTTACTATCTATTGTAGCATTGAAATCACATACAGCTTTTTTCCTCCTGCTGTAATCTTTTCTTGCTACTTCATTAGTTGCTATATCAAAAGGTTTAGTAGGTTCCTCTATTTTATGAGAAGGTAGACCAGCAATTGCTAATCCCTTTTCATGAATAGTCCTCATAACCTGGTATACAGGAATGTTTATTGTAAACGCTGTCTCCTGTAATGTGTTTATACATTTATAGACTTCAGGCATTTCATGTGCTCTGTTTGCTATTTCTTCCAGATAAGCTCTGGATGCTCTTTTCACCATATTATAGTGCATCTTTTACCTCATTATTTGTTGATTGATTTTCTGGCTTTGTGTAGCCATTAGTGGAACTTAATTGATTAGGCCTTAAATCCTTGATGTAATAACCACCTGAATATGGGTTGTTATCCCACCTTTTAGGTTTGATNACCATTGGCTCCCTAAATGGTTTNAGTATTTCTGCATGGATTTTTTTCTGTTCAATCCAGGTCATAGTTTTCTCGGTTGCCTGGACATAAACAATGGACTTGCCTTTTACAGCAAATGTTTTGGTGAGTTTAATAAAGCCAGTTGTACTAGCTAATAATTCAAGAAGTAATTTACCGAGTTTTACCTTCTCTTCTTTAGACCAACCAGAGTATTCTAGTTCGTGTCTGTTCATAGCGTATTGAAATACCTTACGCTTATGCCTGTAGTTGTTCTTTGATTTCAACCACTCTTTTGTTTGAGTGTAGTTTTTAGCATCACTCTCTTTGAAGTATAATAACCTAGCCTCATCCTCAATTGCTGAAGCTATTTTAAGTAAAGCTTTAGTTTGAGTGGATGATACAGTGATACTATCTAGTACAGCTTTTAATGTAATAAAGGCTATACCTGACCACCTCTCTGGTTTATCTTCTGCCACTTCCTGAATAGGAATACACTTTGATAATAAGGTAGCTTCGGTTGCATACCTCTTCGCATGACCATCAAAAGCTTCAGTAAAGTATTTTTCAATACCCTCACATAAAGGCTCTAATCCTGTTTGGATTAATACCTGGCCATATACTGTTGTGCTCTCATTGGTTTCTCTAGGCTTACCAGAATTGTCACCTACTTTTGCCCTAGCTTTATTGATTGTTTTATGGAACCTTTTAATTCCTGACCTAATCATAGCCAACTCGATTTGTTTCTCTGCTTCTATTTTTTCATGTAGAGTTGAAGGCACATTCTGTGAGTTTTTAAGAATGCCGAATTTCTCTAGTATTTTTGCGTCTATTTCCATATTAGCCTCATTAGTGTTTATAGTTTGTTCGTAGATTGTGTGCATTGGAGTGCACATCTACTACGCCAGCGTATATATCACATATTAACTATGCAACAGTTTATTCGGCTTGATTTATAAGGTATTCTACTACGCCAGTGTAGATAACTCGGAGGCGTAATTTGTGGTTGTAGCTTTTAAGTCTACCGACAAATCATTTAATGTTAGTTTACTTAACTTAATCACTTACGCCTCCTTCAAGCTTTGCATCTAGTGCACTTAAATGCACTATTGATGCACATTATTTTTACTAGCTTTTACCACCAGAGACAACTTTTAACTCGTCTCTTAATGTATCCAGTTTCTTTGCCATATTAATCTTACCTTTAGGAAAGAAATGAACATATCTTCTTGCAACAGGTGAATTGAAACTCCAACCCATCCAGTCACAAACTTCCATAAATGTAGCTCCTGCTTCAGCTAGCCTCGAAGCACAAGTGTGTCTACAAGTATGAAACACAAAGTCTTTGTTATCAGCTTGTCCAAGTTGCTGTCTTACCATCTGCCACTTGTAAGTCATTTGCCTGTAGCTGGTCTCAAAGAATGTTTTCATGTTCGACCTACGCATCAATATTTCTTTTGTTCTAGTCGCTAGACCAATTGAAGTATGAGTGTCTGTCTTTTGTCTATACACATGAGCTGTCCAACCATCTTTAGACTTTTGCAAATCTTTAGGTGCAAACTGTATAGCTTCTTCAGCTCGACAACCTGTATCTATAAGAACTTTTACAAAGTCTTCCAAGTCATGGAAACCAAAAGTTTTACACTGTTGGTAGATAGCTTCTTCTTGCTCGTATGTATAAATAGCAAGCCTTGTTAGCTTTTCTTTTTTTCTAGGTATCTTTAACAATTTGTCTGCTGTTATAGTACCTTGTTCCAAAGCGTGTCTGAACACTTTGTTTATGCAACAAGCCCTTCTATTGTTTGTAGCTGTTTCAGAGAACTGTTCAGTAAACTTATACCATTCAGTTTTATTTATTTCTCTTAACAACTTATCTTTACCCCAAAAGGAATAGAAATAACTGAAGAAGTATTTTTGTCTTTTACCATGTTCAGTATCTTTCCACCCACTCTCTGGGTCATTATAACAAGCTTCGCAAGCCTGCTCTAATGTTGCTTCAGATGTTGCTCTTCCTGCTGGTACATTCTTACCATCAATCAAAGCTTTACGAAGCTGTTCTTCTTTAGCAAGTGCATCATCACTCGTATCACAAGTAGCAGTTTTTCTACCTCTACCTTTTACTGATACGAACACTCTGAACTTACCATTTGCTGTCTTACTTATACCCATATTATATAGCCTCCTTTATTTTATGGTTATTGAATAGGCCTTTAAATTTATGACCAACAGTTGTAAGCATGACATCTTTTTGTCTTCTGTCTTGCACACTTTCTGAAAGTTTTACCAAGCCTAATTTTACTAACACTGCACAATTTCTACTCATTGATGCAGAGTTTAAAAAAGTACCGAATAAATCTGCATACTTTTTATTTGCATTTTCCACCGACATTTCCCCCTCTTTAAGGTGACACATCGCATGGAATAACATCAAGGTGTGAAGGTACAAACCATTATCCATGTCTTTGTTTTTACCCAACTTGTGAAACCTTGACATCACTTCACCGAAGTTAGCCATTGATTGCTCCTTTGTTTTAGTTAGGCAAATGTTATGGATAGCAGTTGTTCTTATCATGGAACTCTCTGCAAAAGTTCCTGGCACCCCTATGTGTGCGTTTTGTTTCTGAATGTAATGTCTTACATTTATCATATCACTTGCAATTGTCTTAATTTCTATCAAAAATAACTACGCTAGTCTAGTATTATTTCTAGCGTAATTACTTCTTCAAAGTTGTAATTTTATTTGCTTCTGTACCAGTATCCTGCAATTGGGTATCCAGCTCATAAAGGCCTGCATCTGCTAATTCTATTAGCCTATTTACAGAGACCACTAAACGCCATTTAAAAAGTCTAAACATATAAGTCTTCTCATGGTCGTTCTTATATTTATTGAACTCAATAGGAGACTTGAAAGTCTGCTTATAGAGAGCTTTAGCTGGAACGAATACTGAAACATCTTCAATAGTAAAATCTATATTTTTATATTTCATAATATTATCTCCTATACATCTTCCTCTTAATTCCCAATAGAACATCTATAGAACTTAAGAAAAAAAATTCTTAAAATTAAAAATTTAATGGAGTAATTGTTCCGAATAGAACTACTTAATAAATAGTTGATTTGCATACAGCTTGTCAAACATAAACTAATAGTTTTCCAAAAATAATTACACTCATAGTTTGAATGTGTGGATAACAAAGTAGACTTTGTGCATTTCGGTAATCCCACAGTATTAATTTTATAATAATCAGACATTACAACTTGCTATTATTCCAGTATTGGATTTTCCAATTCGTCTAATTCTCTGAAATAAAATTTCGCAGAAGGATATGTGTCCTTAACTGTTTCTCTTATTTCTCTGAACGAATTGACATAGCTTCGTATTTTACCTGCAACAACAGGTTTACTCTCTACGAATAGTTGTCTTTTGTTAAGTCCTTTGTCTGATACCAGGACTACTTTTTTATCAATTGTCATTTGATTGACACCTCGCTTGAAGACCTTGGTATTTCAACAGTACCATAATCTGCATAAGGACATACTTTATCGAATAGTTGTCTATGTTCCTTATTCACACAATAAGTTATTGCACTAGCAATACTTATAGTTAAGTTTTCATTATGATGCTGTAGGTCTTTCAGCTTTAAGTAAGTTTCATGTCTTAAACTTACACTTTTGTATTTACTTATGTCTGCCATTTTCACCTCATTTGTTCACTTGTTAATAATTGTTGGCTCATGTGGTAGAAAGAAAGAGATTAATCAGAAAGACTAATCAAAAACCCAGCAAGAGCCAACAGTGAATAGATAACATTTATTTATTATTATTAAATGGCAACACTTCCACAGCTTCGTGGTGGTGGTGTGTTTATTTCCACTGCTTCGTGGTGGTGAACTATTTCTTTTTTTTATCTGTAATTTTATCTTGTGGATACTTCTTATTCCAAGCCTTTAACATTAGGTCTTTATTAATTCTACAATTCTCTTCTGATTTAAAAAATATATCTTCCATTGAACACCAGTAAGCTAAACTTTTAGAGTAGAAAAAACTTTTAAAAGGTAGCTTTGAGTTTAAATGTTTTTTATAAATTTCTATAAAGTCTTCTAATCCAGAAGCATTTCTTTGTTCAACTTGTCTATATAATCTATGTTCTAAATATCTTTCTTTAGTTTGTATTTTACCTATTGAATATTCAAGAACTTCTTTAGGTGTAAAAT
>JGI24003J15210_10000243_pt1 | contig 23352 bp, 26 predicted proteins | sample LinPmetageLP28_FD_15210 | JGI IMG/M metagenome (IMG submission 15210)
CCTCTTTGAATCCGAGAGGAGCATAGTCTGAGTGTGAGTTGATTTCGTCAAGTGAGGTAAAAGTGTTCATTTTCTTATTAACTTATTTACAAAACTAAATACTTAAATAGTTTTATAAATATGATATAAAATTAATTACTTAAATTAAATTTCTTTAATGCTGGAATCATTCGCCATCTGTAATCGTTTGGTCTCTTCCGTTTCCGCTCTAGATAATTTTGCCATAAGCTTAGCATGGAGTTTACCTTCATCACGCATTTCATCTTCAGTAATATCTTCTAAAGCATCCTTTACTTGGTTATATACATGTACATTAGTACAACGTCCTAGAATATCGGTATAAACTTCATAATATCGGTCTACTGATTTTTGGTCTTTTTCACGTTTCATGACTTTTGCCAATGCTTCTTGTTCTTTCTTGCTTTTTCTAGCACTTTTAAGATTCTTCTTAGNTTGTTTAACATTCTCTTGTTCACCTTTTTTGTTCACCTTGGCTAATTCCTTAGCTTCTTTTTCTTTTTGCTTAGCTAGTTTTTCAGCATCTTTCTCAGCTTTCACCTCTTCCTTAGATTTGCCAGTTGACTGAGCTTTCTTTTCAGCACGTTTCAGTGCCATCTTTGCTCGACCTTTTGCTAGAGCAGCAAGTTGAGCTTCACTTAATGTTTTCTTCTTTCTAGTTGGTTTTGGCTTTTCAGATGGTAAATTAAAAATCTCTTCTTCTGACATTTTATTATAATATAAACAAAGAAAAATATTATTTCATTATTTGCCTAAAGACAAATAATCAAATATAAAAATGGCATCAACACACGGCGGAAGGACAATCAACAAGTAATGAGACCTAGGTGAAAATGATGGTCTACAATCTATCATAGATAAAAATCCTTAAGTTTGAGAATTAACATTTTGATGGTTCACTAAGAAGCATGTTTGTAGATGTTGGATTCTGTTTATTGATTTTTTCTTGCTTCTTTTTAGCACGATATTCTGCGGCTTTCGCCTTAATTGTTTCAGCTCGTGCCTTGTATCGCTCAGCATGGTATGCTTTACGTCTAGCAATACGTTCTTCATATGCTTGTTTTTCATCGTCTGACATGTTATCAGCATCGCATTTAAACATCTTTTCATAATACTTCTTAGCTGCTTTTCTAACATTTGATTTGTGGTGTTCGACAAATTCCTCGGGACTGAGTTCAAGTTTCTTGGGCATTCTATATAATATGATAACACATTTTATTTTTAAGTTCATGTAATATAATATTAAATTTTTCTTTAAATCAGACATTCCGAAACTGGCGGTTCTTCTTCTTCTTCAACTTTCGCTATATGGTCAAATAAGATTTCCCGTACACTACCAGTACGTTCCTTATAAAACATCTTGAAGTTGATATTATCTCGAATATATTCTCTAAAATACTTGTAGTTTTGTTTCCGCTTTTCAGCTTTACTTAGATTGATATAGAATTCTGAATACTTATATTGATTATATACATCTTTTACCTTGATATAGTTATCATCGGCAATCTTATCTGATTCAGTTTTTGGGCTATCATACTTAATAATCTCATAGTTTTCATTGAACCATTCCTTGATTTCATCAGAACTTTCAAGATATTCCTTGGTACGCTCCTTGACTTTAGTAGGAATATGAAAACCATCAGTCACAAGCTTACCATGCTCAGCTTTGAAATCTTTCATAAAATTGATTAGATAGTTGAATAGCACACATTTGAATTTTGTCTGAAACTCATCATCTTTATACCTAGCATTTTTCGGATAAACGTTTGGTAAATCTAAATCAAGTATATCTTGATTATCGGTAAATGTTGACTCAAATGGAACATCTCGAATACGTCTTTCATAAGATTCATCAATCCGACCATCAATCAATGGTTTCTTGTTACATTCCAAGATAGTAGTATTGTTAAATGTAAGTTCACAATCATTAGAATAATTAGCTCGACTATTGATTTTCTTACAACCAGTAATCTCCTTGATTACCGTACCATTAATACGCTTGTTATTTGACTCAACTTCTTGAGCAATAATCAACCGCTTTTTGTTCATGTTAGCAATCTGTGGATTGTTACCTTCTTTCAATGGTTTAGTAAATGTTTCACTATTTGCTTTATAATAAAAGTTACCCAATGTTTCACCAAGTAATTCATTGATAACCCCCTTGCCATTACCGCCCGAACCATTAGCAATAATGAATTGTTCAATTTGAACACCATACAATGCTGTTGCCATGATACAAGTATAATATGTTTTGAGTTTCTCATCGGGGAAAATACTGGTAATCAAATCATCTAATTCCTTAAGTTCATCCTCACTTGATTTACACCAGCTGTATCCAGTAGTTGTTAAGACATAATCCTCACGAACACATTTACGTTCTTCGAAAGTCTTCAAGTCAAAACACTTATTAGTAAAACCGATGATATATCCATTAGCATCAAATTCAATATCGTTTTTGATACCAGCCAACTTTTGGACTACAATCTGAACCACGTTCGCAATCTTCCTATAATTCTGAACATCCATGATGGCTTGGTTGATGACGCAGAGCGTCTTATCTTTCTTGTTCTCAACTGCCTCCGCCTCCTCCTCATTACCCTTACTATAATGATAATCAATTTTTTCTCTGAAGGATTGAATAGTAGTCATAACAAGCTCATCGAAGAAATACTTAAGCTCCTTGCGGATTTTATCTTGAGTATGATGAAACTGTTTAGTATCAACATCCCATGTTGTTCCATTGAATGTATATAAGATAAGCTTATCACCATTGATTTTAACAATATGATTGACAACTTGATTTTGAAGATAGATGTCAGCAAATGATTCATCAGTATTAAGAGTACGTAAGTCTATACCATTTAAGAAATATTTGGTAGTAATCTGATAATATCTATCTGAGTTTACTTGACGACAATGATATTTCAATGTTCCAATCGTACAAGCATTATACGATTCAGTCCATAACTTCTCAAGTCCATCTTCATCATACTTGCTTTCTGACTTCATGCTAAACATTTTAGCAATATCAAACAAATTCTCATTTTCATACTTGACTGAAGGATTTTCATAACTAGCCAATGACCAAATCATTCTAGTCCATTCCTTATAATTCTCATAATACTCACTAGGCAACAATTGAATAAGTTCGAATATACATTTTTTTTCATTACTCCAACTATCATCCATTTCTAATGCTGGTTGAATATTGTCAACAACTTTTTTTTCAGATTCAATAACTTTTAATTTTTTGGGCTTCTTGGACTTCGACTTCTTTTCCTTGATTAATGGAAGTAAATCAAGAGTTTGAATAGGTTTATCAGCATTGTGAACAACTTGAGTTTTATGAGCATAAGACCACATACCACTTAAGATTTCAATATCATCATAGATGAGTTCGGGTTTACCCGATAATCCTAAATCATCATAGTTTACCTTAGGCTTGAAAAAGATGTGACAACCATGTTTTTTAGTGACTGATGGAAACCAAGCATTTTCAGATTTCATTTTAGCTACCCAATCCTTAGATTCTTGGCTATATGAATCATACTTATCATCTTTGAAATCAACATCAATATGATAAACATCGCCAGTATCAATACCAATGTATGGAAATTTATGTAAAACCTTTTTCCGACGTTGTTCAAATACTTCGGCTGGTTTTCGCTTAACTAAAGTTTTTTTCCCTTGAATGTTTTCATAACCACCAGTAAAATCAATATTCTTAGGACAAGCTCGAAGCTCATGAATCCATGTGGTTTGCTTACCCTTTTCATTTATAATCAATCTTAAAGGCTGGTACTCAATACTTGAGTTATTCAGATAGTTAATTATTGTGTCCGTCATTTTATATTATATAATATAGATTTTATTTTATCTTTAAACTATTTAATTTAATTAATTACATTTTACCTCATATTTAAAAGGGGGGCAGAAAATGACAAAAATGACGTTTTCTGCCCCAAAAAAGAAAGTAATCCCTAAAGAGGCTCCTATAGAAAAAACTTTAAAAAGAGGGGCAAGAAACGTCATTTTTGTCATTTTTTGCCCGTCCTTAATTTATGAGATAAAACTAATCATCAGATTTAATCTTAGCATACTTTTCAGCTTGTGTAGGTTTATAATTTTGACCAACAAGTCTTAAGGTAGATTCCTTTTCCTCAATACTAGGATTCTTGCTGAGGAAGTCAGTAATGAATATATGCCTAAATGAATTACCAGTTAGCTCTTTATTGAAAATTTTTTTCGAAATAGATTTTAAGCCATTGCTTACACCAGTCTGAGATGTCAACGCTCCATTTGTATTTACTAAGAAATCTACCTTTTTGGTATTATAGTCCGCAAACCATTTATGTAATAACTTGTTTAATATTTCACTATCTACATGGTGAGTAATTTGACCTAATGTCTTAGCTGTTTTGTACTTATTAAAGATAAAAGTATATTTAGGATTTTCTTGGTCATTATTATACAGTATGTAATTCCTATCCTTCTTTAATCCTTTGCCCCCATTTTTTAAAGAACTCAAATTTTTATATTTCATATCCAAATAGTTACCTAATCTTGTAGGCGGTTGTAAAGTTAACAATGCCATCAAGAGGAAGTTTCTATAAGCGGTGAAAGCCTTCTTATTATTTAAGAAGTCTTCCGCCTTACTTTCTATCTGCTTTTTAAGCTCGGGATACTCTATCCAATTATCTTCTTCATGCTCAGTCATAGTTTGGTCTTTATCATTCTTGTTTCTTTCATTAACTAATTCATTTAGGACATCTTTATAATCGGCTATCAAATTCTCAGATGCCTCTTTAAATTTCAGAAATGTAATAATACTTAATACCGACGATATTACGGTACTTAAAGAATAATCAGAAACCAATTTATCGATAACAACTTCGGATTTTTTGAAATCAGAAACTGATAAATCATCGACGCTTTTATCTACTACTTTAGCTAGTCTTTTCATAGAGGTCTCCATAGCTTTCATCGTATGCTTGGATTTTGTTCCATTCGAATCTTTGTAATATGATAATAATTCATCCATTTTGTTTATATTATAATCCTACATTTTAATTTCTCATTAAACACTATGTCAGAAGAAAACACAACAGAAAACGATTATTTGGAATTAGCAGAACATGCTAGACAAAAATATGTAGAAATGGAAAATAGAATAGAAGCATTGCGGCAATCCAATAAAGAGTTAGTAAAGGAAATACTAACTGTTTATGGAATAGTTAGAGTAGTTGATAATCAACTAGAAGAAGATGATTTAACTGGACATCCAGCTAAATTGATGATAGAAATGGTAAGAACACATCTTAGTAAATGGTTCGATGATTATACGGAACCTACAATAATTATATCAATACCGTAAATTATGGACAACCAACAATAGTAGCATTAACGCTTGTATAGGTATCTGATGACGACTTATTTTGTAATCTTAAATGTGTTAGACCGTGTAAAGAAACACCCCTATATGCTGTTCTTACACTTCCACTTACGAAAGGAAAAATACCATCTAAACGATAATATGTGGAACCATCGGCACTGACTTCAATATCTAAACTATCAAAAGAAGCAGTTGATGCGTCTTCATACAAAATACTCGCTTCCCTCATATTGCTTATATCAGCAACCAATGAAAATGTTGCGGGTGCCATAGAAGTTCCAACAGCTGGGTTAAGATTTCCAGTAGAACCAACATTTTGTAATTCTGTTTCTTTTATGTGTGTAGCACCAGCAGTAGATACATTAACCTCTTTAGCAGACCCACTAGCACTACCTATCATAAGAGTTCCAGTTCCAGTAGCCATTCCAGTAGTAGCAACAGCATATTGTGTACTACCGCCTCCACCACCACCGCTTGTTTCCAATTTACCATCACCATCACATACTAAATAATAATTAGTTCCAGTTCCATCTTTAGAAGTATTACCTATTAAAGCACTTCTCAAATCCCCATTAGAATTTTGCTTACAATCTCTTTGAGTAGTTGTTCCACTTTCTACACCTTTAATCAGCATAGAATCAAAGTTTTCACTAATAATATGTAAAGCACCATCACTAGCTACTTTTAATTGATGTTGAAGACTTGTTGCTGTATCTATTCCCATACATTTTGCCTTTTGGTCTCCATTAGTTTGGTTGTCACTGGTCGCTCCACCGTCACCTCCAGTGGTATCAATGGTTAATGCTCCCGAATCATCGCATAGCAAATATTTCAATTCTTTCGCAGCTGTTCTACCTTGTATAGCAGTCATTTATATTATTAGATAACATTTTAATTTTTTAATACAACTTTAAAAACTATTAATTAGTGGACATTCGAAAGCATTAATATTACAATTTATTACATTGTCACCTCCAGTCGTCCCATCGGGTATGATATTTACAAATATGTATGACCCAGCTCCAACCAATCCATCTAAATCATAATTTATAGTTTCACCAGTAGTGCCAACTCTAAAAACACCTAAAGGATAACTTAATCCATTTTTATGTTCTAGAACCTTTAATGTACCACCTTGAAAAAATGTATTAATCGTAATGTTTCGCAATACTAGATTTTTATCAGTAGGAACTTGATATATAGCACCTTGTGATTCATTTTCGAGTCTATTAATTAAAGCATATATCCTTGATGCTAGGTCATTTGTTATGGCAATATCACCTTTGTTACTTCCATCACTCCCAGCTTCTTTTACAAAAATTCTCAGTACAGCAGTAGCACTGACCCCAATTAAACCACTACCACTGACAACATCAACAGATTGTTTAGCACCATTTGTATCTATATAAATCATTGTCAAAACTCTAGCACCCGAGTTAGTAGCATCTGAATAAGGTGGAACAGCACCGACGGTACCATTGTTTATGTCATTAGTGTTATTTGTTGTTATACGAAGTGCTTCAGCTGCTGAAGGTGGTGTAAATTGGTTTCCTATGGTAAAATTAGCATTATGAAGTCCTAGGGTGAATTCACTAGTCGGATATACTACAGTAGTATTTGTTGGTGCTAATACACGATTTTGATGTATTCCAAGAATATTTACTTTAGTAAAATCAGTATGGATTCCCCGAACTAAATCCAAATGAAAATCATTAGAATTGGTGATTAGATTAGTATTTCTTACTTTAGAAATTGATGAATTAATAAAACCAGCTGGATTATATTGATTTCGACTCATGAAACAACTGTTGATGTCGATTTCACAAGTATCTGTTGGTGGAAGAGTTTGGTCGATAAATACTTGTACAATAACATAATTATAAGTAACATTAAACCGTTCTTGGTATAAGGTATTTGCTTCCAACTCTTTTTGAAAAAACAATTTAGATTTTTGGGGTGTAGTCTGTATATCATCAGTATTTAGACCAATGATACTAAATGTGACTTTTTTAGAACAGATTAAGTTAATTCCAATAGTTGAGTAATTTTGTATATATATTATTCCGCTTTCATATCCTTTTTCAGAGACCAAAAAATTTTTTTTAATTGAGCCTTGTGGGATGAATCTAGACACTGGCACATCTGTATTTACTGGCATTCTATATATATTAATAGATTTTTTAATGGATGATTAAATGTACAAATATAAAAAATAAAAATGTTTGTTAATTGTATAAATATGAGTAATCAGAACAATGCTTATCAGACCGTTGAACTTGTTCCTACTAATGGCTCCCAATTCACAGTTTCTAAGGGTAAACGTGTAATCTTCGAAATTCCTCCCGATTTGGGCTTTATTAAGGGTAGAGATTGTGTACTTCAGCTTGATATTTTAAATACAGCTGTGACCAAACAAATGGCTAACCTTAACAACCTTGCTGGTGGTTCTAGTATTATCAATCGTATAGACGTATATTCACTAGGTTCGGGTACCCATCTTTCAACATGTGAAAATTATAATGAATGGTGTGCTATCGAAAATCAGTATTTCTATGACGACCAGTCTAACCTTACTGCCTTAGAAGGATGTGGTCAGCAAGTCTTTGCTCGTGATTCAACTGGTGTTGTTACCCAACATGCTGGTGATGTTGCCGCCAATGCTCTTTCACCAAGAAAGAAAGATGGTAGTCCAGTCTATGGATTTCGCAGATACACATGTCCGCTCCGTTTACCAATATTTAGATGGTTTGATGAAGAGCGTCTTTTGCCAGTTCAAGCCATGAATGGTCTTCGTCTTGAAATCATGCTTGAAAGTTCACAAGTCGCTCTTCAAGGTGTTATGGCTGAGGTTTTGAACCCAGCTGTTGCTGGAGCTTCAGTCAGTTATTCAGACCCATTTGCTACCGCTCTTGTCTGTAACCCACTTGATTCAGCAACAGCTGATATAGTTTTACGTGATGTTTCTTCAGTAAAAAAGTCGGCTCTTGCTGTAGGTAATGCTGTTACTGTTACTACCACAACTACACCAGCTGGTGAAGCTCGAGCAATCTTGTCAATGTCTGAATCATCTGCTGCTGCCGCACAACCTTGTGACACAGTAGGAACCGCTTCCATAGCTCGTCTTACTACCACTGCCGTTTTCGCTGATGCCGCTGCTTTCACTCCCGCTGGTCTTATCGTTGGTAATCCAGTAAAGGTTGATGTACCAGCATCGGCTGCTGTTGCCGAACCCATGGATGCTATCACTGGTGACGCAACAGTCATTGAAACAACAGAAGCCACATTAACTGCCATTACAGCTGTCCCATTTGTTGTAGGTGACGTAATGAAGATTACCGTAAATGGTGAAGCATCAGTTACTAGAACTATCACCGCTCTTGCCATGAAAACACCTCCAGCTGGTCCCAGTAAAGTTTTGGTCACACTTGATTCAACTCTTGTCAAGGGAGCTGGTACTGGTGCCATCGAAGAGTTCGAACGCCAAGCTAGGTCATTTGTTACCACTATTAAAGCGGTTGCCTTATCAGCTGGAGCTGGAAGTAAGTGCGAATGTTCATTCACTGATGGAGCATTGGTACCAAAAGCCGCCGCTGCTTGTGTATTGACACCAATTGCTGGATGTAAGATTACTCTTAGTGCCGCATTAACTGGTGCTTCAAATGCTTCAGTAGATTTAAAACTTTCCTCTGATGAACGTGCTTGTGATGTCAGACCAAATCTTAAAATTGTATCAGTCAATGTTCCAAATCCTAGAATCAAATTACCATTCAACTATCAGTTTACTGGTTGGGATTTATTCGTCAATACTTTACCTCAGTCTTCACTCAAGCATCAGCAAGATATTAACTCTGTTCAGTCTAAGGCTAGATGTATGAACTCTATTTATATAGATGCCAATAAGGAATCTGACCGTACTAACTCAAGTTATTTCACTGGTTCACCCCCAAGTGATTTGAACCTTAGAAGTATCCAGTACTTTATTAATAACCGTCTTTACCCAGTTCAGAGTTATGACCCAAATGTTAAGGCTGAGCGTGTCGTTAATGAAAACGAGAACGTAAAAGCTCTTAGAGTCATAAACAAAGAACCTAAGAACCTTGGTGATAATAAGGGTGGTAACCTTGATGTATACACTAACTCATACATCCATTCTAGAGAACTTGCTAGACAGAAATATGTATATGATTTAAGAGAAGCTGAACCTCAGATTAGAACCGAGTATTCGGGAGCAAGAGCTAACAACTTTACCATTAATACATTTGTTTGGTCTCAGAGAATTATCAACGTCGATGACAAGGAGGGTATTAGAGTTGTTTTATAAATATCATTTCATTTTTTAATTAAATTGTATAATACATCAAATTATAATCTTGGTGTATTATATAAAATGCCGATTGATAGAAGCTATTTCAGTATTCCCGCAATTAATGAAACCAATACTTCAAACGCCTCCGCCGTTGGCGGAACAGCCAAATTAAGTGGTGGTTTTCTTTTCAATGGTCAACCTAAAGCACAGTTTAGTATTCCAGCTCAGAATCGTATGCTTGACATTACTAATCTTTATTTAACTGGTCAGATGGTGGTCTGCGATAAAGATGGTGTCACCTTATCAGATGAGTCTAACTTAGGTGTTAAAAATGGTGCTGACTTGTCTCAAGCTGGTAACCTTAACCTTTCAAACTGGGGTGGAGTTCAGAACTGTATTCAGAAAGTTGAAATTCAGAGTAAGAAGTCTCCAGTTGAATTGATTGGTGTTAACAACTATGCCATGTATCAGAATGTTCAAGCTGGTCACACCAACAATGGTGAGGATTATTTAAGAACACCACTTATCAGAGATTTAGCTGCTGGTAAACATGCTGACCAAGTCAACCGTCACTCAGTTCTTCAGCCAAACGCTACGAACACCACAAGTGGAGATATGCCAAATCTTGTCAACCAGCTCGACCAAAACTTCGGTCAGTTTTTTGGTATGAAGCTTAACGTCTCCCTTTTGTCGGGATTCCAGCGTCTTTACTTAGATAACACTGCTCTTGGTGGACTTATCATCACACTTCATTTAGCTAATTCTAATGCTGTGTTCTATCGTAGATTCCGTGACCAAGGAACTGGTCAAGCTGCTGCTTCAGTCGATGGTTTCTTTTACAGACTTAAAAACCTCAGACTCGAAGGTTACTACCTTACACCAACTGATGATGAAATCAAAAACATGAACTTACAAGTCAATCTTAATGCTCGTGTCAACAACATTGATAGTATCGTATCCTCTAACTCTATTACAAGTCTTACACCACAGCTTTCACAAGTCAAGTCCTTCATCAACCTTTTCTTAGATGACGACCAGCAAAATTCTATAAATTTCAATCAGAGCAGTTTCCGTCAGCCTCTTGCCCTTTCCAGTTATACTAATAACAAGAACAACGTTCGCTCACCACAAGATTACAAGGTTGAAGTTAAACCTAACTTCTCTAGACCTCGTGATGAAGATGGTGTTGCGTACTCACCAGCTGACCTACTTGTCAAAACTGCTGGTGAAGGTAACTCAGAAGTACTTGCCAACTTCGAACGTTCAATCCTTGATGGTGCTTTAGCCGCACATACTAGTGCCGATGTTGACCTTCAAGAAGGTTCCATTGAACAAGATTTTGAAGAACGTGGAGCCACAGCTCAGACTGAGGGTGTCGGTAATAACACTAGAGCCAACTTACTTGGTATCGGTTTAGATTACACTCTTGGCATGGGTGCTACTACCAACTATGTCAATCAAGATTACTCATTACGTATCGAATCTGAAGTTGCTGCTGGTAATACTCAGTTACCATCATCACGCAGAGACAAGTTTGAAATCCTTGAATCTTATGCTCGTAACAACGAGGTACTCGACTCTAAGTCACTTGTTAAAGTTATGTAGCTTAATTTGTTTTTATTTTCTTTATAATAAGTATAGAATGCCTACTTATAAAGATATTCCAAATTCTAGACTAGCCGCAGTAAAAGCGTCACAGCCATCGAAACAACCCATGATTATAAAAAGACCTACTACTAGGGGTAAAAAATTGAGCGATGCTACAATGGCACGACTCCGTGAACATGCCAAGAAACATAAAGGAGGTATGAATTCAAAACATATGAGGGATATGGTTAGACAAATGAAAGCGGGNGACAGTTTCAGTACAGCTCATAGCAAAGCAATGGGGGGTGGTGGAAGTAAAGGNAAAAAGAAGAACGGAACAGAGACAGTAACACTTGATGGAGAAGAAGTCGAATTTAAAGAGGGGACACTTAGAAGTCAGTTGAAAGTTCCAAAAGATATGAAATTAACAAAAGCAGTATTAATGAGAATTAATAAAACGGATGTAGGAGATAGTTTTGATTTTAATGGAAGGAACTTTAAGATGACACCATTAATGAAAAAGAGGGTAACATTAGGAATTAACTTACAGAAATAAAATGTTGGTACATATTATAATATGGCTAATAAATGGATTGAGTTTGTCAAGTCTTATGCTAAGAAGAATAACATGAAATACAATGAAGCTTTAAAGGATAGTGGTCTTAAAGCCGCATACGAGAAAAGCAAGGGTGGCTCCAGTAAAGGGTCTGCTCCAGCGAAGAAAGCTCCAGCGAAGAAAGCCCCAGCAAGGGTAAGAGGTAAAGGGAAGAAAGTTCCGCCAGTAGTGGATGAGGGTTCAATGTGATATAGTATTGAATTAGTTCAATATCATATGAATGTATGTTATTATTATATCTTTAAATAGTAATATAAACTACTTTTTACATATATTACTATTACTTAAAGTCATATAAAAATTTTTATATGATTCTTTAAATGGGTAATATAAGTAATTAAATAGTTATATTATCATATATACTATAAAAATTGATATTATATGATAAGTAATTAATATATGATATAAAATAGCACTTAAAAAAATAATCTCATATCATATTATTAAAATGAGCGAAAAGAAATCAGTGAAAGTTATCATGAAGAATGATTGTAGCGATTGTTCCGATTTCAGAGTTATTGAACAAACTTTTAAGAATGGCACTGTCCATCTTAGAAAGGAATGTAAAAAATGTAATAAATTTTTAGGTTACATGCCTCACCCCTTAGATGTTGAAACAACCAAGATATGGTTTGGTAAACATCGTGGAAAACTTGTCAGAGAATGTCCACGTGATTATTTAGAATGGCTTACTCAGCAAGATTGGGTTAAGCAGAATTTGCGTGACCTATGTAAAAAGATTACCGCTGTCAATTTTTAGCTTTATGTTTTCATTTTTATTTGTTGTTAATGGGATTATCAACAAATAAATAATATTTGTTTAATGTATAAATGAACTTTAATTTAATTAGTAATGAGCAAGATAATGGACACGAATATACAGTTAGATTTTCAACTCCAGTTGAAATAAAACCTAATTCCACTTGTACCATGAACTTTGCTAACATGACACGTAACTCTAAAATCATTTTGGAAGAAGATGGTAAAGCCACATTAACTATTAATAAGGTCTATCCAAGTGTTTATCCTAACGATAGAGCCACACCTAATAATCCTTTAGTTCTTAATCCAACCACATCAACTGATTTTACTAATACTTTTGAAATTCCTAAAGGGGTGTATTCATATAATAGTTTTAGAGCATTGTTCAATGATAATCTCAATAAGCTAGTTGATGGTACCCATGCCGCTTTTTATCGAGCCAATAATAATGCTGAGGATGCTTCGCTACCCGATAATGACATTACGATTGGTTACTCGCTAGGAAATAAGTATGGAAATACATCAAGCACTACACTTAATTTTTCGGATGTTGTTACCCAAGGATTTGATGCCGCCAATAACTTTCAAGCCGTACAAGTCGATGCTCTAACTGGTAGCCCAGTTGCTTATACTTCAAACAGTGTTGCTGCTGCTAAGAGTTATGACTCTTACGCACTTTCTAAGAACCACTATTTCCATTATGCTTTTTCTACTGGAGCTGGTCAAGTTAATTCACAACTAAGTGACACACAGCAAAATCTTGTTTTATGTAGAGGTATAAACACAGTTCAAGCTATGGCTGGAGCTATCACCGTTGGTCTTTACAGTCCCGAATACGCATTGATGAGCGGAGGTGCTAATCGTATTGGTGGACTTGCTACACCACGTAATATTCCAATTACACCATCGAATGTTTCCAAACTAGCATGTTTAGTTGGTATTGAATGTGTAGAATCTAGCCGTGGTGGAGCTGGTAACGCTTCAACGATGAGAGTTAACTGGGCTATGTCATCTATAGATGGAACTCTTCAGACTTGTAAGGCTTGGGGTAATATTAACCAAACTATATCTTCTATGAAGTCACATCGTATTGGAAACATGAACGATTTATTTGGTGCTGATAATCAACCATTTTTCGCTTGGCAGTTATACTTGGACGAAACTGAGCAAATTTACAAAACTGAACCAAGACTTTATTTGAGAATCTACAAAATAGGTCTAGATTCAAATGAAGTGATTTATGATAGTAAGTTATATAATGAATTCATACCTAACTCATTTTTTAATGCTGATGTAGCATTTTACGATGATGCCAATAAGGTTAACAGTCAGATACCATTTAGCATTATTATGGCTTCACAAATAGGTGGTGATGGTTGGGCGGCTCTTGAATACGCAGCTTTAGATAAATCTGTTAATAATAGTGATAGCAATAAACCAGCTACAATCATTGATAATTATACACTTTCATTCAGCAAAGAACTAGAGGATGTATTTTTATCATTGGATACAACACCATTATATCCTAACCATACTTTCCAACGTAGTGATTTACTATTCAATCGAAATATGGCTCTAGAGTGGAGAAAGAAAAATTACTCTATTATGCTACAGCAATTACCATTAGATAACATGAAAAACGTATCTGAAAAACGTCAAGCTGGTTACTTTAAGAACATTCTTGGAAACATACCCACACCTTTTGGTATATCTAATATTTTAGTAGAACCCCAAGGAAATGATGCTGAACTAACTAGTACATATCAACCTTACAATCCTATTATTAGTAAACTTAATAACCAAAAGACAGTCCTCAATCATATGACTATTAGAATTGTTGATATGGAAACTGAAGACTTGGCTACGGAAATTATTAGGTCAGTTGTCAATTTTACAATCAATGACCCCGAGAAAGTAGCAATTGTTGAAGAAGAATAAAATCTCATATTAAAGTATAACTATGTATGGAAGTTTCAAAAACCACAAAAAGAGCGACTTATTTAACAAACAAATAGCAGCACTTGGCGATATTGTTGGTCATAAAGCTTTATCTGATAAAGCTCCAAAAAAAGCGAAAAAGCAAGATAGCGAAAAAATATTTATCAAATCCAAGAAAAAACCAAAGTCTAAGAAATAAAAGTTAATCTGTGAAATTAAAATATTCTATTATGTTATAAATGAGTATGAATCAGATGATGGAAATGTTAACTGACTATCAAATTGATGATGTTCCAAATATTATGGACGTAAAGACTGAACTTATTTCGCCCATCAACACTTCAACTAATAGTTATAAGGCTACCTTTAGATTGGATACAGCTTCTTACCTTGATAATAACTCCATGTTGTTATTTAAGGCAGTTGCCAAAGATGCCACCGTTGGAGCCGACCAAGTAAGATTTAATGCCTTTAATGGTTGTTTAGGTGCGATTGACCGTGTTCAGATGAGACTTGGTGGTTATACAATTCAGAACTTAAGTGATGCTGGTTTGTGGGCTACCTTAAACGTTCTCTATGCTCAGCGTCCCGATGTTCAGAATAAGTATTGGTCACATTACTTCCAAAATTGCCTTCAAGCTGGTGTCGCCAGTTCCACGGCTGATGCTGATTTAGCCAAATCCAGTGATGCGGGTAAGAATGCCACAACTGGGTCTTTTGTAATTAAGTCCGCTGATAATGGTGTTGATTATGGTGCCGCAGCAAACGGTGATGGTGCCAAGGTCAATAACTGTAGAATTACTGAAACAGCTGATAACAATTTCTTGTGTGCTATCCCACTCAGTGTAATTGTTCCAGCTCTTGCTAACAGAACTTTACCTTTATTCTTATTCGAAGATTATCGTGTTCATATCGATGTTTTCTTTAATCAGAAAGCTAGTGAATATGCCAACAGATGCCCAGCCGCTGGTACTGGTTCAGCTGCTAACCTTGCTTGTACCGATGGAGATATTAAATTTGCCGAAGTTCAGATGCTTGTCGACTATCTTATCTTACCATCATCAGTTCAAGATGAGGAACGTGCCGAGACTGCTAAGGAAGGTGGATATAACCTTGAGTTTATGAATACTGTTAATGTTAAGAAGCGTCTTCCCGCTGCTCAAGCTAATGTCACTCAGCTTGACCAACATCGCATCAATAGTGAAAACCAAGAAGTTCACTATGTTCAGATGACTCGTAAGTTTGAAGCCGACCAAGGTGCTAACTCCAATAAGGTCTTACTTGGACAGCGTGTTGACGGTGTTTCCATCGAAAACATTCAGTTTTCAGTGAACGGGGTAGATACTTATCCCGAACCATACTTTTCACCAATCTCACAGTATAACCAGCTTTGCGACACACTTGCTGGTGATTTAGAAGTACCTAAACCACTTTACTGTGCTGATGTCAATACCCAATATAGTTTACTTTCTGCCCCCGAAAGTGGGCTTCATGGTAAGTTCAAACCATTAGGTCTTTCGCTCAGAAATGGAAATGGTGGAATTAGATTCTCGGGTAAACAGATTGCCAGTTACCCAATTGTTGCCAAATATTCGAGAAAACCACATCCAATAGTAAACAGCAATCCTCTTGGTGGCGGTGCTTCTAATATTGCCTTAGCTGAAACTGGTGCTATGGATGTCAACTACTTCGTTGGTATGACACGTATTGCTAACATCAAAGAAAGCCCTCGTGGTATGTTAGTCAATGTTGTCAATTAATTTAATCAATTTTTTTACAGTTTACTTTATATTATAATAATCTAGTATTATAGTATAATGTCAACTTCATACATAGATGTCAATTCTACTAATTCATTTGTAAAGAACAGTGAAACAAACGCATCTTGGAGATATAAGCTCAAAGAACCCATAAGATTACCAGCTAATACGGAGGTTGCCGCATTAAGTTCTTTTATCAATTTTAAGGGAATTGTTGGTCAAGCTATCGATATTAAAGAGGATATTGAAGAGGAAGTAGCGTTTGGATATTACCATGTTGATACTTTTTATGAAAGACCAGTGCCTACCACAGCAGCCGCTACTTCTAATACAGCTTTTGGAGCGGGAGTCAACTCGATATTAGAAGATGCTTTTGCTAGAATCAATTTTCAAGAAGGTACTGGTCAAGTTTCAGCAAATGCCAGTATTACAGTGGATGGAACTCAAGTTGGTTTTACTGAGAACATGATGCCTCTTATGGGAGGTATCAGAATCAATATTGGAAATGTTCTTATGGTGCCAGTCACAACAAGAGTGAAAATAGTAATCAAAAAAGGTGTTTATTCCGTTAAACAGCTTTCAGAAAATATTTCAGACCAAATGAATGGTCGTAAAATTGCTGAGTTTGGTGATAAAAGTTCAGTCCAAACAATGATTGAAAGGGGTAAATATCGAGGTGTTCCAGCTAATAATACTACTACACGTATTTTTGACTATTTACCAAATGTGGGTGCTATGGCTGCTTATGCTGGTCAGACTTTTTTTAATAAAGATTTAGATTTTAATAACTCATTTTACCCATTAAATTATTTGGGTCAATTTGACAACTTTACTGATTTTGGTTCTGATGGTAGGTTTGTCGACGGTGGGACAACAGTTGGCACTGGTAACCTACCTAGAGTTGTAGCAGTTAGACCTAAAGTTGCTAAACAAATTTTTGATAATTTTAAAAATATTGAACTTGATGGTACTGCCCCTCTTTTTACAAATACTGAGGGAACTCCAGCTTGGTCATTTGGTAATATTGTTGATACTACTGGTACTGGTTTTGCTGCGAAAGAATATTGTATTGCTATGGAAAAACCAGCTCAGATTTCAAACTTACCATTTTCAATTTATGGAACTGGACACATGGTCGGCTGTACTGGTTTCCAACTTGACTTCAATGAAGAGCAACAGTTGTTTACAGTTCAAGGTCTAGCAGAACCGAGACGTGAAGCCACTAACGATAGGATGGGAAATCTAAATCCCGACCCATCTAAAGCTTGTGTTTACATCAGAAGAAACTCACCTCAGCTACAAACTTTTACTATTAATAGTGGTACACCAACTGAAGAAGAAGATTATGGTATTCACTCTTGTCTCGAAGCACCGATGTCTAGGATTGGTGGTTGTTACATTTTCAATTGGGGTGTTGCTACTGCTAAAAGATTAAGAACAAACCATGAAACAAAAACTGGAGATTTTTTGAAATCATTCCAAGATTTTTTCAATAATGAAGAAGAAGCAAAAGAAGCATGGAAGGAAACTCTGTGGTTTAGACTTGGATTCCAATATGACCAGTTTCAAAATACTGACGCTTGGGGTACCAGTAAATTCTATATGGACACAGCTGAGCCAAATGTAGGATTTACAACAGATACTATACTAGATGATTCTACTATTCCTTTTGCCTCAACATTATATTCAAATATTGACTATAACCAGCCTACTAAAGATAACGCACCAGTAATTCCAGCGGGACAAAAATTTGCTAGACCTAATGTACAGAATTTACAAGTATTTAATATGTTAGATGTTAATGTTCCATCGTTAGCACTCAGTAACGCAATAACACCGATAGCAGCTGGACAACCAAATGCTGGTACCCCCGTTACTTGTGTGTTACCATATAACGGTACCTTTTTTGATACAGCTGTAATGATAGGGGTTTTAAGTAGTGAAGTTCCAACCCAAGCAGATAAACTTCCAGCCTTAAGTACTGATGGTTATTTACTTATCACATCACCAACATTCCAAAATAATGACCAAATATCAAACGCATGTCCCGTATGTTTACTAGATATGATGCCGTTGTCTGCTCTTAGTAACCAAGATTTTGTTTCAGATAAAAATGAACTAATCCATGTTTTAAGTAATGAAAAGGTTATCGATAGTATTGAAATCCGAGTTCTTAGACCCGATTTAACTGAACCTATTTTAGATACTAATAGTAGTGTTTTGATAAAAATTACTACACCAGCTCAGACCGTACCAAACTTATTAGCTAATGCTCAACTTAGTACCGCTGAAAATGCTGTTATACAACAAGAGCAAGATAGTGAAAAGAAAGCAAGTAAGAAGAAATGATTATATATTATATGAGGTAAAATCAATATAAAGAGGAATGAATGTAGTATATCAGAATGATTAGAATTGAAGATGACAACTATGGTGTTATGTATCTTGCTCCACTCTGTAATAATTGGTATGTACAATTTGATGAAGATTATCCTTATTATGTGCTTTTAAATAAAAGAAAGATTGTACAATGTACTAGAGATGTACCCCATTGTGTATGGGAAAAGATTTAACTTTAATATATATATATTATTTTACCTCATAAAAACAAGTGGGCAAAAAATGACAAAAATGACGTTTTTTGCCCCAAAAAAGAAAGTATTGCCATATAGACAGCCTATAGAAATAACTTTGAAAAGTGGGGCAGAAAACGTCATTTTTGTCATTTTCTGCCTTTTTTAAAATATACTCAGAATGTATATGGTAGATTGTGGATTTAATAATTACGACCAGCAAGAACTTTTCATAGAAGGTTTTTCAATAATACATTATGAGGAACCCGAATATGACGACTATGACCCATCATTTGTTTACCGCTATCCGATTGAACTTGATAGTGATGCTTTTTGGTGGAATACCAGTGACCCGACTGAGGTTAGCTTTAATTTTAGCGTTAGTTTTGTCTGACCATAANACCCATCGACTCATGAATCCACTAGTTTTCATTCCGCTTTTTTTCCAATCTTCACCCATCTTAGAGTGACGTTTTAAATAATTCTTCTTTTTTTCTTCGGTGGCTCCATCGGCAAAGGTACCTTTTGAACCTTTCATACCAAATGTAACCGTTTTTATTTTTTTACCGTTTTCGGAGTAAATAGCTTTTAATCTTTTTTGTCCATCATTATCACTAATCACTAATTCCATTATATAAATAACACATATTTAAATAATGGGTTTATTCATCATTTGTATTACAAGAACTTTTACAGCACGTAGATTTGAATTTGATAGCATTGATGACTTTTACTAATCCATTAAAAATGGTAGTAAGTAATTTAATTTCTTTGTCAGTATCTGTCATCTAATATATATAAATATATTTATTGAACAGAGGCACGAACAATACTAGTGGGGTCAATCGCAGAAGTACTAGCAGCAACTGGCACAATTGACTCTTGGTTTGAAACGTCTCCCTTTTTTCCTTTGAGACCTTCTACGAGACCAGCAATTGCCATCGCAAGTCCAGCAAATTCGCCCACCACGGGGATTGCGTCTAAAACGCCACCCGCAGTTTCAAGAGCAGACTGTAATCCCACCTTTTCAGCAATCTGACCACCAACATTAGATAATGTTTCTTTAAGTCCACTACCTAACACTCTAGCTCCGACTTTTGAGCCACTACTGATTCCATCCTCAAGTACCGATGAACCAGCATCTTTAACAGCCGCTGTCCCCGCTTGTCTAGCAGCTTGGGCAGCATCATCTCCAGTAGATAAAGCACTTCTTGCTTGAGTGACAGCATCACTATCACCAGCAGAACCCTCACCATTTACTGGTGCGGCATCACTTGGTGCTTCGGCACCCGAACCACTATTTTGGTCTAATTCTTGTACACGTTGTTTAAATATATCAGATTGTTCAGACCTAGTTGGGACATCAGCATCATCACCAGCCGAAGGTGTTTGGGATTCAACTGATTGACCATCAGAAGTTTGTTGAGGTGCTTGAGGTTTAACATCCGCAAGAACTCTTTCAGCTGGTTTAAGTAGATTTTTACCAGCTTCATCAACTTGACTAGATTCAGCTAATGGATTACCTTCAATATCTAATCCTTGTGCTTTATTTTTAGAAAATACTCGTTGAGCCATGTCAGCCCATCTTCGAGTTTGTAAAGCTTCGGGTTCATCAATTGTACCAACCTTAAAATTTAAATCAGAAGATGGTTCAAATGAATCTACTTCACGTGCTTCACCAAAATTTGGACCCGAAGTTTCGGGAGCAGATGTCGAAGTTTCGGGAGCAGAAGAATCTACAGATGCGTTTGTTGATGGAGTAGATGAAGCACCTTCAGAAGCTTCACCTTGAGCATCTCTAAGATTACTATCCAATCTATCACTTGTAGCTGCGGGGTCATCAGTAGCTGTTCCAGTTGGTCCAGTGGGAGCATCCCCTTCACCTTCCGCTGGTGTGGGCTTGTCACTAGCTGCTCCATCGTTGGCGGCACCATCTTCTTCGTCATCTTCGGGTTTATTATCTGCTAACTTCTTTTTACCAGCTTCACCTAGTTTCTTTGCTGCTGCTTTAAGTCCATCTTTTCTGTATTTACGATAAACAGTGCGACCTAAATGGTAGGCACCAGCTAATCCACCGACTGCGGAACCAGTGGTCTCAAGTGAATCAGCTATACTCTGAGTTGCTTCGGTTACACCAGCGGCTCGACTTTCAGCAACATCACGCATCATTCCTTCGATTTGGTCATGTCTTGCTGATATATTGTCAGCATGGGAATCAATCAATGCTTGTAAACTCATTTATATACTAATAGAATATATTTTAATTATCGGTTTCATCATTATTGTCTGTTAATGCTTCACTAGGTTTCATTTTTTCATACTCATCTTTCCTACTATAAACAATTCCATCGTTAAAGTTACGTCTCATTTCAAGACTATCCACATTTAAAAAAGCAAAATCAAAAGGGTTTATACGACATTGTTTATATAACTCCATGAATTTCTTAGAACTTCCACCAAAAAAATCATAAGCTTCTGAAATCTTCTTTGTTTCTTTTTCAGATATTTCACCAGCAATAATTACTCCTTTTGCCATAGTACGAGTAATTACACTCATATATTTAAAATACTGAAGAGTTAGGATAATACTCAATTGTCCTTCTTTCCCAGTATTATTGTTTTTAATATGACGGTATTTTGTTATTAAACTTGAAAACTTATCTACTTTACCATTTTTAGATTGTCTAAATCCTTCGTTAATAGCATCATCTAAAACTAATAAATAACGTTCGCCATTCTCATCATTTTCAACCATATTAATAATTTCATTTAATAGTTCATCTGAATATTCAGTAAACACAAAATCAAAATGGTCAACCATATGACTCATGATAGGGTCGCTCAAAGCCGTCGGACTCACTAGAATCTTAACTCCGAAATCATCCCGATAGAATCTTGGTGATAAAGTCAATGAATTTAAAATACAAGATTTACCAGCGGCAACACGTCCGAGAATTACTAAAAAGAATGGTATTTTTGGTAGGGGATATTTATCTACCACATTCAATTTGTCTTCATCAACCTTTACTGGATAGATATTTAAATCCTTACAATCGCAGTTACTCATATACTATTACTTGAGATTATTAACAGAAAAATATAACAATTTTAAAATATTAGTAGATATTATAAGTGTCATGCCACCCAAAAAGGATGCTAAGACTGGAATACCAAAGAAATATGTACCCGACCAATTATCAAAAGCAGACCGAGCTAAACAAATAAAAAGCATAAAAGAGCAGAAACCTAGACCAAAGGTTGAATCATTCAAGTCCAAGCGGTCTAGTCATGTAGTAAAGTTTGAAAAGAAGTATGGTAAGAAAATTACGGATGATGAATTTATTAGTAAAAACATCATCAGTAAAACGGGTATTAATGAAATTATGAAGAAAGGAATGGCGGCGTATTATACTGGTGGTTCCCGACCAAACCAAACCGCTCAATCATGGGCTAGAGCTAGACTAGCTTCAGTAATTACTGGAGGTAATGCTAGAAAAGTCGATAAAGCGATTTGGGAGAAATATAAAAAAATTTAAGAAAGATATATGACTGAAGAAATGTCCCCTCAAGAAATTCGTGAAACATTCGCCGCATCGTTTCCATATGATGATTTCATGATGAACTGGCTCTGCGACCAATTATTTTGTAGTGTAACCGATGTCGAGCAAGAGCTATATGTTCTAAATGAAGAAGAACTTGAAGAATTATATCAAGATTACATTGTTGCTTGTGAACGTTATCTTGATAGGTCAGAATAAATCATTGTACATGTTGTTAATAGTACCAGCACAACAATCATGTAAGCCATCGATGTCATCGATGTAATATCCGTTTGTTGTCATATATTGAGTGATATAGTGTTCCATCTCGTAATAGTTATCGAGTAAGATTGTGAGCTTGTCAGTGGTTTCGAGTTCGACTGTCTGTGTGATTGCTTCCATTTTATAATATATAACATTGAATTCTTTTTAAGTTGATTTTATAAATATAATATAAAATTAAAAGTCAGTATATAACGATGAAAAGTTGTCAAGAGCATATTCCTTGAGGTACTTGCGTTGGTAGCCCATGCCATTACGCTTCCAATAGACAGCATAATCATCCCATTCTGCGAAAAATTCAAGATGAGTACCAGCTCGGTATTCGGGGATTTCCATTGAATCTAAATCAAAGTTTGTTGGGCTGATAATGGAAATGACCTTGTCAAAATGGACTGAAGGAATCTTGTTGGACTTAAGAGTCTTAGTAGTGTCAAGGTTAGTAATAATGTTAAGTACATCGTTCATGATGCGAGTTTCAAATTCCTCTTTGAATCCGAGAGGAGCATAGTCTGAGTGTGAGTTGATTTCGTCAAGTGAGGTAAAAGTGTTCATTTTCTTATTAACTTATTTACAAAACTA
>JGI24003J15210_10000244_pt1 | contig 23344 bp, 12 predicted proteins | sample LinPmetageLP28_FD_15210 | JGI IMG/M metagenome (IMG submission 15210)
AATTTGCTGAAGACATGGCTCGTGGAGCTATATCGGCTGATGAAACTAGAGCGAAAATGGTTTCAGTTGGCCAGCAAATGTCTGAGGCAACCCGAGGAATGGAGTTTGATGTTGCCGTTGATACACTGAAAGCAATGTATAGTCTTAGTCAGCAAGATGCTTCCAATCTTGTAATGCTTAAGGATATCGCTGTAGCAGGCCCTTCTAACGATAGAAAACTTTTATCAACAGCAGAAGATAACCAAAAAACTCTTAAGAATCAAACTGAATTAGCTAATAAGTATTACGAAAAAATAGCTCCCATGACATTAGATGCGGTGACAAATTTGATGTTACCTTTAATTCAAATTTCTCAGGGTGTTAACCTCTTCGCAGCCGTGCAAACAGGAAGTAAGTCATTTTTAAACTTGGCGGGAGGAGCAATTCCTGCAAAATCCCAGAAGGCGATGACTAAATTAACTCACTCCAATATTTTAACTAATAAGGGGCAAGTAGCACATTCAGCCTATCTTAATACTTTTAATACCAAGAGCACGGGAGCAATTAAAAACTTAACAGAGGCGATTAAAACTAGGATGCCACGAAACTTTGGGTCTGCATTTAAATCACCCATGGGGGTAGGTATGCTTGGTATGGGTGCAGCGGCGTTAGGCCAAGGTCTCGGCGGACAGGAGACCACGGCAGGTAAGCTTCTTGGCAGCGCAGGAGACCATTTGGGAAATGTTGCTATGGCTCGAATGCTAGTACCAAAGCTCCCCACCTCAGCCAAGCTTCTGGGAGGAGGATTAGGGTTTTCGCTGGCAGGCGAAGCCTTGAGTATGGCAAAGACTGGTCTAGGTATTGAAGAGAAGGAAGGGCTTGATGCAGGAGATGCTATGGACGTTGGATCAATGGCCCTTAAGGGTGCGGGAATGGGATCTATATTTGGTGTTGCTGGAATGGCTGTCGGTGGTGCCCTGGGAGGTCTTTATGGATTGTTTAGTGAATACATGGAAGATGACTCTAAAAACTCTAAGAGTATGTTAGAACTTGCTAAAAAACGAGAACTGAAAGAAGAAAAGGAAAAGGCTTCCGATGCGAGAATGCGAGCAGCTACACAGAGATCCGATTTCATTCTTATGGGAATTGTCGATAGGGTAAGAAAGTCGGAATCAAATTTAGCTGGGTCCGACAGTAAACAAGTGGCCGAACTTCTCCAGGATATAAAGGACTTACATATAAAGAGAAATCGAGACGCTAACATGTCAGAAACTGGAAAGCAAGGAGACCTTAACGGAGGCTAACAACAATGAGTACTACAGGAAGAGCGATATATACAGATTTATCTAATCCAAATAAGCCGGAGATTAGAGCTAGGCTACTCCAAGAAAGGTCATTTCTTCTTTTCGAATACTTCGGTTCGGGGGATCAAGTAACAAGAGCACACCTTCCTTTCCTTCAAAATATAACTATTAACGAAGATGGTAAGGCTAATCTTGCAGAGTATAACTTACTAGGTAGAGCGGGTCAACTGTTTTCATATGGTGGTGCTGATTCTAGAAAGCTTAAATTAGACTTTGAGATGAGCTTTCTACATCTTTACCACTTACAGGAAACTGAAGGGTTTACTGAGAGGTTTAAGCAAACTATTAAGAATAAAGATGTAGAGGCTGAAAGAAGGAGATTCACTCCCTCAAAGGGCTTAAGCAATACCCCAGCACTCGGTTCTGCATATAACTATGGCAACCGCGCTAAATTAAACTTCTTTAAAAGTTTAGGGTTGTCTGTAGATCGAGTCAAAGCTCTTGCGGAGACAGCCGCTCGTTATGGAAAAAGAGGGCAAAGCTCTAATTTTTACAGCGTGAAGAATACAGACTCAGACAAAGTTGTTGATCTGATGATGTATTGGGTAAACCTAATAAGATCGAGTGTGCTTAATGACTCTAGAAATACGGTGTTTGGACCTCCATTGGTAAGGCTTAATCATGGTCCCATGTATATGAACTCTCCTTGTTTGGTGGAGAACTATAAGATAGCAGTAGATAAAACTTCTAACTATGATCTTGAGACACTTTTACCTCACACCATAAAAGTTAGTATGTCTCTTGTTGAATCAAGGGCAGGCAACTTTGGAGATTACGCTATGGGAGACCCTATAGAAGGTGATAACCTAACGGGTTGGGAGTCTATTATAAATGAAAATGTTCTTGATGCTATGAATTATAATATAGACACCTCCGAGGATTAGACTAATGAATTATAAGAATCATTTAAGAATAGGTGGATACATCGTAAAACATAAAAATAAAGATGTCTCCACTAATCTCGCTTCATTAGAGTTTCGAGAATTTATAGAGGGTCTTGATAAGCAGGATTTTACTATTGGGACCATACCCCCAGGATATGAACATAGAGCAGATAAAATCTCAAATCTTTTCTATGGTACTCCAAACTTAGACTGGATGATTTGTTGGACTAACAACATTAGCGACCCTTTCCAACAGTTAAACGTGGGGGATAGGATTAAATTAGTAAACCTATGATCACTCCAAACATAATTGTAACAAAAAAGTTTGATACTATGAAGCGTATCTTTTTTGGTCCTCAAAAATTAGGGGATGCAAAAATAAATAGCTTGGATCAGGTCATGCAGAATATAAGAGAGGAAGAATTCGACACAGACTTTTTAATCTGCGCTCCAGGTAAAAACCCTAATCTAATTGAAGCCGATTTAAATATTCCTGCTAATGCTAATGCTAGAGGTTACCTAAACTTAAAGTTTATAGAAACCAATGAAATACTAGAGTACTTTCTCCTTACTACTAAACCTATTGACACATATCTTAATTCAGCATTCGAGTTGCTTGCTAAGGCTAACATACCTTTAGGATCAAGCCTTAAGCAGCTAAATAAATTTTATGTTTCTTTTGGAACAGGGGATGATCTAGGTGAGTGGGCTGGTCCTTTTGAGGTTAGTCTGGGAGCCGCTCAGGTAGACTTAGATAAGAATGTAAAGGTAATAACCCTAGGGTTCCTAATGGGATCTCTTCAGGGGATCAAAGCTTATACTAAAAAATTCCATGGTGCCTTAGGGTTTGCTGACGGCGACAAGATGAATCCTCCCCTTTCTAGGGGTTCAAAGGTTAAGTTAAACGCCAGTGTGTGGATGTCTAAGGGGTTAAAGCCTACTAAGGGACCAAGAACTACTCGGGATCCTTCTAGGAAGAGATGTTTATTGCCTCCCTATGGTTGGAATACCTATATTAGGCACTTGCTTAGAAGATACTTAGGGCAGGTATATGGCGACCCCTACAGAATAATGATTATTTTGGGGGATGATATGGATAAGATATTTAATGATCCTCTTACAGGCTCAGAAAGTAAGGACTTCTGTAGAAACTATCAGGGAAAACTAAAGGAGTTTGGGATAACTCTAGGATTAAAAAAGCCTGACGCAAGTAATAAAGGTGAAAAAACTTCAAGGGGTGGAGGTCCTCCTGAAGTGGTTACAGTAGGAGGTAAAGATGTTACCATTGATGGTCAGTTTAATGTAGACGATTTGGCGGCGAGTAGACTTCGTATGGATCAGCGGCACAGGGGGCCAGAGTATAAAGAGTATTCATCAAACCAGGAGAGAAGTGGAAGCACTCAAGCTATTCAAGAGAAGATGACCGAATACAAAGAGTTATGGGATAGCGACTACTTACTTACTGAGTGCTACATTAGTATGGGGATGAAAATAGACGTTAACCCTTCTGTGAAGACACCAGAGTCCGCTTTAGATCCAATCTTTGAATTCCTAGGAGCTTTAAGGAAGAATCAATTAAGGTCCACTACCTATGGCTTATTTGAGATTAATGATGTAGAAATTAACGATTTCATTAATCAAAGTTGTGGAGGTCCGATGCACGAACATAAAACAAGTAGGTTAGTGTTTGGGGATGTGGATCTTATAAAGAGACTTATCTACTTATCCGATGAGGGTAAGACGAAACCAAGCAATGAAACGGCTTACAAGAAGGCTTTCTCGGATGAGGCACTAGACGATATTGATTGGGAGTCTTACCAAAAGAAGTTTAAAGATACCATACTTCTTAGAGAAAGGAGACAAACTTCATCATTTAAAGAGAAGTTAGATTTCGGTCCATTTACTAAGGAGTTTAAAGAGATTGAAGATCAGAAAGATATTATCTTTATGCATGGTGTTCGAAACTCAAATGTTATATCTGTAAACTTTAAAAAAGATTTTGCTCAAGGAGAGTTAATGTCTTATGAAATGGAATCTATAAGAAGAAATCCCTATCTAAACAATTTTACTCAATTGGCTGTAATTGACGATACATTCAATATCAAGCAGCTAATTGAATACTTAGACACTAAAAAGATTTTTGTAGATGATTTGGATCAATCAAGATTTAATTTGGCAAAGTGGATAGAGGATCAGGAAACAGCAGACAGTGAAGAATTTAAAGAATATAGAAGTCGGGTGGAGGCTACTGATGCGAAAATAATCAACCAGAGCTTAGTATCTAAAGACGAAAGATTTGCTGATTACATAGACTTAATTATTGGCTACAAAAAGTTGCTTAAGAGTGATTACAGAGATGGCTTACAGGTGGAAGTTCCTTATACTGACGATAATATAGCAGACGGCAAGAGTAGAATATTAGCCACGATGGCCGACCTCTTTGAAAAGGTGCAAAAAAAAATCATAGGGCTGCAAATAAAGACCCTTCCATTCTTCAACCAGAAAGCTTACTTTAACAGAGAATGCTATTTCTTCAGTCTTTATAACAACATTATTTCATCTTCTAGGGATAACTCTGATAAAATTCCTTCAACATTTCTTAATGGTAATTATATCACGCATGGTTCGAGGCACTTTATGAGTGCTAACAACGCCTTTTCTGAGTTTGTATTAGCTAAACCGGGTAATCCAGGTGAAGATCCCATTCTCTCTAAGACTAGGGAACTTATTACGGGCGAATCAAGTGAAGAAACGAAATCAAAAAAGCCTCGTGCTACGAGTGGTCCCAATAAGGCGACTTTGCCTAAAGAGGGAAAGAGGCAGGCAATAGCAAACCGACTACAAATGCAAACCTTTGACTCAAATACTGGAGAGGTAATACCGGGAACTGTGGTTCAGTAAAGCCTATAATAAATTGTTATGAAAATTGTAAAAGGAAGAGTAGTATCTGACGTTTCTCCTAACGAGGATGGTTCTTTTTGGATTGAGACTGAGAATCGAGGTGAAGCGGTAAGGGTTGCCTATACGTCTCCTAGTTATAATATTAACAATGGAGGAATCTTCGCTCCTCCTATAATCGATTCTTATGTTCTACTGTATGAGAACGATAATCCTAAAGGTAATGAACCACCCTTTTATTACATGGCTACGATTGTAGATGATCCACCTTTAGACTCTGAAAATAGAATTGAAGAATTTAAAGCGGTTAGGGGTGTTCCTGGTCAATCCTTATATAAGGATAAGCGACCAGTAGGAACCTCCATCGCAAATGGGGATGGTCAGGGATTAGTTAACAAGACTGAATTAAATAATAGTGTAAGAAAGAATTACACAGCCCTTGAGTCAGAGATGGGTGCGTCAATTTCTGCTGGGGAGCAAGGTTGTCAGGTTGTCAATGAGCACAATGACGGAATTGCTGTGCAAGGCGCACCGAATGGACTCTTCCCTTACAGAAGTATATCCATGACTTCCCAGGGTCCGGTGCTTATCGAAGCGGGTGCGTCATACAACGTAACAGTTGGTAAGGCGGGGGATGACATTAATATTTCTAATCTTGCAAATACTCCTGATCTAGGAGGTTGTGGTCTTTCGTCTGGAAACATTAGAATTCACAGCCAGAATAAAGATATTACTCTTAGGACAGGATCTACGGGTGCGATTGCCAACCCTAGGGCAACTCGCAACATAAACATTATTACTCCTGGGGCAGAGATTCAAGTTAATGGAACAACTGGTGGTGTAGTTGTGAGGAGTCTCGGCACGGGTGGTGTATTATTTGAAAGTACCACCATGATTGATTTAAACGCACCTATCATAAACTTTAATGGGGCTGTTAAAATGACTGGAGGTATGCTGAGTATGGACCCAGTGGCTGGAGAGGTATCCATGAACGCGCAAACCCTTAATTTGTATGGTGCACTCGCCGCAAACTTAAAGGGAGGTAATGTCAACGTAAATGGAACGGCTGTTAATGTCATTGGTACAACTCCTCCTGTTGTAGGTTACCCACAGGCTCCTATGTCTCCTCCAACTCCGGTCCCTTATGTAAGGGCGATTCCTGCTATTACACCTCCTGTGGTAATTCCTGTACCTGCAATACCTAGCGTTGTAGTGAGAAACAGTTATGGGGATACCCCTTTAGTATAAAACTAAATATAACGTAGACATGGCAAGTTTCGATTCAAACTCATTTTTAACAAGACAAGCTGGTGGAGAAAACGCCGTAGAAAGCATCGCTCTATCCTTTGGAGTTCCTTCGTGTCTTTTTGAATTAGATATACTGAATGCAAACTTAATACCTACCAGTGTGCTGGTTCCTTTAAAATTAGCAATGGAGGAAGCAGAGGCCAAAACTCAAGCTGTAATTAATAAGATCGCAAGATGGATTAAAGTAAACTTGGGGATCTCTATCTTCCCAGACAGAAACGGTCAATTTGGATTTTTCAGTGGATTAAACAAGTTTGGACAGGACTCAGGAGGGGCTTCGTTCTTGGCTGCTGTTGGAAGTTTGATGGGTACTATTAATGCAGTGGCTGGGGCCGGAGCACAGATATATCAAAACTATCTCAACACCGTGCAGCAGATACAGGATATTAAGAACTGCTTTGGTCAACTTCAAGCGTTCCTAAGTAACTCTGGAGAAGGTACTGCTAGAAACAACGCGAATTACCAAGCTGCCCTTCAGGGTGAGAATGCTTTTGCTCAAGCACAGTTAGCAGAAGCTCAAAAATTTCAAGAGAAAGCCGTAAACGTTATTCAAGTTATTAATACTGTTTTAGGTCAGAGAGAGCTAGACCCTAGCTTAGAGCCTAGGCTTATTGACGCACCTATTGGGGCTACAGAGAGCGTCTTCAGGCTTCAGGCAGGCCCTCCAGAGGCCGTCAATGGCAAGTTCATACTATCTGTGGATGGATTATACTACGACACCTCAAATGGTCTTATGCCAGCCCTCATGGAGTTGGCTAATAAGAAGAAATCTCTAGAAAGAGAAAAGTATTGGAATCTATCTTATGATCCTAACATAGGTGGAAGAGGTAATCAATTAACGTCTGAAAACATTAAGTACTATTTCAATAGTCTTTTTGATCCTACCATCATTGATGAATCGAAAGCTCTACGTAGATTCTACGATGAGGACAGGCTTCTTTTAAGTATCAAGGGTCAAAGGGATAGAAAGGTCTTTGATGTTTCCTCTGATATTTCAGAAATGACCGCCAACGGTTCTGCAACAATCTTAATTGATAACATGAAGCAAACCCTAATTTCGGAAGCGGCTTACTTTAATGAAAAAGCAGATAAGAGAAAGAAGCAAATTGAACTGGCGGTCAAAGCTCCGGTGCTATACGGAAAAGGTCCTGTTTATTCTCCTGGTAAGATACCGATTAATGATTTTTCTTATCTAGAGGGTACCAACTTTATGATAGGTGTAGAAGAGCAGAGAAAGTTGGTTATCAAGCAGGATGATGTTGAAGGGGTAGTCCTTCCTTTAGACGTTAAATACACACAAAAGATTGAATCACCCGACCCAGTAATTGTTGATCATCTGTTACTAGCTGGTATTGCTAGGGGTGCAATTATCGATCATGCTGCTCCCGCTTCAGGTGGTCCTGTATTATCAATAACCGAAACCCTTATTGAAGACAACTTAATAGCTCTTTATAACTTGCTTTCGGTTAAGGAGACAACTTCTAATAGTTTAGAATTTGGTGTATTTAATAGTTCGGAAAATGGAAAAAACTACAACGCTAAAATTGTAGGAGATGCATCAGGGTTACTTAAAAATGGGTTAGGAACCGCTTATCTAGAAGGGGTTAGTGCTAATTCTTACATTAGGCTTCCCGCAGTAAAAGAGCTTCAAGATTTATTATATAATAAATCTGGAGGAACCTTTGAAGCCTGGATTCAAGTTTCTGGATTACAGGAAAATTCCTCATATAACCTGTCTTCCACCTTAGGTGATGTTAGTGGCTTATATAGATTAATCCTTGCTAATGAAAACGTAGGTATGGCTAGTGGCGCAGAGCCTCAGAAAAATATAGAAGAGATGGGCCTTGACGAGGGAACCTCTTTTGTCAGAGGTATGATCATGGGCTTCACTAGAGACCGCAGATTTGCAGGCAGAGGAACTGTTGGACGAGCCGCCAGTAATGAAGACTTTGATAATCCTGCTTCCGCAGCAGCATTTGTTATAGCTCCCACACAATCCTATAACTCTTCTAGTCTTGGGTTTATTAATAAAGAACCCTGTAACGCGAACAACACGACTTGGCATGGTCTCACGATTCCAGTAAGTTCTATGGTTGAAAGCGTTGCTTTTACTGACTGTGGTACCGCCTTCTGTCACTTAGCAGTCACCTTTAATCCTGCAATCGATAAGGTCAGTGTTTACTTAGATTCTAAACTTCTTTCTGTTTCTGGTTACTACGATACCTTTGGAACAGGAAGGAGGCTAGCTCCAAAGATACCCTCCTTAACTCTATCAAGTTCCTTCGAGTATTCTGGTGAAGGACCTAATCTAGATAGATTCTTTACTCCTTGGATTGTTGGAGGGGGCTATACCGATGGCTGTCCTGCGGGAATTGGGAAAGATCGGTCTATTGGAGGATTCACAGGAGGAACCTACGGGGGACTCACCAGTGGATTACAAGGAAAGGTAGGTGGATTAAAGTTCTACTCTAAACCATTAACTAGTTCTGAAGTGACTCAGAACTATAACGCTAATAAGAATTTCTTTAAATTTGTTAAACTCATATGACCGTTTCTGACACAGTAAAAGTTTATGGCAAAGTTGCTCCGAGGTCTGCTACCTCAATCGTGGATAATAAAGTTGTTGAGCTTGCAGGTCTACGATACCCTATTCCAAAGTTACCCGAAAGAGGCTACTTTTCTAAAGCCGTAAACGTAAAGCTCGTTAGGTCTGGATTAAGGGATGTTATTAGGACTGTACCTGGGGAGAGGTTCATGCTGCCAGATTATGGTTGCAATGTTAGAAACTTTTTGTTTGAACCTTTAGATGAAGGAACTTTTTTAGCAATAAAAGACGATGTAAACACCAGCATTCGTAAATACCTAAAGAAAGTTACTATAGGTAAACTACAGGTCCTTAAGTCTGGGGAAACTGGTTTAAAAGTAAACTTATACTGTGCTTATAATGACGCACAGGTACCCTACTTTAGAGTTGGAGTTAGAGTCTAATGGTCGTATTCTCAGGAACAGTACAGTCGGATTACCTAAAGTATTTACCAACACAGTTGGAGAATAAAGTTAAACTTATAGACTTTGCAGCCGCCGACTTTAAAGGTTACAGGGATAACTTAATTGAGTATGTAAAAGCTACTTTTCCTTTAGATTATAACAATTTCGAGTCTTCTGACTTTGGTACTCTTTTAATTGAGCTTATGGCGGCTGTTGGGCATATTCAATCTAACAAGGCCGATTACCTAGCGAATGAAAACTACTTAGGAACTGCTAAGAGCAGAGACAGCGTAAAGAGACTGTTAGAGCTTATTGGAGTTCGTATGAAGGGTCCAATTTCATCAGCGGCAGACGGGCAAATTCAAGCCGAAACTAGTGACTCATCAGTTACTTCCATAGAGCTTTCTGAAGATCAAAGAACTTTCACAATAACTTCTCCAGAGGATGGTGGTAGTCTTAGCTTCACTCTTTATAAATTAAACAGCGATGGAACGGTAGACCTCGACAGGGCGGCTACTGATTTAATTGTTAATGCGACAGTTGATTCTTCGGTAGTTACAGTATCAGACTTAGTTATACAGGAAGGGGCTTTAGTCGTAGAGTCTGGTATCTTTAATTCTCCTGATAGTATTAAAGAAGTTCAGTTAGGTCAGGCACCATACATTGAGAGGAGTGCCCAGGTCTTTATAACTGGATCAACAGCAACTCAAGGAGTTTACAAAGAAGAAGACAACATCTACTTTGCATCAGGAGGTACTGATAAGGTATTTCAAATTTCCACAGATGAGAATTTTAGAGCATCTCTCTTGTTTGGAGATAATAGCGTCGGACAAGCACCGGCTGTAGGAGATCGTTACACTATAACTTATAGAATTGGAGGTGGTTCTAGGGGTAACGTTGCTGAGAGCTACATAAATGTTCCGGTAACGGTGACTTTAAAGACTTCTGACACTCCAGATATAACAGGCGTTGAAGGAACTTTAGAAAATACGAGTTTAGCAACGGGTGGTAGAAATGCCGAAACAATCGAAAGTGCTAAAAGGTATGCTCCACTTTACTACCGCAGTCAAGATAGGTTAGTGACTCTTGAAGACTATAAGGCTCATGCTAATAGTTTTGCATCTAATTATGGATCTACAGGGAAGGCTGCTGCTGTTGTTCGTAGGGCTTTTTCTTCTGCTAACATGATCGATCTCTTTGTTCTGGAGAAAGCCTCAGATACCCAACTCAGAAGAGCAACTCAAGAGTATAAAAAACAGCTTCTGGAATCTATCCAGCCTAAAAAAATGCTAACAGACGAGGTTGTGGTAGTTGATGGCCTCATTAGAACTTTAGATCTTTTCTTAGTTCTAACCCTAGACTCTAACTATAAACTAGGTCAAAATCAGATCATCCAATCGGCTCGGGAACTTACTCAAAAGTATTTTGATGTAGGCAATACTGACTTTGGAGAAAGCTTTGTTCCACAAGATCTCATTAGGTATATCTTAGATAATGAAACTAACATAAGATATGCTCGCGTTGACAATGTGGAATCTTCAATTAAAGTTGGATTCAACGAAATTATTCAAATGAATAACTTAAATATAACTACCTCCTTTGTCTAATGTCTGGAAAGAGCTACTTACTAAATAAGAACTTTCATAAGCATAACTATTTCGATGCTTTTAAATACATTGTACCTGGGTATATGTATGAGGATGATCGAGAGCATTCACCCAAGGCAGATGATCTAGCAGACGTTATTATTAATTCCAATATTAATTTAGCCAGTAATATATCAAATGTTATCAGTGTTAGTTCCGTCGCTGGAGGATCATCAGAAAATCTTAATACCTTATCAGGTATTACTCCTTATTTCGTAAAGCAAAATAATCTTACTAATATAACAACTCAGGACTTCGAAGATAATATACTCCTGCCTTTGACCAATAAAAGGATGAGCGAGTTCACAACAATAGAGAGTTTTAGCTCATTTGTGGATGGTACACTCATACCTGTTACCAAACTAAACAATCCTAAGTCTTTAGCTACCTCGACTCCAGCCCAAGTTCATAATTACTTGGTCACTAATATGTCTTGGTTATATTTCCTTAACACAACTGGAACGAGCTACGACCCTTCTTCTTTTGTTTCTAACTTAATAGTTAATAATGTTTTTAAAGGGAAGAAAGTAACAACCTCTGATGGTATTCAAGGGTTGATGGAGTATGTGTGGAGAAATAATCTAGTAGATTATTTTCCTAATAGTTACTTTGCCGCTGGGAGCCGTTATGATCTTAGCGGAACTCAACAACTAGACAAGCTTAAAACTTGGATAGATATTATTTATTCTCCTTTATATGCAGACAACTCAGACTTCAGAGTTAGGGATAAATTTGAAACGTTTATTGATGGCAATATTAAAACAACAAGAAAAGTAGAGGATGGTCCTTTCGTAAGGTTTTTAAGAGCTTTATCCTTTCTAGCTTATGATGTTGATAACTTATCTGAGAAACTTAATACCATTTATGATCTAGAGGATTGCCCGGATGAGTTCCTCCCTCTTGTTGCTAAATTGATTGGATGGGATCTTTTCGGAACCGACCCAGATAAGTGGAGACTACAGCTTAGGAATGCTACTAGTATTTACAAGTCTGTTGGAACTAGGAAGGCATCTCAATTCGCTTTAAATACAGTCTTTCCCAAAGACCAATTTCCTATTGAATCAAACATAACTGAATTGTGGGAATCCTATGTTCCTTACATCATTTACTATGCTTTAGCTACGGAGTCAAGTTACTTTAAGGACTATTCCACCTGGACACCTAATCTGTCTTTGCAAATGGGAGTTCAAGGTTATTCCACCTCTAGTATGGAGGGTAATTTAGCACGGGCTACTGATAGAATCATTTATGAGATTTTCCTTAAATTCCCAGACAGCTTTAACATTCCAAATCAGCAAGATGGGTTTTCCTATAGAGGTACCAACAGTGTTATGCCTCCTTACGAGGAGTATCCATACTATGTTAACGTAGAGCTTAACAAGAAAATGATTGACTTTATTGCTGATCGATTGGCTTGTTTTGGAGTTAGCAATAAGTTCGCAATAGATGTAAGCGGATATCTTACTGAGTATGGTTTAGATTCGAATGATGAACCTCGTGACGGTTCCTGGTTATTATTTACCCCTGGATACAACAATCCACCAAACTTTTCAGATATGGTGGATGAATCAAATAGTAAAAATGTAAAGTACTTATCCTTATGGTCTGGTAAGTCTTCACATTTCAAACTAGCATTGAATGCTTCTGATTACGACTTTACAAAAAAGGGATTGATCACAACGGATACCGGGGATGCAGTTGTTATTGCTTCTCAGATGGTTCGTAAATTTGCTCCCGCTCACTCAATACCTTTAATAACACTTGAGTTATCTAATGAAGTTGACAACGTTAATTATAATGACAACTATCATTTACCTCTTGTAACTACTAACTTAGAAGAATCTAAGTCTGGAGGTAACAATAACTATGGAGCCTCAGGTCTTTTTGTAGGGTCTTACAAGAGAGGTCACGGACGTGGATCACAGCAGGTTCTTGAAAGAAAAGACACACAGTCGGCAGTGTCTCCTAGAATTCTAAGTGCAAGCTCTATGGCAGACTTGCCCAGAAGATCATCCAGGAGACGAAGTCTTAAAAATGCAATGCCCTTCCATGGGTATTACGACAGGACTGGGTTTAACATGCCTAACTCCTTCGAGATGGACGCATATCGTTTAAGCGCAGCACCAGAAGGTGCCATTCTGTTAGGCTATAACCCCTCGTCAGCGTCTTTCACTCCGGTAAGTAGTTATATAAATTTACCTCCCATATGGTCACACTGTGAGGATTTAGATTCTACAAATTCATATTATGGATATGCTGTAAATAAAACAATGCCTGTTAGAGGCATCTCCTTTTCCCTATCTAGTGTTCCTAATGACCGAGGACAACTTCCTGATATATATGCAGCTATGCATAATATATCTGAAGAAGAGAAGATTTCTAAAGCTTTTATTCAGTATGGACCTCCTGCCGTAAATAAGGAAATACGTAAACTTGAGGCGATGCCTCGAACTGCTGAGGTTCAGGAGTCTCTACAGAACTTAATAGATGAGCTTAACTTGTTGCCTGATTCCTTCTGGACGAACTTGGCTTCTCAATATACCAATCTAAACATAGATGGGTATACTTTCCCCAAGGATGTTAATGATTACTACAACTTTGACTTTGGGAGAGATCTTTGTAACCTCTACAGAATTTATACGCAGGACTTCCATCAGCATACCTTAACACCTAGGTTCTTATCTACGGATGGTCCAAATATTATATCACATACTTATGGTCCCTTATTGTTTAATCATGACTTTGATTTGCTTTATAACGACGCTGCTGGATCTTTAATTACTACCTCAATAAGTGATGTTAAAGAACTGAAGTCTGAAGAGGCTCCCTTTAACTCAGTTTCCTCCTATGTAGCAGATGGTCCAAACGATATGTATGTAGAGAAGCCGGAGTATGTTTTTTCCGCGCTTATTAAGGGTGTAGAGCTTATCCACACTAGTGGTGTTAGGAGTGATGAGAACTCATTCTCAGTGTTTAGGGTTAGCAAAAAGTCAATGAAGCAAGGGGATGATCCTTACATGTTTGGGAAGACGTTTATCGTCTCTAAAACGAGTGTAGGAGCAATGCCTAGGATTCGACTGGATGTTTGCAAAAAAACCCTTTGGGATGGAGGAGGGGATTATCCTCTAAATAATAACTTCTTACTTCCTGACCATGATTATGAATTAAGTCTTGATACTCTTGTAACAGACAATACGGGAAGAAACTTTGGTGGAAGAAGCGTCGGGGTGTGGATCCATACAAAGCCAGAGGGTGGTAAAATGTGGACTTGCAAACCCAATGGAGAGTGGATTCAACATGGAGCATCAGTTACCAGAAGCCAATTATTAAATACATATAGTAACGTATTTCAGTTCCCTGTTTCGATAAAGCCACTTCAAACTAATCCTACCAATGATGACTTTAAATGTTTAGATGTTGTGGCTGGAGAAATCAGAATTCCTGTTACTAAACTTAGTCAAAAAGACTTTAAAAATTATACTATAAAATTTAATACTAGAAATAGAACAATTATAGAGCCTCAAGATTATAAAGTTACATTTGGAGATGTACATACTAAAGATCAAAATTATGTTATAGAGGTGTTCCTGCTGCCCGGAATCCAGTCAGAGAACTTCTTAGTGTTTGATAACGTATTTGTTAAAGACTTAACAATGAAGAAAATGTCTGAGAGACATCTTATTGGACCCAAGGCAAATCCATTAATTGAGTTAAACGTAGACCCAAGTAAGGGAGTTGAACATCGATATGAAGTGTCTAAGGAAAATCTTTTAACCATATTTAAATATTTCAACATACTCTCAGGCAAAAATCGAACGACTAGCACCACATCCAGAGACTCTACTAAAACTGAGTCTATAATGGGTAAGGACGGCGGTTCAAAGATAACTTACAGATACAAGACTACATGGTTCAACCCATCGTTCCAGAATGGAACTCTTGATGAGATAAAAATATTCGAAGCCAGTGGGCTGTAATTGAGGCATAATGTTTGTAGACGGATTTGGAGAAATACTTACCGATATACTAACGGTTAACCCTGCATTAAGTAGTGTCAATACTCACTTCTTAGATGCTTCTAACTATACCTTCCAGGCTGTGGCCCTTGGGAAAGACGCAGCCGGTTACAACTTTCACGCTCATAGCCCCAACAGTATAACCCTTGAATACACGAATGGCGTAGTAGCATCTGGTGTAAGTGGTGCTACTTTCAATAATATTAATGGAGACAGTGGTCAAAATGTCATAGCTAAGAATTTTATTAATGCTGGGAATTATGTTAGCTCTTACTTAGCCAGTGCTACTCAGTTACACTTTATAGATACCTATGATTCCTTAGCTATTTACCCATCTCCCGAGCATACACGACTTGAATATGCATCAACCAGAACTACTACGGCATCCTCCTTCTCTGCTACCCTGCCTGACTTAGGTCATTACCCTAACGCCTACATGGATAGTTCGGTTAGTAGTGCTTGGAATGTTTTGGGAGCATATGCTCCACCCTCCGACGCTGGTCAAAGATTCATTCTAATTGATAGAGGTGGAAGTCAGATAGCCAGTGGTATTCTTAGTGGAATGTATAATCACAATAAGGTTGTGGATAAGGATGGGTTTATAAAGGTTAGCCAAGCTAGTGCCCTCGCAAGGACAAATATTCTCTCTTCTCTGGTAGATGGGTGTGTGATGTTTAGCTCTGTTGCGGATGGTATAAGTCCTATATCTGGGACAGCCGCTATGGCAGTCGTTCCTCAACATGGGGATGCGGTTACCCTAGCAATGTTTGGAGGAGTAAACCATATAGGTGTCTACTGTATCGACGTTAAAGCTATGCTGGCTGCATCAATAGATCCACCATATTCTTGGAATCATCTAAACAACCTTCGTGTCGGGAATGAACTAAATAATAAGAGAATCTATAAGTTGGTCTCAAAAGCTACCTTTTGGGATAATCTTATGATTCATTCAGATGCCGGGTTTACTGGTCACGATGAGGCAGGTGAAGGTGGTCTTCAACGTGGCTATAATATGGGGTCCTTAACTAATAAAGGCCCCACTTTCGTAATAAAATTTAATTTCTTTTAACATGTATAAATCGTTTGTAGATAAAGTTAATATGAGAGGTCATCTCACTATCCATAAAGTTGCAAACGGTGAGGAGGAGTTGGTCTATGATGAAGCCAACGTTATCACTTCTGGATTTGGATTCAACCTATCTCAATTATACGGGTTAGTAGGGTCCGATGACATTACCGATTATCAGATTGATAGATTTCAATTGGGACTTAGTGGCACCTCAGGCCGACAGGTAAGTTCCACCTATGAACTTGGGGAGCCTTTATCCTCAGTTCAAGAGTATGCGGGTACCGGAGACAGTAACCTACATGCATTTATTGAAAAGCAATACAAGAATGATCTTGCGACATCCCCAGATGCGGTCTTTTGTAAGATACCCTTCTCAAAGGTTACCAGGATTGATGAGAGATCAGTAAGGTATACAATATTTATTGACGAAGATTCTTGTAACGACCTCGAAAGAGAAAAGTCGGGTGGTAGTAGTAATAATGGAGCGGCCTTAAATGAAATTGCCTTATTTACCAGGAACCCTACCGGGACTCTTGCTAATGAAATTTCTCCCATGGCCGCATACAGATACTTTAGTAATATTAGAAAAACATCAGACTTTGGGTTGGTGTTTAGATGGACAATAACTTTCGGATAATATGTTAAACCCAAGTGACGTTTATGTTCAAGGTGGATCAAGCGACCTTCTAGTTTGTTGGACTGATAAGGTCACCAAGTATGATGCCAGTTCCTTTTACAATTGGGAAATGGATAACCTCCCTCTTCATGATTTAGATGAGAGGACTCACTTGCTTTGGGAACGGGCAGGAAACCCTACGTCCTCGATTACGGGGATGTCTTTTATAGTTTCAGGTGATCTTGAAACAGAAGGGTGTTCCCCACAGATGTTCAAGTCATTAAGCTCCTGCATGGCTGCTCTTCCTGATGTTATTAATTATCCAATTTTGATTGAAGTTGTGAGCTTTGGTCAACTAGGTAGCTTAGAGATTCCTGCTAAAACCTTTGGCCCTAGAGGAAAGCTTGAAATTATAAATAGAAACTCTGCATTTGCTGGAGCTATTGGATTGAGCGGTGGACCAATGTCCATTCAGAATCTTGGACAAGATAACTTTGGATTAGATAACCCTTATGGGTTAGCGTCAGGAGTTTCACCGGGTGGTCTTCTTCAGAAAGAAATTGAGAACGCCAGCGTGAGTGGTCCAGCGTTAAGCTTGGACTTGCTTCAGTCTAAAACTTTTAATGGTAGTCACTTTGTAGCCTCTGGTGGGAGACCCTGGAAGGATGCTAGGTTTGGATACGACGATAATGGAAGTTATGTCTTCACTCGTAGGGTCTATGCTGACGGTGACAATAGGATGACAGCCGCTCTGAACAGTCAGAGGGATCCTTGGAATATAACGGGTGGCACAGACTTTAAGAATGTTAGTAGCTTCGCGTTTGAGGCTTTCGATGGTCTTGAAGCGAAAAGAACGGCTAACGATCCAACGATGGATACTTATGATGTTAGTACGTTCAACTTTCTTCTGAATGCGGAAGTTAAGTGGGGCAATCATGTGTCTGCCAGTCCCGGTGATATCGCAGGACAGACAAAAACTCAGGGAGCAGCGGCTTTTGCATACTACAATTACTTAGATAGTATTAAGGTTCATGATTGCAACGGCCCTATCTTTATCAGAAACTTCAACGTTGATTGTAGGAACGCATCTGATAGAGGTATCGAAATTAAGAACTCAGACGTGCTTCTTGAAAGATGCTCGGTATCCAGAGCTAATAAAGCTGGACTGTATGCACAGAATTCAAACGTTGATCTGGTTAGGGGCTTTGTAGCTTATAGAAATTATGAATTGCTTGGGTCAACAAGAACCGGAATCCCTTTTGCTGTGAAGCGAGTATCCTACGGGTCTGTGAGTTCCTATGGCGCAGGCATTTACGCTAATAATTCTACCATCAATGTAAGTTCCACATATGCTAGAGACATCTTAGAATCAACCAACGCAAGGGGGGCATACAACGCTTACCCTCGTTACACTGGAGATGTTCCATGTCCTTCAATGGAAGCTCTTTACTGTTTGTCTCGTAATGATATTGGTATTCACGCAGTTAATTCTCAAATCATTGGAGGAAGAACCGAGCTAAACGGTAGTGGTTCAAATGCGTGGCTTGACGCTACTCAGCTTATCTCAGAGCTTAACACTGAAGCTGGCGTAAAGCTAGAGAATAGTAAGTTATCTAATAGTGGTAGACTTCTTCTCTATGGAAACTACAGAGGGTTAGACGCTGATGGTTCAAAGATCCTAACTGATGTTATTAAGTGTAAGGATAACCAAGCTGAAGCTATCTTACTTAATAACTCTAACTTCACTTATGGGAAAGATCTTTACGCTACTGTAGCTAGGGGCACTCAGTTTACTGATACTTACAGGTTTGACCAAGTTGGTTTATTAGGTAATGGCACTCACCTGAAAGCGGTTAACTCTGTGATAGGGTCTGTTGCAACTAGTGGTTTACCTAAGTTTTATGGTCAATTCTTTACCTCGGGTGCTTTTGGCACAGATAACGCTGGAACTACAGTCAACCTAAAAGGAATAAGCCCTTCAATAGATATTTCTAAGAATTCGGAGGCTGAACTGGTTCACTTCGTAGGCAACAGGAGAAAAGACTTCAAAGCAGGAGTGACTGATAGGCCAGCCTACGGTAGCATAATTAAGATTGACAAGAACTCCTCGGTTGTTACTAGAAGCTCTAAACACTTCGCTACAATCATAGCTGGCCCGGAGGGTAGAGATGAGCATATTCTTCACGCGGGAGTTTACTGCAATGATAACTCCGTAGTTTCTTTCCAAGGACCTACGGTTATTGCATCCCTAGGTGTGGACGTTCTCGCAGACAATCACTCTCGAATGGAGTTTGTGCCTCACCGAAACAATGATGGTGAGCTTCTTGTAAGTTCATTCATGTTGGACGATCCAGAGAATCATACCGCTGTTGAGTTACACTCTACTAGAGCTTGCCTAGTTTCCAATAATCAGTCCGAGATAACGATGGAAGACCTTGGAGATTATCAGCATTCCTACGCTAATGACCTTTCCCCTCATGGAAAGGCATTGATTGCTCTTAATAAGTTTGATTATTTAAATAATCAGGATGAGATAGCTAACGACGGATTATACAGAAACAATGTCAGTGGTGGGTATATGCAATTTTACCCGAACGCTTATATAGATGATGGTAACATTTTTGATACTGAAGGAAGAGATTTAAGTCCACCCAAGTGGGCTGATTATTTTGACAAAAAGAACTTTACATCATATGGTACCGTGGCAGCCGCAGGAAACGGAGGTGTAAGTGGTGTTTACAATTGGTATCTTAAACAACTGAGAATCGCGGGTCAGACTTTAGAGGATATCGAAGACATATCCTCTGGAGGTATGTGCGTCAGAGCGTTGAAGGGTAGCAGGGTAAACGTAACCAACGTTCACTTCCCTGCTGGTTGGGGGAACACTTCAGGGTTTGTTTATAACTTAAGTGGTAATATTCCCAAGTGTACACAATTAAGAATGTGGAATATTGCTGACGATTCTGTATTGGATGCAAGTTATGTCTCAGTTAGTGGCATTCACCCTTTCGACAGTATCTACCATGGACCCTCTGGTGTTTGGGGCACTTCCTCTGCTCCTAGTTCAACACCGGACACCAGTTCATTATCTGTCCTGGATTACTATGGTAGATCTGATGGAAGGAGTGGCGACACCCCAGGTGTTCCTTCGAATCCTTTCGGATTTGCTTCTCATCAAAACAGAGGCCCGTTTAGACTATTTTTCTCAATCGACCCTGCCGCGAACTGGCTGCAACCAAGTGCCATCAATCCCGCCGGGAAACTAGGACCAGACGATACCCAAAAGGGTGTGATCCGTCAATTATTCTCTCAGGGTTACCAACCATCATCAACATGTATTGCTAATAATACCAATGAGTTTAACGCTAGTAGTGAATACATTTCATTACTTAGGAAAGAATATGAAAGTGCTATCGGGATTGATGGCCGACATATTCCTATCCATGCTTCTGGATTTTACTATGCTAATGAGTTGGTATGTAACCCTCAGACAATTAAAGCTTACTTAGATGAGTCTGCCTCCAACCTTTTTGCCAATGCAAAACATAACACTGTTGGGAAGTCTAACTTCCCAACGTTAGTAAATATATACTTCCCTTATACGAATTATCCAATTGGCGGGGATTCTGCGACCGAGGTTGGGTCTTTAGGAGGTACCAGGGGGATAGCCTCCGTTAATAACTTCGATTTGGAGAAGAATAACTAATGACTAGCGAAATAAACTATTACGATTCTAACTACAATTATATCGCCCCTGTAAGGCATTTCAAATCTAATGATCCTTACTACTACGAGGTTGATAACATTCCAATCAAACAGTTGGAAGAGAGTAAGAACTTTCTCAAAGATCAAGTTGACGGTATACTAAGAGATAGGGCTAACTTTAAAGTTGCTATTGATAGGTCAGGATTTACGGAACTTCAACCTTTTGTAACGGGATCAGATCGTAAGGTTAGAGTTAAGGCTGGGCGTTACACAGCTAGAGTGAATGATGCCTACAGCGTCACTCCCCTACAGTTTATAACTCAAGTAACAGGCTTTAGCAACACGACTGAGGGAGGTCAGGTCTCCGATTTAAACACCTACGATGTCCAGAAAATAAAAGGCGCAGACGTAGCCTTAGCTTTAGATATATTTCAACAAGGTTTGGCTGGAACCGCTTTAAATATGAACGGTTTAGCGGAGCGTACATTTACCTATCCAATTCCTGATGAAGATGGTGTGGACATTGAGGGTAATCCTAAATTCTTAGGCACTACCTCTATTGAAGAGTACCTTAACCTAGCAACCGCAAGTCTTACTTTAACTCCAACTGGGTCTAAGGGTTCTCCAACACTTCCTAATGTTATTGGAAACCTATATCCTGGAGGGCAACTAGAATCAGAAAAACTTCAATTAATAAGAGATGTTTTTAAAGCTGGTGCTCTTCCTGATGCAACTCAGGCAGGGAGACTTGAGAGTTCCTTTATTAAAAGATGGAGAGGCGCAATTAGAACTTCCGTTGTAGATGTCTCGGGGGAGCTTTCGGTCACGGTTCCAGACTTTGATGAGGGTGACTTTTTCTATACTGATGAGAATGGCGATAATCAGCCTCTGGCTTCTACACAGAGAATTGACTTACTGTTCATTTACTCTAAGGCTATAGATCAAACAGAGACAACCTTAGCTAGCAGAGATCCTGGTTCGATTGGTAACAGAGTCATTAGGAAGCCAACGCTAGGAATTTTAAAAGGAGCAGGTATTGGAGTTTCAAGAAACTTTGGATCCGATACTAATGGCAACATTGACTTAACCGATTTAGAAGGCACCCCTATTATGCTTGCCCACCCTGGGGACGAGGGTGCTCCTAATACGGGCTTTGAGACTTCCTCAGCGGGTACAATTAGAGGTTCTTTCCCATCTCCTGATGACCTTATGAATTTGGCTCCTGTGTTATCGGAAAATTTACAATCCGACAGGTTACCTTTAATTGGTCAATCTATTCTTCCGGTTGCATACATTCGAGTGACCAATGCAGGAGGAACTGTAGATATTTTAGAGGATGCTGACGTAATTGATATTCGTCCTTTCTTCAGAACTACTGAGCTAGCTTATAACGAGAGAGCGGGAATTGCTGCTGCAACTCCACAAATTTCAATAGCGAATCCGGTTGTAACGGAATCCGCTCTTGAAAAAACCAGAAAAGAGGTTTTTGGAACTCTTTTCAACAAAATTAATGACCTAGACATTCCACAGGCATCCCCTTCTAGAATTGTTGGAATGGGGACTGTTTTGGGGGGCATGAGGTATGGTCCTGAAGGAGCTTTGTTTAGGCAGGCAACAGCCCCTGGGCAAAAGACATGGAATCAATTGGCTGATGAGGCCGAAGCATTCTTTAATTATTTACCTGGATCGATCACGTTTAACCCAGCTTGGGATATTGCTCCCTGGGCTTTAACTAAAACACCAGACCCAGGAAGACGTGGTGCTGACCATATTCATGTCTGCTGGCCTATGGCTACTCAGTCTGATAATAGTCTTCAATACTCTACGCCTCCTTTCAATCGTTCGGTGGGGATGGGTACCTATGAGACTATAGATAGCGTGCGAGGAGCCGTTTCTGAAGGCGTAAATTTTGCTGGTCTTAACTCCTTTGGAATAAAACAATCTACTGAGGATGAGGTTGTTGGAATTGCAAACGGTCCAGGTAAGCATTTAAGACAAAACGTTGTGATTCATTATTGCAGAAAAGTTATAAAGATAAACCGAAATGAAGTACCGTGGATGACGGACTACACCGTAAATGCCAATCTTTTAAACTGTATACCTCTATCATCCAGGGCTGATTCAGGATCTAAAAGGCAAGGCCACTCTGCTGGGGCTTCTAACATTTGGGTTAATAAATGTCAAGATTATTTTGTTATTAATGTTGCCTGGGTCGCAGACGATTTTAACGATCAAGCTAATCCTCAAGACTACTCCAGAAAGAATGCAATAGGCATCCCATGGGCAAAGCGTAACAAATTAGAAGAGTTAGCTGCTTTCGCGTTACCACAAATTCCAATAGATTCGTTTACCACTAATGACAATTTTAAAGAGTATAATTCACAAACTCGGAATATGCCTGGGCAAATCGCGGGTACAGGTCAAGAAGTTTTGTCTGTCGTTAACTCAGATTTAACTAATGGAACGGGAATGAATAATCTACGTACTGAGGCATCCTACTTTACGCCTGTCACTCCTATTTTATATCCAAGTGTTTCTTATGAAATTATTGGACATAGCAACGGAATGACCAGTAGAAGCCCGAGAGGAAACGCCTTAACCCTTGGAGCAACCCCTACTATAGAGCTTATTTAATGACCGAGTTCATTAATTTGTTTGAAGCGTGTGGGAAGAATTATCTTCCCGGTAAAAAGCCGAATCTAGGGGGTCCTTTAGATCCCATCACTCCAACATCCATGGATCCAGAGCCTACTGATCCTACAATTGGTCTTGGAACTGTTGCGACGGGAGGGCAGTACAGGGAACCTATATTTAAATGTATCACGACCGAGACACAGTGTCCAGCCCCTAATGCAGGTATTGTTAGTAGTC